>Ga0116157_10003763_pt1 | contig 14410 bp, 15 predicted proteins | sample AD_UKC048_MetaG_FD_89882 | JGI IMG/M metagenome (GOLD analysis project Ga0116157, IMG submission 89882) | Active sludge microbial communities of municipal wastewater-treating anaerobic digesters from USA - AD_UKC048_MetaG | ecosystem: Engineered > Bioreactor > Anaerobic > Digestate | place: USA...
TCACCCCTTTCACAATTATACACATAATTTAAAGATATTAACACCCCCTAGAACCCCCTTTATAACAATAATAATAATAATAGAGGGTTATTAAGATATTTTACTTCTCTTCATCCAAAGGTATTCTGTGCTATCTGTGAGATAATGGCTAGCTGGAATATCACCACTAGAGTTAAATCTATTTGACTCAATAAAGAAAATTTGAAATGGTGCACGATAACGGATTATCATAAGAATTCGGACTTTATTGACGGACTTTATTTAGTGTCATCTCTATGAATTACCTTTGCCCGGTGCAAGAAAAATCAATTCTCAGTAAAACACTAGCCAGAGCGGTTTCTATCGTTTTTCATCCAGTTTTTGTCCCTTCAATGATCTACGCATTTCTGTTGGCCTTTTCACCCGATTTCTTTTTTGGCGTACCCGCAAAATCTCAATCATGGTGGTTAATTATTATCAGCTATATCACCATCACATTCCCATTATTGGTTGTTTTTCTTTTGTGGCGATTAAAATTTATAGATTCAATGCAAATGCATGGTCTAAAAGAAAGATATGGTCCACTCATTGCTTCTATGCTTTTTTATTTTTGGACATTCTGGCTTTTTCATAAGCAATTTCAAGCGCCTATTTTACTTCAAAGTTTTTTACTTGGTGTTTTCTTAGCGACAGTTTGTTTATTCATGGCTACAATATTTTTCAAGGTTAGTTTACACACAGGCGCTTGGGGTGGTGTTATTATGTTTGCAATTATTACAGCGTTTAATCAAATTCAATTTTCAATTATACTTTTAATTGTTTCAATCATCATTGCCGGACTCGTTGGTACTGCACGAATTTATTTAAATGAGCATACACGCAAACAATTATATGCTGGTTATATTATTGGTGCTTTTGCTCAACTCATTGCTTATTTTGTTTGTAAAACTTATTTTTAATTTATGGCTTTACCAAAAATAGAAACTTGTTTATCTCCTTCTCTTTTACATTTATATGATATCAAAGACAGTATTGTTGTCATTATTGATGTATTTAGAGCCACATCAACAATTGCAGCCGCATTACACCAAGGTGCTAAAGAAATCTTGCCAGTTGATGATGTTGATCGTTGTATCGAATTAGGCACACAAATCGAAAACTCCATTACAGCAGGCGAACGAGATGGAAAAGTTGCACCAGGTTTGCAACATGGCAATTCACCACTTGAATATCCACGAACATTTATTGAAAATAAAACCCTTGTATTAACTACAACCAATGGTACTCGGCTTCTACATATGTGTAGCGAGGCGAATGAAATTATAACGGGTTCTTTTTTAAATCTTGGTGCTGTTTGTGATTATTTAATTGCTCAAAAAAAACCAGTTTTATTAGCTTGTGCCTCTTGGAAGGATCGTTATAATTTAGAAGATTCATTATTTGCAGGTGCAGTATATGATACAATAGGCGATCATTTCGAAATGAACTGTGATAGCACGCGTGCAGCTACTCATTTATACCGACAAGCAAAAAATAATTTATACGAGTTTATACAAGACAGCTCTCACTTTTTGCGTTTATCAAAATTTGGTCTTCAGTATGATATGGAATATTGTTGTAAAATAAACCAACACAATGTATTAGTGAAATTAGTTGATGGTAAATTAATTCGACAATAAAATATTCGACCATTATAAAAATGGATGCGAAATTATTTATTTACTTGTTTGTATCTAAAACAATCTTTCACATGATCATTCACCATACCAGCAGCTTGCATATAGGCATAGCAAATTGTTGAGCCTACAAATTTAAATCCTCGCGCATATAAATCTTTACTCATAGCATCACTTTCAATACTTGTAGCCGGAATGCTTTTATGCTCAAGATGTTTGTTAACCTTTACTTTTCCATTTACAAATTGCCAGATATAGGTATTAAAACTTCCAAATTCTTTTTGAATATTCATAAAGGCAATGGCATTGGTTACGGTCGATCTAATTTTAAGTTGATTGCGTATAATACCAGCATCTTGCATGAGAGATTGAATTTTATCTTCATCAAATTTTGAAACTTTTTTAATATCAAAATTGGCAAATGCTTTTCGAAAATTCTCTCGCTTATAAAGAATCGTTTTCCAACTCAATCCAGCTTGAAAAGTATCTAGCACAATAAATTCAAAATGCTTTTTATCATCATACACCGGAACGCCCCACTCGTTATCATGATATTCATTCATTAATTCATCTTGACCCGGCCAAATACATGTTTTGTGCTTCATGATATTATTTTAAGTTTCAGTAAATCAAAAGGTAAAAACAATTTTTGCCTTTTTCAAATAATGGAAATTACCTTTTCGAATGTAATGCCAATCGATTGCCTTCTGTATCAACAATAAAAGCATAATAACCAGCATCTTCACCTATAAGGGTTTTAGGCACAATAATTTTTCCACCAGCTTGAACGGTTCTATCCAAAACCAAATTCACATCTGGATTGGCATTCAAGTACAACAAGGCGCCAGCACCACTTGGTATATAGCCTTCGCCATAACAAATTGCACCACTTACACCACCTTCCTCATTCGGAAAAAATGCCATTTTGTAACCTTGCATTTCGGTGACATTCATTTCAATGTCAAATACCGTTTGATAAAAATTTCGAGCTCTTTCAAAATCTGTTACGGCAATTTCAAACCAATTAATCATATTCTGTGCTAACATGCAGGATGTAATTTGTTGGAAAAATACAACGAAAAATCTTATCACAAAAAATTAAAGATGATTTCTACATCAATATGAACCGTTCATCCCATTTTTATTTCATTGATTTAAATAATATTTCATCTTTACAAAAAAATATTTTCTATGAACGCACATGAAATTGATTACAAAATTTTTGGGGAAGAAATGCAACATATTGAAATTGAGCTCGACCCTAACGAAACAGCTATTGCAGAAAGCGGCTCCTTTATGATGATGGAAGAAGGCATTCAAATGCAAACGATATTTGGTGATGGAACACAACAACAAGGGGGCATTATGGGTAAACTATTTTCTGCTGGGAAACGCTTGTTAACTGGTGAAAGTTTATTTATGACTGCCTTTACAAACACTGTTGAAGGAAAAAAACGTGTTCATTTTGCTTCCCCTTATCCAGGAAAAATAATTGCGCTTAATCTTCAAGAATATGGCGGTCGAATTATTTGTCAAAAAGATGCCTTTTTATGTGCCGCCAAAGGTGTAAGCGTTGGCATTGAGTTACAACGAAAATTAGGTACAGGAATATTTGGAGGTGAAGGTTTTATCATGCAAAAACTAGAAGGTGATGGTTTGGCATTTGTGCATGCAGGAGGACATGTTTTTGAAAAAACCCTTGCTCCAGGTGAAGTACTTAAAATTGATACGGGATGTGTGGTTGCATACACCAAAGAAATAGACTTCGATATTCAATTTATTGGTGGTATTAAAAATGTTGTATTTGGAGGTGAAGGTTTATTTTTTGCAACCTTGCGTGGTCCCGGAAAAATTTGGATTCAATCATTACCAATTAGCCGACTTGCATCAAGAATTATGGCTTATGGAAGTTTTGGCCGACGTAAAGAAGAAGGCGGAATACTAGGTGGAATTGGCAACTTGTTGGATGGCGATGGCATTTAATCTTTTGAAATATATCTAATTTATTTTTTCTTATATAGTCTCAGAAACGTTATCAAACTTAAAAATGCCTTTTGAATTGATTAGAATCTAGGCTCGAAATAATTGAAATTTAAAAAATTGAAATCTGATTTTTATACCGTAAAGGATATAAAAATCAGATTTTTTGTAATTTTGCATTATAAAAGGTATATTTTTATAGTATTTTATTAAAATAATATCCTTTAAGGTATAATAAAACGATAAAAATACGATAAATTTGTTCTTAAAAGCCAACTACTTATGAAAGATAAACTAAACAATCTCTCTGTATTTGTAAAGTTCCGACGAAAACAAATTCAACTTACTCAAATTGAATTGGCAGAAAAAGCTGGAGTTGGATTGCGCTTTATTCGAGATCTAGAACAAGGAAAATTAAGTTTACGGACAGATAAGATAAATGATGTTTTAAGGCTCTTTGGACATGAACTTGGCGCAGTGGAAATCAACAGAAATAAATTAATATCTAATGCGTAGAAAGGCTTATATAAAAATGAATAACGAAATAGCGGGCATGCTTTGGGAAACTGATCAAGGGTATTCATTTCAATACAACGAAAACTATATAGTATCTATTCATGGGCAACCTATTAGTCTTACTTTACCCATTCAAAAGCTTCCTTATGAGAGCAAGGTATTGTTTCCCTTTTTTGATGGACTCATTCCAGAAGGATGGTTATTAGATATTGCAGAAAGAAACTGGAAACTAAATGAAAAAGACCGAATGGGCTTATTGCTAGCATGCTGCCAAAACTGTATTGGCGCAGTAAGTGTTGAAGAAATAAAATAAGATTTTGAGAATCAACCATCATGAAAAATTACAAAAAAAAATACAGCAAATATCAAGCCGTCAATACCGAAAATTGGGCGTTACAAGAAGGTGAAATATCATCAATCAATCGATGCTTATATTGTTATGAAGAAATCAATGAAACAGATGCTAATTTTCATCAAAGTTGTAATAAAAAATTCTTTGGCCAACTTCAAACACCGCTAATCGATTATCAGTTTAGTGAATTAGAATCCCTTGCCGAAAAAGTGATCTATAGTAAAATGGCCGTTGCCGGGGTACAAGCAAAAATTTCATTGAGTCTTCATCGAAAACAAGAAAAAAATGAAATAAAAAAGCTGACAATCGTCGGTCTTTATGGCGATTATATTTTAAAACCACCCTCAACTTACTACCCATTCTTACCTGAAGTTGAAGATTTAACAATGCACCTTGCTGAGGTTTGCGGATTAAAAACGGTTCCTCATAGCCTCATTCAATTAAAAGATGCAACTGTTTGTTATATCACAAAACGAGTTGATCGCACAAAATCGAGTAAGCTTCATATGGAAGATATGTGCCAAATAAGTGAACGTTTAACTGAAGATAAATACAAAGGGAGTCATGAACAAATTGCTAAACTCATTTTAAAACATTCGTGTAACCCAGTATTAGATGTGACCAATTTTTACGAACTCGTTATATTTTCATTTCTTACAGGAAATGCGGATATGCATCTAAAAAACTTTTCACTTCTCGAAAATAAAGCGCTAAAAGGTTATACCCTTTCGCCTGCTTACGACCTACTTGCAACTGCATTAGTAAATCCTAGCGATAAAGAAGAATTAGCCTTGACCTTAAATGGTAAAAAAAAGAATCTCAACTATCAAGATTTTTTAAAGGCTTATGAAACTAGCGGTCTTTCTAAAAAAGTTTTAGATACTACACTTGATAATTTCTTTTATTGCCTTTTCGAAATGAAAATTAAAATTGCCAATAGCTTTCTGAATGAAGATCTTAAAACTCAATTTATTCAACTCATCACAGAACGGGGAAAAAGAATTTTAAAAGTGAAAGAGTAACCTTTTCTTCTCCTCAGCTAATAAACGAAGCCTTTACAACTCAATTCATTGCTAGGCATTTTCATGAATTTGAAGCGTTAAGCAACCCTGTTGAATACCTGAATTATAGACATATAAATTATTTTGCGTTTGACTATCAATATTTATATTCTAAAATATAAGTCTTTAATTTTAGATATGTATTTTTGTTGACTATGCGTAATATAAAAATCATTGAAGTTAAATCAGAAATTGGTGCTGGGACCAGAGGAGCAAGTTTAGGAATTGATGCACTTAAAATTGCAGCCCTCGACTTTATGAGTAATTTCTTTGTCAACTTTCCGAGCGATATTGTTGAAACTGAAAATAATTTATTATACGAACCTATTGAAAGTCCATACGCAAAACGAATAAAAGGTGTAAAAACAATTTACGAAAGAGTTTCGAAAGCGGTTGAAACCAATTTAAAATCAGGTTTATTTCCTTTGGTTTTAGCTGGCGATCACAGTAGTGCGGGAGGCACTATTGCAGGTATTAAAATGGCCAAACCCAAAAGCAGGTTAGGCGTGGTTTGGATTGATGCGCATGCTGATATTCACACTCCCTATACAACGCCAAGTGGCAATATGCATGGTATGCCCTTAGCTATTTCTTTGGCAGAAGATAATCTAGATTGTCAGGTTCATCAACCAGATGAAATGACTTTAAAAATATGGAATGAATTAAAAAACATCGGTAAAATTGCACCTAAAATTTTACCTGAGGACATCGTTTATATTGCTTTACGTGATACTGAAAAAGAGGAAGATTATATTTTAAAGAAACTAGGTATTAAAATTATTCCAGTTTCAGAAGTTCGTAAAAAGGGAGTTGAACATGTGGTTCGGCAAACTTTATTAAACTTAAAGCAATGCGACGATATTTATATTTCATTTGATGTTGATAGCTTAGATAGTAGTATTTCACGTGGCACTGGAACACCTGTACCAAATGGACTTAAGGAAAGGGAAGCAGAAGATTTAGTGGCTAGCCTCATGCAAAATCACAAAATTTGTTGCTTTGAAATTACAGAAGTAAATCCAACACTTGATAAAGAAAATTTGATGGCAGAAATTGCTTTTAATATTTTACAACGAAGTGTAAATATTCTTCTCATGAATTAGTCCTTTTTAAAACTTAGTTTCATCCAAAACCAGCCGGAAATATCCGCTATTCCTTGTTTTGCTTATACCATTTGAAACCCACAAAACCCATCATAATCAATGGCAAAGCAGCTAAGTAAAGGATACCGCTATTTAATCCGCGAGCTGAATTGTCATCTAGCGAAGCAGCTGTTTTCGTGCACATCGAACATTGCGCCAATGATATCAAACTTGTAAAACAGAAAAGAAAAATAATAAATAAACTCTTTTTCATTCTCCAAAATTTAGCTTTTAAATTGGATTTGCAAAATCTTTTTTTATATAAACAATTCATACATGGTTCGTTTCAACTTCACAATTTGATAAAATAAATAGCGGTCAATTGGCTGATTTTCCTTAATTTCGCAGATTGCCTTATTCACAATGAAAATGAGCAATCTTGTAATATAAAAAAACACAATTTTGCTCAATGGCATTATCCCCTCTTATTAAATATATTTATAGTTCTGGTGCCGAAGAAGTGATTCGAAGAGGTAAACGCATTTTTCTTACAGGTGGGGTGCAAATGATTAAACGTGATGAATTTACCGGTCAAATTACGTTTAAGGTAAAAAACGACATGTATTATAATCAATACAATGTGACTATTTCAAAATATCATGACGAAAGTACTTTATCTGCAAGATGTACCTGCCCTTATAATATGGGTGAAATTTGTAGACATGAGGCAGCAGCTCTTTTTCAGTTAAATGATATGATTGTGAACCAAACACTCAATGCTTCAGAAGCTGTGTTTGATCAAATGCATACTGTTGTTCGTATGAAGGTAATTGATTTAAAATCATTACGATTATTTACATCGACCTACTTATTTGAAGAAGCTGAAAAAATTGCACAAAAACATAAAGCCAAAATGAGTAGTGCCGAAAACGAAAAAGTTGAGGCGCTTTTAATTATTGGAGACGAAAAATTTAATTTAAAAATTAAACGAAACGACGACAAATCCTTTGATACTTCTTGTAATTGTGATGAAATTAAACATCCTTTGTGCAAACACAAAACTGCTTTATTTCTTCAACTTCTAAATAATTATGGTCCATTATATTTTGACACCATCAGAAATTGGGATAGCCAAAAAAATAAATTGCTTTCACTTTATGGATATAGTCTCGAGGATGATTTAACTGGAAAATTTGATTTCATCTATCAAGATGGAAAACCTATTTTAAAAGTATTAGATACATCTATTAAAAAAGTAAATACTGGATTTACAAAGGAGCAATTACGAAGTGAACCAGTAACAGTTATTGAACCTAAAAACTTTACTAAAAGATTAGGGGTGGTATTAAATCTTCAAGAAAAAGAATACCCTTTCTTTTCTATTGATTTGATTGAGGGCGAACTCAATTTTGATAAAACAGCATTTGTTGGTTCTATCAATAAATTAGATATGTCGAAGTATATATCTCCCGATCCTTATCCATTAGAAGATAGAGATATCATGAATATGGTTAGAAAGGTTCAAAAAACAGAAATCGCTAAGTACATTGCTAAGAATTCTCCTTTTGGAGATCTTTGGGAAAATATCGTTCACAATCACACTGAATGGACACAAGAAAATAAAGAATCGCTTTTCGAATTTTTACATCCAAAATTATTAAAAATATTTTCGTCTCTTCGAACCTATAACCCTCTAAATATTTTACCTGCTGGTAAGGCTTATAAAACTATTTCATTGGTTCCTGTTTCCTATATCGACAATACGCCAACACCTATTATTTCTGTTAAAAAAGTAAATGTCGATAAAAAACCTAAAAAAGGCAGTAAAGTAACAGAGCCGTTTATTCAAACAAATTTAGGAGTTGAAATAGAAGGCGATCTAATTCCTCTTGAAAAAAATGAATTAAATAATCCATTATTATTTCTCTTTGATAAAAAATTATATCTCATTCACAAACCTTTAGATGCGATTAAACTTGCCTCTTTAGAAGATTATCAAACAAGTAGTATTGAACAGTGGCCTACTTATTTGAAAAATAAATTGATACCACTAAGTAAAATTTATGATGTTAAATTTGATAAAGAACTGGTTGAATATAAACAAGATATAAAACCGGTCTGTTGTGTTTTCTTATCTGAACAAGGTTCTTATTTCATCATTAAACCAATTTTTAAATATGAAAATGCCGAGGCCAATTGGAATGGCGATCATTCTCTTTCATTACAACAGGATGGCAAATTAGTGATTGTGCAACGGCAAAAAGAAACTGAAGAAGCCTTTGTGCACATGCTACAAACCTTGCATATTCATCTTCGAGTTCAAGAAAATGAACATCAATTTGCAATACATTCAAAATATGCACTTCAAAAAAACTGGTTCTTTTTATTTTTTGATAAAATGAAAGAAGAAAATGTTGAAGTATATGGTTATGATCAACTCACCAATTTTAAAATTCATAAATCGAAACCAACAACAAAACTTAATATCGTATCAAATGTTGATTGGTTTGATACAAGTATTGAAATCAATTTTGATGGCCAAGTGGCTAACCTAACTGAAATTCAAAAAGCACTTTCAGTCAAACAAAATTATGTACCCCTCGGTAACGGAACTTATGGATTACTTCCTGAAGAATGGTTACAAAAGTTTTCATTGTTGTTTAAAATGGCTGAAAGCGATGGCAAATCATTGCGCGTAAGCAAATACAATTTTACCATCATTGATGAACTTCATGATATGATTGATGATGAGGATATCAAGCGAGAATTAACTGAGAAGAAAGAAATTTTACTAAGTACGAATCCCGAAAAATATGAGCAACTTCCAATTCCTGCTCAACTCAATGCGAGCCTTCGACCTTATCAAGAAGCCGGATTTCAATGGCTTGCCTATCTTGATAGTGTAAAATGGGGCGGCTTATTAGCTGACGATATGGGACTTGGGAAAACCATTCAAACACTCACCTTTTTGCAGTATTACAAAAATCTGCATGGCGATATGAATGCCATGGTAATTTGTCCAACAACTTTGCTTTTTAACTGGGAAAATGAAATCAATAAATTCACACCCGATTTAACCTATCTTATTCATCATGGCGCAAACAGAACTTCATCGCCCGAAGAATTAGAAAAATACCATATCATTATTTCAACCTATGGCACCTTACGAAGTGATGTGACCTTATTCATGAAAAACACAATTGATTATGTAATTTTAGATGAATCGCAAACAATTAAAAACCCAACAAGTAAGGTATCAAAAGCAGCTCAATTACTTACATGTAAAAATAGAATTGCTTTAAGTGGTACACCTATGCAGAATAATACGTTTGATATTTTTTCGCAAATGAATTTTTTAAATCCTGGTATGTTAGGAAGTAAAGAATTTTTTAAAGAACAATTTGCAAAACCTGTCGACAAATTTCAAGACGGAGAAACCAAACAACATCTTAGAAAATTAATTTATCCGTTTTTACTTCGTCGAACTAAAGAACAAGTTGCAAAAGACTTACCAGAAAAAACAGAAATTACCATGCTCTGTGAAATGGGTAAAGAACAACGTGCAATTTATGAATCATATAAAAATTTATATCGATCAAAAATTTTAGGTACAATCGAAAATCAAGGAATAGAAAAATCGCAGTTTGCCATCCTACAAGGTTTAATGAAACTTCGACAAATTTGCGATTCACCTGCTATTTTAAATGATGAAGAAAAATATGAAAATCATAGTATTAAATTGGATGAATTAGTTCGTGAACTACAAGAAAATATTGGCAATCATAAAGTGCTTATCTTCTCACAGTTTCTTGGTATGTTAGCACTCATTCGTGAAAAAATGAACGAGAACAATATTGCTTATCAATATTTTGATGGAAGCTATACGGCCATTCAACGTGAAAAAGCCATTCAAGAATTTCAAAATAATGAAGAGTGCTCTGTATTTTTAATTTCTCTCAAAGCGGGTGGTATGGGTCTTAACTTAACGGCGGCTGATTATGTGTATATCGTTGATCCATGGTGGAATCCTGCGGTTGAACAACAAGCCATTGATCGAACACATCGTATTGGTCAAACAAAAAATATATTTGCTTACCGATATATCTGTAAGGATACGGTTGAAGAAAAAATTATGTTGTTGAAAGACAAGAAAAATTTATTAGTTAAAGATATTATTAGTGACGATAGTAATATGGTTAAACAATTAACTAAAGATGATGTGGCCTACTTGTTTAGCTAATTCTTAAAAAATTTATTGGTTTAAAAGTTTAAACATACATTAGTCAGTTAGAATGTTCTTTCAAATTGTTTATTGCTAATGCCTGATGTACTGAACAAATTTTATACATTTGTTTATATAACACTACTACATGAATAATAATTTAGAACGTTTAATTAAACAAAACGTTCCATTTACCTCCCCACAACTCAAAGCCACAATAGGTGTGCTTTACCTATCATATTGCTTAAATAATGCTAAACAGGCTGAATTTAAAAAATACGAAATCACTTTACAACAGTATAATATCTTGCGAATTTTGCGTGGACAAAATCCACGACCTGCCAATATTTCATTATTAAGAGATCGAATGCTTGATAAAATGAGTGATGCATCAAGATTAGTGAACCGCTTATACAAAATGGGCTTGGTTTCGAAACAACCTAATGAAATGGATAAACGTAATGCAGATGTTGTGATTACAGAAAAGGCTCTTTTGCTTTTAGAAGAAATTGAGAAAAATGATGCAGGTAAACCAACTTTGTTTCATCATCTTTCAGAAAATGATTTGAGTGATTTAAATGAATTGCTCGACAAGCTACTCGAACATTTATAAAAATATTCAATTCTCCCAAAATTAATTTAGTAGCTAATTAATTTTTGAACACATTCATCTAACCTTGATTTTGCCATAAAATTGGCTTCTAATTCAAGCGCAAATGGTATGGGTGTATCTAAACTTGCGCATCGCATAATGGGTGCATCTAAATCTTCAAAGCAATGCTCACTGATCCATGCCGATATTTCACCTCCTAAACCACCAATTAATGTGTCTTCATGAAGTAATAATACCTTACCTGTTTTTTTTACAGCCAGTTTAATAGCCTCATAATCTAACGGAAGTAGGGTTCTTAAATCTAAAATATCAATCGATATTTCTGGATTTTGCTTTGAGTAATCGAGGGCCCAATGCACGCCACTTCCATAGGTTATAATGCTAATGTCCTCTCCGTCTTGTACTTGTTTTGCCTTACCAATTTCAATGGTATAATATCCTTGTGGAACCATCCCACTTATACTTCTATACAAAGCTTTATGTTCAAAAAACATAATTGGATTCGGATCATCGAAGGCTGAAATCATTAATCCTTTTGCATCCTCTGGTGTTGAAGGATAAACTACTTTCAAACCTGGCGTATGTGTAAACCATGCTTCAGTACTTTGCGAATGAAATGGACCAGCACCTACACCGCCACCGGAAGGCATCCGAATTACTACATCCGCATTTTGCCCCCAACGATAATAGATTTTTGCAAGATTATTAATGATTTGATTAAATCCAACGGTAACAAAATCAGAAAATTGCATTTCCATCATCGATTTAAAACCTTTAATCGACAAACCTAATGCGGCGCCAACAATCGCACTCTCACAAAGTGGTGTATTGCGAACTCTCTCTTTTCCATATCTTTCAACAAAACCTTCTGTTACTTTAAATGCACCTCCGTACTCCGCAATATCTTGACCCATTAAAACAAGATTTCCATGTCGCTTCATACTTTCGTCGATACCTTCTGAAATGGCATTAATAAGTTTCATTTCTCTTTTTGGCAATGCATCTATATTAGCCGTGGTTGTAGATAAATAGGGCGCATAAACATCTCCAACTTCTTCTTGTGTATTTGGAACAGGAGGCGGTGCCGCAAAACCTCTTTCAAGATTTTGTTCGATATAAATTTTGTAGCCTTCTTTAAAATGCTCGATAGAAGATGCAGTTAACACATTTTCTTGCAACAAATAATTTTCATAATTCATCAAAGGATCCTTCTTAGCCCATATTTCAAACAATTCAGGTGGAACATATTTCACGCCACTTGCTTCTTCATGACCTCGCATTCTAAAGGTCATACATTCAACTAAAATAGGTTTTTGCTCTGCTATACAATAAGCCTTTGCTGCTTGTATGTTTGCATGTACTTCTAAAATATTATTTCCATCAATTGTGATGGCTTTCATTCCATAACCTATCCCTTTATCTGCAATTTGCTTACAAATAAATTGTTCACTACTAGGTGTACTTAACCCATAACCGTTATTTTCAACAATAAAAATTACAGGTAGTTTCCAAACAGCGGCCACATTTAAAGCTTCATGAAAATCACCTTCACTAGTTGCTCCATCACCACTAAATGCAAGTGAAACTTTATTTTCCTTTTTTAATTTATGTGCTAAGGCAATACCATCTGCAATAGCTAATTGTGGACCTAAATGCGAAATCATACCGCAAATATGATGCTCGTTGCTACCGAAATGAAAACTTCGTTCACGGCCTTTACTATATCCTTCTTTACGGCCTTGCCATTGAATAAATAATTTATCTAAAGGCATTTTCCTAGATGTAAATACACCTAAATTACGATGCATTGGCATAATATATTCATCCGCATCTAATGCAAGTGTAGCACCAACTGCAACGGCTTCTTGACCAATGCCACTAAACCATTTGCTTATTTTTCCTTGACGAAGTAGAATTAACATTTTTTCTTCAATCATTCGAGGTAGTAATAACTCCCTATATATAGAAATAAGTTCTTCGTTGGAATAATTGGTTCTATCAAAAATCATGTGGCAAATATAATACAATAGGAATGAGATAAAAGAAATGAACAGTTTGAAATAATAAAGTCGATATTAAATTTTGGGGCGGCATACACGCTTTCTCTTCAAGTCCTCCCCTGAAAAGGGAAAATTTCTTTCATCCCTCATTTCATTTTTCTACTTGTGATGCGCGCTTCTGATCTGCGACCAAGCAGGTCCGTTCTATTCCTGACCGCAGCGTCAGGACCGCGATACATCCAATATAAATGCTGTCCCTTCGATTTAGTTCTCTTTAATTTTCTTACCAAACAATTTCTCTCCTGCCTCTATAGAAATTTTCATATCATTTTCCTTAGGTGGTATGGGACAAGCATAACCTTCCTTAAATGCGCAATAAGGATTATATGCTTTATTAAAATCTATGATAAGCTCACCATACTGAATATCATCCATTCTAAAATCAAGATAACGTCCGCCACCAAATGTTTCTTGATAATTTGTTTCATCTGTGAAAGGAATAAATAGATAATCTTCAAAACCTTCTTTTGTTTTTAGTTTTTCACTTTAGTAAATGAATAATTTTTGCGTTGTATTCTTTAAATCGAATTCAACAAATCCATAAACAAAATATCGTTTAATAACGCCATTATGAGTTTGCATATCAAACCCTATGGTATCTGCAATTGGAGTAAAGCTAGATTTTACAATATAATTACTATCGGGTTGATAAAATCGTAAGTACTTTAAATCTTGTTTCTTTAACGGGCTATGTTCATCTTCAAGAAATTCGTTTTTATACTTCGTTCGATGAAGTTGAATTTGAGTTTGATAATCTTGTGAAAATGAATTTATACTATTCAAGGCAATTAATATAACTATAAATATTCTTTTCATGCTTTCAGATTTTAATGAATCAAAAATACATCGGTTTATTTTCAATTGAGTCA
>Ga0116157_10003766_pt1 | contig 14407 bp, 11 predicted proteins | sample AD_UKC048_MetaG_FD_89882 | JGI IMG/M metagenome (GOLD analysis project Ga0116157, IMG submission 89882) | Active sludge microbial communities of municipal wastewater-treating anaerobic digesters from USA - AD_UKC048_MetaG | ecosystem: Engineered > Bioreactor > Anaerobic > Digestate | place: USA...
AAAACCATAGTGCTCCTCGTCGTAGCCCTTCACCTCGGCTTCGCCCCGCGCGAACGAGGTGGCGCGGTAGCTGAAGACGCGCTCCGTATCGATCATGTGCTGGAGGATGTCCTTGATGGTCCACTTGCCCGGGGCATATACGCGGTCCCCGACCCGCTGCCATTCGTCCAACGGCGCATGTTCCAGTTCATCCAAGGCGATGAGCAGGGCGGTATGGACATCCACATCGTCGCATTGCTCGATGTAGCGATCGAAGTAGACTGGGAGAGGATGCAGTTGTGAGCGGGTCATGATCATACGCAAGCGTTAAGGTGTTCGGCGAGGTAGCGGTCGATGCCTTGGGGATCTTCGGGGTGCGCGAGTACGTGTTCCACCCACGCATTGCGCTCGAACCAGAGCACGGCCATTTCCCACACACAGGTGAAGATACCCCGGTCGCTGAACAGCCGGAAGTCCGCGCGCGCGGCATCCGTGGCCAGGTGTACCTGGGTCTGCAGCATGTTGCTGTCGATCCACCAACTGAGGATGGCGAAGCAGCCTTCGCGGCCTTCGTGCAGGATCAAGGTGGCGATGCGGTAGCTGTCCAGTGGATAAGCCGTGTGTTGCGCCAACCACCCCGGCAGGAGGGATACCACCTGTGCGACCACGTCTTCTCCTACGCGTTCGCTCTTCACCGAGATGCTGTAGGTCTTTATCCGCCAGCCTTCGCATTGGAGGAGGCCGAGGTACCGGACCGGTCGCGGCGCATAGGGTTGAAGCGTGTGCCCGTTCATTTGTCGAGCGCTTGGTTCATCTGTTCTTCAAAGGCATCCACCGCGTTCAATGCGTTCGCATCGGCCTTGTACCGTTCGCGCAGGTCAGGGAACAGCGCGCGCGTCCGTTCGTCGCCGAGGGTCACCATCAGCAGGATGTTGCTGAAGATGTCGTTGACGTCGTTCTCCTTCAATGCCGCGGCGTATCGGCGTTCCAGGATGGGCCACGCGTCTTTGGCGTGGTTCAGTGCCACCAAGGTGTTCGCAGCAGTTAGTCGATAGTCCCACACCGGTGTGGCCAGGGTCCAACGCGCGCCGGGAGGATCATCGCACAGCGCCTCAAGGGCCAGAGCGACGCCGCGTTCATCCCCCAGTTCGCTCAGCCCATAGAGCGCACTGATGAGGCTCTGGTTCTTCCACGAGGGCTTGTTCTTCAGCTTCATCAACGCATCGTAGGCCAGCGGGCTCTTGGACTTGCCCAAGGCGATGGCCGCCGCGTTCACCACGCGGTCGCTGGTATCGTTCAGGTGACCGATGTAGAGCCCGGCGTGGGCCGGATCGCCGGTGAGCCCGAGCAGGGTGAGCGCGATGCTGCGGTTCCAGGATCGTTCGTGGTCGATGGCTTCCTTCAACACATCGATCGTCGTTCCGTCGAATGGCGGGGTGATCATCCATCGCAGCTGGGCCATGGCGTTGTAACGCACGCGCCAGTAGCTGCTGCGGTCCCGGATCACCTGATGGAAGGCACCGATGATCCTCTGCTTATCGGCTGGTGTGGTAGTGCTGTCGCCATGGATCCGTGCTAGCTCGCCCGAGGCCTGCTGCCGCGCCATCACATCGGTGGAGGTGGTGAACTGTGCGATCCATTCATCCGTGGACCGCTCGATGATGAGTTCCTTGATCCACTGGCTTTGGTGGTCGATCACCAGTACCTGCGGCGCACGCACCAGCGGGATGTGGAAGCTGTTCTCCTCCTGCGCTTCGAGCCATACACGATGGACATCCCCATCGAGAACGAGGTCCATGTGGCCTTGGAACCAGCGGGTCTGTGGTTCGGTGCTTGTGCTATCCGGCCGTTGCGTCTGGCGCAGGGTTAGGCGGAAGGATCCCTGTTTCGCATCGAAGGCGGTGATCACCTCGAAGACGGGATGGCCCAAGCCGCGCACCCACTGATCGAAGAACCAGCCCAAGGGACGACCGGCCGCACTGGCCATGGCCCGTTGCACATCATCGGTGGAAGCGGACTTTCCCCAGCGGTCGTGCATGAAGGTCTTGAGCCCTGTATCAAAGGCGGCATCGCCCAGTTCGTCGCGCAACAGGTGGAAGACCAGTGATGCCCGGTTCACCGCGTAATTGTCCTGCACCACATCGATGGCGTTGTTGTAGTTGTGCGTGCTGATGGGCCTGCGCACCCCGTTCGACCAGTCGCCGAAGTAGGTATTCTGGTTGAAGCCATGGTTCCACAGGAGCATCTCGTCCCTTCCGTTGGCGTGTTCGCTGAAGCGCTCGCTGAGGAAACGCGCAAGTCCCCGGCTGATCCATGCTTCCCCCGGTTCGCTCAGGTGGATGCGCATGCCACACCACTGCTGGGCCAGTCCCTCCGCTTCGATGCCATCCCACAAGTAGAGGAAGTCCGCATGCGTGCTGTGGTCGTCCACCATGTTCTCGCTCTGCATGCCCGTGCCCACGCTGCGGCCCCAAGCGAAGTCCTGCACCACCACCTGGTTGAAGGTGCGGCCAGGGTAGGGAATGCCCGTGAGCTCGGAGAAGAAGGTCATCATTCGCGGGAGGCGCTCTACACTGGCCTCGGTGGCTTCCCGCTCATCGGGGTAGCCATAGGAATGCAGTAGGGTGTTGCCACTTCGTTGGTCCACGCGTGTGTATTCTCCTACCACGATGAAGGTCTGGTAATTGTCGTGGGCTTCCTCGGTCTTCCAGTGGAAGGTGCGTGTGCCGTCGCTGTTCGTGCGCTCTTCCATGAGTTCACCGTTGGACACGACCGTGAGCGGTTCCGGAACGCGGGCGATCACCTCCACCGTACGCGGATCGCCTAGGCCATCGTGGCACGGGAACCAGTAGCGGTTGCTCCCGATCTCCGGCATCGACCACACTTGTGTGCGTTTGCGGGGTTCCGTGGTGGTGGGTGCGAAGAAGCGGAGGCCTTTGCCGAAGCTGCCGCCCAGGTTGTTCGGATCGCTTTCGTTGACGTAACTGGTGCTGTAGTCGACCGTGAGGGTGATGGCCTTGCCCACCGGATGCCTTGTAGGCAGGGCGATGCGCAAGCCACCGTCCACTGCTCCACCGGAATAGGAGTACGGCAAGGCCACGTCGTTCGCGCTGATGCCGGTGATCAGCAGGTCACCCGCATCCAAGATCAAGGTATCCGTTCGCTCCAACGGCGCTGCGGTGATGGTGGCTGTTCCAACTACACGGCGACCAGCGAGGTCGAAGCGCAGGTCCAAGCGGATGTGCTGCACGTCGATGGTGGCTTCCGCGCGGAGTGCCGATAGGTCCGGTAAGGAGGCAAGGCTTGGCGGGCAAAGGCCTAGTGCGACCGCGAGAAGAGGTGCGTGCATGATGGCGGAATGATGGTCCAAAGCAACTGCCTGTTCCGCACGCATGCGGGACAGGCAATGGACATATCCGGCCATTCAGCCGCGCAGGATACGCGCCACCTGTTTCTCGCTTTCCAGCCCCACGCGCTTGGCGATCTGCTGGCGCGTGAGATCAGGGTTCTTCACCAAATGTTCGATGTGTTCGCGGCGGATCCGGTTGATGTACGCGTTCACGGTGGTGCCCGTCTCGTTGCGGAACGTACGCGTGAAGTTGCGCTCGCTCATGCAGGCCACCTCCGCCAATCCGGCCAGGCTCTGTTTCTCGCCGATGTGCTCCACCACATGGTCCTGCGCGCGGTGGATGCCCTCGTGGATGTGGTTGCGGTATTGCGTGAAGGCGCTCTGCTGCGCGCTGATACCGTCGCGCCTGCTGTACACCACCAGCTCGCGCGCCACCTTGTGCGCGAAGCGACCGTCCGTGAGCTGTTCCACGATGCGCAACATGAGGTCCACACCGGAGGCGATGCCGGCGCTCGTGTGGATGCGTTCGTGCTGGACGTAGAGGATGTTCTCCTTCACCACGGCGCGCGGCGCGAGTTGGCGCAACTTCTCCGTGAGTTGGAAGTGCGTGGTGCAGGGAATGCCATCGAGCAACCGGGCGTGCGCCAGCACCAAGGCCCCCGCGCAGATACTCACCAGGTGCGTACCGTTCGCATGGGCATCGCGCAGCCATTGGAAAAGCTCCTTGTTGGCCTTGAACACGGACGAGGTCAGGTATTTCACACGCGCCCCGGGCACCACCAGGTAGTCATCGGGTCTCACGTTCACCTGGCTGAAGTGTCGCTGTTCCGCTATGCCCAAGCCGGCGCTGGTACTCAGTGTTCCATGGAGCCCGCAGTAGGTCAGCTCGAAGTCCGCACCGAAGTCGATGGCCTCATGGATCGTCTGGTCCGGGCCGGCGAGGTCCAACAGGTGAACCTCGGGAAGTACGAGGAAGATGAAGCGTGTGGGCATGGTGGGTCCGGTTACACGTCCGGGGCCAGTGGGCCAAAGGTCAGTGTACCGGACCCGGATCCGCAAGGAGGATCGACCGCTCCGGTCATTTACGTGAAGCAGCAACGGGGACGCTCCCAGGCCTTATGATGACAACGGCGTGTTTACGTTCATCACGCGTTTCGTCCCGGAAGGAGCCATTGTTCGGGAACAAGACAGGCGCGCTCTTAGGATGTTCAGTCCCCGAGGCATACCGACCGGCGGTCGCGGCGCATGCCTAGGCCCATGAGCATACACAGGGCGGAAGCCTTTTCACATCCACCACCTTCGATGACCCACCCTCAATGGATCCTGAAAGGGGGGGACTGGTCATCCACGTCGTCCACGTGCCGGAATGCTGGTACGCCCTTCCGATGACCATTGACTTGGATGCCCTGGGTGTTCCCCTATGGCATCGTGACGTAATGGCTACGCAACGCCGGATCAGCCCAGCAGCTGCAACGCCCCGATCCCCATGATGAGCAGTAGCCCGAACACGAAGCCGACCACCGTGCCCAGTACAAGGGTCAAAACGGTCCGCGGGAAGCCGGGGCGCCAGGTCGCAAGGAGTTGGGCCACCAGGAACAGCCCGCCAGCTAGACCGAAGAGGTACAGACCCATGGCGATGACGTTGCCCACGGTGAACAGTCCTTCCAGTGAGTAGCGTCCTTCATCGATGAAGTAGAGGAAGAGGGTGACCAGTAGCGCGGTGCCGAGTAACAAGGCCCAGTGCAGAGGGCGACGGGTGGGTAGGGTGGTCTGCATGAAGCGTGTAACGCTCGTGCGACAAACGTATTGTCATGTGGACACGACACCTCAGCGAGCACTACTTGCGCTATTTGAACGCCATCACCTTCGCTCCGCTCACCAGGTACACCGCCTGGTCGAAGCCGTCCACCTCATACAACGGGGTCTTGTCCTTGCCTAGCAGGATCGTCTCGCCAAGTGATCCATCCTTCTTGTTCACGCGCATCAGCACGAACTCGCGCTTGCCGGCATCGCTGAGGATGAACTGGGTGGCACTGGTACTGGCGGTGGCGGTGAAGCGCGCACTGGCCCGGGCGAGGAACTGCTTGGTGAAGTCCATCGCCATCACCGAGGCATCGCCGTAGAGGTTCGATACCTCACGGGTGATGTCCTTGCCCATGGCAGAGCTGGCATCGGTGACCTGGATGCTCTGGCTGACGGACCCGAAGGCCGCGCTGGTGTACCCGAATGCCGCGGTGTAGTAGGCGGCGCGCACGGCGTTCGCATAGAGCAGGGCACGGGTCAGGCCGCTTTCACGCGCGGCGGGGAAGTACTTGTTGTAGGTCACACTGCCGGAAGGACCCACCAAGGCGATGTTCTGGTCGCTGCTCACCACAATGCCCTCGGGGACCACCTCCACATGGGTGGCCTCCTCCTTGCCTTGGAACTCCAACGGCGTGCTGTTGAGGGCCGAGGCCGCACCTCCGTTCAAGGGCAGACGATAGAGCAGGTGGTCCTTGGTGTTGAAGAGGTATAGTTCCTGCTCCGTGCTGGCCACATTGCCACTGCCGCCCCGGAAGGCTTTTCCCAACTGGGAGGTGCCGGTGGCCAGGTCCACCACGTCCATCTCCTCGCTGCTGGCGATGAGCACGCCATCAGGCATGCGCATCACGCGCTGGATGGTGCCCTCCAGCTTCACCTTCTTGCTCCATCGCTCGGTGCCCGTTCCATCCACCAGCATGGCAGCGGCATTCGTGCTGCCCGAGGTGATCAGGGTCTTATCATCCATCTCCACCGCGCCGCTCAGCGGACCGCTCACGGAGATGCCCTTGCCGTTCTTGCCCCACAGGCCGGTGCCCGTGCGATAGTCCAGCATCTCCACCTTGTTGTTGTCCGCCGCACCCACCAATAGGCCCTGCTTCAGCGGAACGATGGTGCCCAATTGCTGTTGCAACTGCAGCGGTTTCTCCCAGGCATAGCTGCCATCGGCGATGGAGAACGCGTTGAGGAAGGTGGTGTAGCTGATGGTCACCGTCTTCTTGCCCTGGGCATCGGTCTTTTCGGACTGCTTGGTCTGCTGTAGCGCCATGAAACAGAGCTCCGGGGAGTGCGGCGTGGTGATGAACAGACCCTGCGTCTGCCCGTTGGTGCCCAGGTTGGCACCGCCCTTGTCCAGCTGGCCCATCAACCCGGACATGCTGGCGAACTTGGGGTCGGGGCTCTGCTTCCAGCGTTCGGCGCCGGTGTTGGCGTCCAGTTTGTAGGCGAAGAAGAGGGTGCTGATGAGGATGGCGTCCTTGCCGGCGCTGGTGCAGGAGGTGAGCTTGCTGAAGGAATCATCCTTGGTCCAGCGCACCTTTCCCGTGCCCATGTCCACACAGGCCATGGCCGCGCTTTTGTCGGCCTTTTGGCCCACGAGCACGATGGCGTTGTTGGTGTAGAGGAAATACTTGCTTGCGATGTGGTCGATGCCGCTGGCCTTGCTGTTGAAGAGCACGGTGCCGCCAAAGGGTTCCAGGATCAACAGCTGACCCTCGGCCGCTGCCGGCACCACGGCCACGAAAGGCGTGTTGGTGATCTCCTCGTAGCCGCCTTCCGGTGCATTGGCCAGTTCCTTCACGGTCCAAAGGATCGTACCACTGACAAGGTCGATGCCCTTGAGGCCCTCACTGGAACAGACCAGCAGGTTGCCGGTGCTGGTGGTGCGCATCCAGCTGATGGTGCCGCCGGGACTGGCCTCCCACGCGGGCGGGCCCTGGGCCCGAGTGCTGGTCGCGGGTGCAAGGAGCGCAAGGGTGAGCGCGAGCAGCGTGAAGGGTAGGGGTCGGAGCATGGTGGGTGGGTTCTGGTGATGCGTGCGAGGGCAAGCACCGTGCCGAGGTGTTCAGTGATGTGAATATGCCGCCGATGGGGCCGACATCCGAACGAGGTTTGTGAGGCCATCCCTTGCCTCAGGTCACCGAAGGAAGGAGCGTGCCTCGGGCCCGGTGTTCATCACCAGATCGATCACGCTCATGCGCGGCCGGAACCCGTGTCGGTCGGCGAAGAGCTGGGTGTAGGTGGGGGCCGCAGAGACCTCCGGAGGAAGTGGCCGCTTGGGGTGGAAGGAGGTACGCAGATCGAGAAGCTCATGCCGCAGTTCTACAGCGGCGAGCGGCAAGTTCGGTACAGGTGAACTTGCCATTTGCGAATTGCCGCTTGCCACTTCCACATACGCATCGCTCACCACCAACTCCGTGCGAAGGCCAAGCCACTTCATACCCAGTCGCATCGTCGCCAGGTCAAGATCAACGAGCCGGTCGTACCGCTTCAGCACCACCGCTTCGATCTCATCGATGAAATGGATGAACCACGGTGCGTTGCCATAGGCGCTGCGGATGGCATGCAGGTGCTGCTGCGGCCAAGTCTCGATGTAGCTGAGCCCCACGGTGCGCATCGGCATCTTTTCCCCGGATCTCCGCGCGATCTGCACCGCTAGGTCCTGCACACCGTTCGGTCCCACGATGCGCGTGCGGGTGCGGTAGGACTGGCGCTCGTAATGCTCGCCAATGTCGATGATGACCTTCGGGTGATGCGACAAGAGACGGTAGTGCTCCACACTTCCGAAGTAGAATGCGGACAGGATGGGGGTACTCATGTTCATACCATACGAAGTCGCGAGCCCCAGTAGCGTTCTTCCAACCAGATCTTGAACAACGGGTCGATCCACTCGGTGTCCTTGCCCACGAAGTCGAGGATCTCCTTCGTCTCCAGTGCTGTGGTCACCCGCTTCACGTTGGCGCTGGAACCCAGGTCGAATCGCTTCAGGTTCTCCTTGGTAGTGAAGCGCTCCACGCCATTGAGCAGGGCGCGTAGGTAGTTGAGCTGTGGCGTGGTGATCTCGTCCACCATGCGGTGATAGATGGCATCGTGCTGGTTCAGCAGGTCGTTCAATGCGGTCTCCACGACGGCGCGTGTGCAGGTACGACCGTTGGTGCGCAACCATGCCGCATGGCCCAGCATCTGCACATGGTAGCTGTGGTCCTGCATGCGCGCGGCCAAATGGTCGCAGGTCTCGTCGCTGATGGTCTTCTTCACGCTCGCGAAACGGCCCTTGATGAAGGGTACCCAGTCGTGGCGCTTGATCTTGTCCAGGAACAGGATGTCGCCGAAGCGGAAGAAGGGCATGCTCTGCTTGTTGAACAGGTCCATCATCATGTGCCGTTTGCTACCGTAGATGGCATGGCATACGGCCTTCTGGTGTTGCCATGAAGCGCGCAGCATTTTTTGGAAGCCGGTGGGGTCGGGCAGTTGGGCGATGTTCTGGAACTCATCGATGCAGAGCACAAGCCGAACACCTTTCGCCTTCGCCATGCGTTCAGGAAGGTCGAGCAGGTCGGGCATGCTACGGCGTCCGTCGGGCAGGTCGAATTTCAGACTGAACTCGCTCTGTGGGTCCACCCCGAAGGAGATCTGCGGTACCACGCCCCGGACGAACTCCTTCACATCGGCCATGCGCTGTTCCATGGTCTTGCCCAACGCCTTGATCACCGCTTCGGTGGTGCGTTCCAGGAACTCCTGCTCGCTGCGCACGTGAAAGAGGTCCACGAAGGCGAAGCGTACGTTCTTCTCACGCTTCATGTCCAGCGCCACCTGTTGGATGAGCGACGATTTGCCCCAACGACGGGGACTGATGATCACGGTATTGATGCCGGACGTGAAGTTGGCCCGCAGGTGTTTGCGCGGCCATTCACGGTCCACGAAGCTGTCGCCCGAAACGAGCGTGCCGATGAGGAAGGGTGATCGTTCTTCGTCCATGTGCGGTGATCTTGACAAGGGTAGAACAAATGTAACAACTTAGTTAGTAACAACTGTGTTACTAACAAGCCTGTTACATCGATCAGGCTTGTGCCAGTGGGCCTTTCAGCCCATGTCGGTCCGTCTCCCCGGCCACTTACCTTCGACCCTCCAAACCCCGGACCATGCGCCTTTCGCCTCCCATCCTCGCGCTTTCGATCCTGTCGGCCTGCTCCACGTCCCCGACCGAAGAGCAGGGAACAACGGTGCCCGTGCAGCCGGTGGCCGAAACCCCGGTCGAGTGGACCGGCTACTATGATGGCATCTTCCCCAGTGGAAAGGACCACGCGACCACCGTTCAACTATGGGTTCGCAGTGATAGCACCTTCATCATCCGGCAGCGCAACGGTGACGACGACACGCTCGCCACCGGTGCGATCGGGACGTGGCGCGTGGTGCAAGTGGCCGGTGCATCCGCCTCCGGACTGTTGAGCATCCAATACGGCGGCGATCCGCCGGACCATTACCAACGGACGGACAAGGGACTGGTCTTCGTGGATGTCAACGGTGGGGTGGAGGTGGTGCAGGACCGTGTCTTGGAGCGACTGGCCGGTGAGCTGCAGGATGAGATCTCCCGCATGAAGGTGAGCGGCACCTTCTCCTACATGGCCGATGCCATGAGCTTCCAACCGTGTGGATCACGCCTCAGTTGGCCCTGCGCCGGGGGCGAGCAGTGGACCGATGAGGGCGAGGTGTTGGGTAGTTTGAACACGGCCGAACTGGAACGGCATTACCTGCGCAGTGTGAAGCAGGGCGGCGACCCGTGGGTGATCGAGGTGGAATGCAGCATGGCCATGGGCCCCGCGATGGAGGGTGATGGCGCGGACGAGTACCTCTTCATCCACCGGGTGCTGGCGGAGATCGATGCGTGCCCCTGAACTTACTTGCCGATACAGAACCGCCCGAAGATGCTGCCGAGCAGGTCGTCTGTGGTGATACGACCGGTGATCTCGCCCAGGTGGTGTTGCGCCCGTCGCAGATCGATGGACAGGAGCTCGCCGCTGATGCCCAGGTTGATGGCTTTCTTGGCTTCCATCAGGGCCGAGCGTGCCTTGCTCAACGCATCGACATGCCGCGCATTCGTCACCACGATATCGCCTGGTCCGTTGCGCAACCCGGACACATGGTCAAGGAACACCTGCTGGAGGGCCTCCAGCCCCGCGCCACTGCGGGCGGAGATGGAAAGGGTCTCCTTGCCCGGCCGTGCGCCTGCCACATCGCACTTGTTCAGGACGGGCACCACCCGTGGCCCGGCCCCGATGCGTTGCTGGAGCATGTTGGCATCGGTGCGCAAGGCCCCTTCCGCCACGTGTGAGGCATCGCCCAACAGGATGACCAGACTGGCCTCGGCGGCCTTCTTGTAGCTGCGCTCGATCCCCAGTTGCTCGATGCTGTCGGTGGTCTTCCGCAAACCGGCCGTATCGATGAAGCGGAACAGCACGCCACCCACGGTCATCAACTCCTCAACGGTATCACGTGTGGTACCGGCGATCTCGCTGACGATGGCCCGGTCCTCATTCAGCAGGGCGTTCAACAAGGTGCTCTTACCGCTGTTCGGCGCACCTACGATGGCCACCGGTATGCCTTGCTTGATGGCGTTGCCGTAGCGGAAGCTGTCGATCAATTCGGTACAGAGGTCCACCAGCCTGTCCAACAAGGCTACCAATTCGATGCGTTGCGCGAACTGCACGTCCTCCTCACCGAAGTCCAATTCCAGTTCGATCAATGCCGCGAAGTCGATCAATTGTTGACGGAGCTCTTCTATCCGTGCGCCGAAGCCTCCGCGCAACTGCTGTAGCGCGAGCCGATGCTGTGCCGCGCTCTGGCTGGCGATGAGGTCTGCCACCGCCTCGGCTTGGCTGAGGTCCATCTTGCGGTTCAGGAAGGCTCGTTGGGTGAACTCGCCCGGTCGTGCAAGCCGAGCACCCGCGTCCAGCAAGGCCTGTAGCAAGCGTTGTTGGATGTAAACCGAGCCGTGCACCCCTAGTTCCACCACATCCTCTCCGGTATAGCTCGCAGGGCCTTTGAAGAAGGTGATGAGCGCCTCGTCCAGCTGGCCGTCCAGGTCGATCACCGGCGCGTAATAGGCCCTGCGTGGCAACGGTTCCAGCGGTAGTGAGGGCGCCACGCGGCCTACCACCTCCCACGCCTTGGCACCTGACAACCGCAGTAGTGCGATGGCACCTGCACCCGGGGCGGTGGAGATGGCGGCAATGGTGTCGGGCTCGTACATGGTCGGGAGGCGTGCAAAGATCCGGATCTTTGTACCGCGTCCGACATCCCCCTGCACATGCCCAGCCAAGCCAAGCTCGAATACGACAAGTTGCCTTATCCCACGGTGATCGTGGTAGGTGGTGGATTCGCCGGGTTGGAGGTGGTGCAGGGGTTGGCCAACAAGCCGTTCAAGGTGCTGCTGCTCGACAAGCAGAACCACCACTGTTTCCAGCCGCTGCTGTACCAGGTGGCCACCGCCAGCCTCGGAGCGGATAGCATCGCCCATCCCTTCCGGCGCACCATCGGACCCATGCCCAACGTGGCCTTCCGCATGGCCGAGGTCCATGGGGTGGACCCGGAGCGCAAGGTGGTGTTCTCCACGATCGGCGAGCTCCACTACGACATCCTCGTGCTTGCACTGGGGAGCACCACCAACTTCTTCGGCAATACGGCCATGGAGCACCACGCCATGCAGCTGAAGAGCATCAGCCAGGCGCTTGATATCCGCAGTGATTTCCTGCAGGAGTTCGAGGCGGCGATCGCACTGAACGAAGAGAGCGCTGTGCGTCGATGCCTCAACTTCGTGATCGTGGGGGCAGGTCCCACTGGCGTGGAACTGGCGGGGGCACTGGCCGAGATCAAGCGCAGCGTCCTGCGTCAGGAGTACCGGGAGATGGAGAGCGAGCTGATGCGTATCGTGCTGATCGATAGCAACGAGCGGGTCCTGAAGAACTTCAGCGAGAAGGCCAGCGCGAACGCGCAACGTTACCTCGCCGAGTTGGGCGTGGAAGTGCGCTTGGAGGTACGTGTGATGGGAGGTGATGATGAGCGCATCCACCTCAGCGATGGCAGCCAATTGGAGACCAATACCGTGATCTGGGCCGCCGGGGTGAAGGGGGTGACGATCCCCGGGTTGGGACCAGCACTGAACGAAAGGGCGAGCCGCTATGCAGTGGACCGTACGAATGCAGTGGTGGGTATCCCGGATGTCCACATCATTGGCGATTGTGCCCTGATGACCGAGGACCCTGAGTGGCTCCGTGGCCATCCCCAAGTGGCGACCGTGGCCATCCAGCAGGGCCGACACCTGGTCTCCAACCTGATCCGACGGGCCAGTGGCAAGCCGTCGCTACCGTTCACCTATGTGCATAAGGGCAGTATGGCCGTCATCGGCCGACGCAAGGCCGTGGTGGATATCGGCCAGCGCAGTTTCGGGGGCACCTTCGCCTGGCTCCTCTGGATGTTCGTGCACGTGATCCAATTGGTGAGCTTCCGGAACCGCATCATGGTGTTGGTGAACTGGGCGTGGAAGTACCTCAGTTGGAAGAACACCATCCGACTGATCATCAGGCCCTACGTGCGAAAGACCTCCATCGCGCCCGCTGAAGTGGCTTAGGTGTGAACGGAATTCGCTTCCGTGAATGCGCTCGGCGATCGATCTGCGCGACAAGGAAGTTCAGTCGTGACTGAACTGCGTGTCCCAGAGTTTCCCGTCCACGAAATACACCAACCCCCAGTCCGAATTCCCCCAACCTTCTCTGGTATGGGTGAAGCACATGTTTTCCACTCGGTCAGCCACCTCTGGGTGTTCCCGTTCCATTCTCACGAAAATGAATCCTTTGCCCTGCCCACAGCGAAAATCTTTCATTTGATCGAGCACCTCTTCTTTGGGATCCCCCTTCTCCAGTGCGTTGAAACATCGCAGGAAGGGCTTTCTGCTATTGAAGTCCCAGTAGCGCATGGATAGAACCGCCAACGTCGCCGCGAACACCAGTTTCAACCGTTGGGCCCTGGCACGTCCGCTAGTGATCCATGCCACCACAAGGGCGACCAGCAGGCACAGGGGAATAGTGAATGACCAATAAGCGTGGAACGGGAAGAACGGGTCGACGAGGAGGCTGATGACCAGCAATGCCATGACCAGGAAAACCACCATGTTCCGAAGCAGGTGCGTCATGACCAGGCGGCGAACGCCATTGCCGATCCGATATTGTTCATCCTTCGATCGCGAAGAATGTCGGTTGCGTGCGACCTTCGCGCCCGCTCTCCCCAACATGGACCGCCGTCTCCTCATCCTCTTCATCACCATCTTCATCGACCTGATGGGCTTCGGCATCTTCGTGCCTGTGGTGCCGATCTATGCTCGGGAGTTGAACGCCAGCGAGGCATTGGTGGGGGATACCGGCGCGTTGTTCTCCCTCATGATGTTCATCTTCACTCCGTTCTGGGGGACGCTCAGCGACCGCTTCGGGCGCCGGCCGGTGATCCTTATCGCACTCGGGATCTCAGCGGTCAGTTATGTGATGTTCGCGCAGGCCACCACGCTCGTGGTGCTCATCGTCAGTCGCATGCTCACCGGCGTGGGTTCCGGCAACATCACAGCGGCGCAAGCCTACATCACGGATATCACGCCCCCGGAAGGACGGGCCAAGGCGCTCGGGCTCATCGGCGCCGCGTTCGGGCTCGGCTTCATCTTCGGACCCCCGCTCGGCAGTTTCGTCTTCGATCGGCTGGGCGTGGAGTGGGTGGGCTACGTGGCCGCTATCATGTGCCTTTTGAACATGGTGGCCGTGTGGGCCTTCCTACCCGAGTCGCTCAAGGAGAAGATGCACGGGCGCAAGCTCAGCATCAAGCCGATCTCCAGCGCCATCAAGGCCCTGCGCGAGCCACGTTTCCGCGACCTGTTCATCATCAGTTTCATCTACATCACCGCCTTCAGCATGATGCAGATGACCATCGCCATGTATTGGTACGATGACTATGCCCTCAACAAGACCCAGATCGGCAACATGTTCGCTATCGTGGGATTGGGCTCGGCCATCGTGCAGGGCACCATGGTGGGCTGGCTGCAGCGCACCTTCGGCGAGAAGAACCTGATGATCTACGGGGCGCTCATGGTGGCCATCGGGTTGGGCATGATCGGTTTCATCCCGGTGGAACACTTCCTGCCGCTGAGCATCGTATCCATCGCCTTGCTCTCCCTGGGCAATGGAAGCCTGAGCCCCACGCTTTTGTCCCAACTGAGCCGCAATGCCGAGCAGCAGGAGCAGG
>Ga0116157_10003770_pt1 | contig 14402 bp, 10 predicted proteins | sample AD_UKC048_MetaG_FD_89882 | JGI IMG/M metagenome (GOLD analysis project Ga0116157, IMG submission 89882) | Active sludge microbial communities of municipal wastewater-treating anaerobic digesters from USA - AD_UKC048_MetaG | ecosystem: Engineered > Bioreactor > Anaerobic > Digestate | place: USA...
CCCTCTTCGGCGAGCCCGACCTCCCCGCGGTCTTCCCGCATTTCCGGCGGGATCCATTGAAGACCGAGCCGCCGGTATATTTCCTCTTCCGTTCTCGCGGCGATGCTTTTCGAACCCTTGAAGAGGCCGTACTCGCTGAGTTTGAACCCCCGGTCGATGGCGATCTTCCGCAGGGCGATGTTGTGCTCCTTGGAACCCGTGAAATACTGCAGGGCCGCGCCGTAACTCTCCGGCGCGATGACCCGGACGTCCATGTCGTAGCCCTCCGCCATCCGCACGGAGGATTTGGTCTTTCCCTTTCCCCATATTTTTTCCACGCCGGGGAGGGACACGAACGCATCCATGACCCTGTCCGGATCCCTGGAGATGACCAGGAAATCCACGTCGCCGATCGTTTCCTTCATGCGTCTCAGCGACCCCGCCATATCGGCGCGTTCGACGCCTTTTACCCCCCGGAGCTTCTCCAGAACCGTTTCGGCGACGGGCAGGAGATCGCCGAGGAGGAATCGCCCCTTGCTCCGCTTCAGGAATTCGATGGCCTCGAGGATGTTTTTCTCCGTCTTTTCACCGAACCCGGCAAGGGGGGCGATCCGGTGGCCTCTCGCCGCCTTCTCCAGTTCCTGCAGATTCCGGACGCCCAGTTTCTCGAAGAGGGTCTTGGCGCGCCTGGGCCCCATCCCCTCCACCCGGATGATCTCGCCGAGATCAATCGGCATCTTTTCCTTGAATTCCTCGTAGTACCGGAGCCTCCCCGTCGTCAGATATTCTTCTATTTTTTTGGCAATCGCCTCGCCGACGCCGGGCAGCGCCCTCAGCGCCTTGATGCCGCCCTGCCTGTAGACGTCCTCCACGTCCTCCTTCATGGCCTCCAGGGTTGTCGCGGCCTTCTGGTAGGCGTAGGGTTTGAAAGGCACCCCGTCCATCTCGAGGTACTCGGCAATCTCGTAGAACATCTTGGCGAGGTTCTGATTCTTCATGGAAGGCTGCCGATCGCGTCTCCCACGGAACCGTGGGTATGGGATGCCCCTCCGGGATTTCAGTCCAGAAAATCTTCCAGGAGTTTCTTGCGAATCGGGTGACGAAGCTTTCTCAGCGCCTTGGACTCAATCTGGCGGATGCGTTCCCGTGTCACCCCGAACTTCTGCCCGACTTCCTCGAGCGTGTGGGGCCGGCCGTCCTCCAGACCGAATCGCAGGGTCAGGACTTCCCGCTCCCGCGGCGAGAGCGTTTCCAGGATGTCCTGCAGCTGGGCCTTCAGGTCCTCGGCCGTGATGGTATCCACGGGCTCAAAGCCCCTCTGGTCTTCGATGAAATCACCCAGCCGGGTCTCACCTTCATCACCGACGGGAATATCCAGTGAAATCGGCCTGCGGGTGATGTCGTACATCTCCCGGACCTTATCCACGGGCAGGTTCAATTCCGACGCCACTTCTTCCGTCGTCGGCTCACGGCCCAGTTCCTGACGGAGTTTCCTCGAAGCCCGGACCAGTTTGCTGAGTGCCTCCTTCATATGGACGGGGAGGCGGATCGTGCGGGCCGTGTCATCCAGCGCCCTCAGGATGGCCTGCCGGATCCACCAGGTCGCGTAGGTGCTGAACTTGTAGCCCCTTCGCCAGTCGAAGTGCTCGACGGCCCGGATCAGGCCGAGGTTTCCGGCCTGGATGAGGTCCGGAAGCGGCATGCCCCTCCCCTGATACCTGCGTGCCACAGAGACGACAAGCCGCAGGTTCGCCTCGACCATCTTCTTCTTCGACTGTTCGTCCGCTTGCTCTATCTTTTGGGCGAGTTCCACCTCCTGCTCCCGCGTGAGGATCGGCATCTCGCCGATCCGGTTCAGATACCTGCGGACGGGATCATCAACGGGAACCTCCGCCGCCACCGGGGGTGCCTCCGCCTCCGGGGTCGCATTCTCCGCCTCGACTTCCACGGGGGCCTCGACGATCTCGATACCCCGGGCGGACAGGACTTCATAGAGATCTTCGAGCTGATCCAGGTTTTGCTCCGTTTCGGGAAACTCCTTGAGGATATCATCGTAGGTCACATACCCCTGACGACGACCCAGGTCGATCAGGGCCTGGATCCCGGTGTTGATCTCCTTCGGCGGTTGACCGTTTTCTCGCTTCTTCTTATCCGTCATGAGTGCCTGCCGTAATCTTATTCCACCCACCGCACGAATTCGGAAAGGCCCGCGCGCGGCCTCTCGAACCGGTTGACGGGATCGGCGCTCTCGGGGTACCCCATGGCGATGGACACGATGATTTTCCGGTTTTCCGGGATGCCCGCGACCCTGCGCAGCGCATCGGGGAAGCCGACGGCGGCAGCCATGATGCAGGTGCCGACGCCCTTCCCGTGGGCCACGAGGCAGAGGGTCTGGGTGACGAGGCCGACATCGAGCATGGCGTACTCGACGAGCGTGTCCCCGGGGATGCATGCAACGACAAGGCAAGGGGCCCCGAAGAGAAGGGCCATCTCGCCGTAGAAGCGATTTCGTCCCTCCTTGTCCTCCCGTTTGACGCCCAGGGCCGCCAGGAGAATCCGGCCGAGTTCCCCGTATCTCTTTTTCATGTGTTCCGGCCAGACCTCGGGTATGGGAACATCCGGTCTGAAGGGTTTACCGGCAGTCAGATTCTCGAAATTCTCTTTCCGGAACACTTCGAGCGGCTTTCCGGTGATCACGTAAAATTCCCAGGCCTGCGTGTTGCCCCAGGACGGAGCCCAGCGAGCCGCTTCCAGGATTTCCTCAACAACGCGTTTCGGGAGCTCATCCGTCTTGAACTTCCGTATGCTGCGTCTCCCCCTTACGGCAGCTTCCAGTTCCATGGGCTTACCTCCTGTCTGGCGCCGGTTGTCTCCCGCTACCTTCTTCATCGATTCACACCATCTTCATGAGCCGGTCAAACTGATTTGTCCGTCCGCCTGTCGCTGACACCTTTCACCGCCCCGATCAATACTTGCGGCACCTGTAACACGCCGTCATCCCGATTCCCTCTTTCCGGCGCTGACGCTCCGTCGCTCGCCTCCCGCGCCCGGACCCCGGTGAAAAGACTGATTGCGGGGCGCCGCTGCCGGAGCCTCTGACCCCTCAGGACCCGGCGATCACCCTCACGGCCCCGGGGACGACCTCGATCTCGACGGGAAGCCTGCCGATGAGTTCTCCGTCGGCCTCCACGAGTACCGCTTCGTCCGAGCTCGCGCTGATCTTTCTGCCCCGGGTGCGTGTGATTTCCTTGATGGTTTCGGTCCTGCCGGTGTAGAGTTTCGGCAAATGGCGGAAGACATCGATGAGGCCGATATCCCCGAAGACGAGGACATCCAGAAGGCCGTCATCCATGGAGGCATCGGGCGCGACCTGAAGGGCGCGTCCCTGAAATCTGCCGTTGGCCGCAACGATGTGCCATGCCCTGAAGAAGGCTTCGGAGCCGCCGTCGACGCCCAACCGGACCTGCTTCTTTCCCTCCAGAATGACGGACGAAAGGAGGGAAAAGAAATAGGCGGTGTATGGCCCGCAGAACCGCGCGTAATCCCTCACGCGGGCGACAACCGCACCGCCGATGCCGAAGCTGACGGCATTGTCAAAATAGCGCTCAACTCGTTCACCCCGGCTGTCGGTGTAGGCGAGACGCCCGAGATCGATGAGGCGAGTCTTCCCCCTTGCGATGATATCCAGGGCGCCTTCGACATTACGCGGAATGAAAACGGAACGAGCGAAGTCACAGCCCGTTCCCACGGGGATGTAACCCAGCACCGCCTGCTGACGCGCCGGGCCGTCCTCCTGCATGAAACCATTGACGACCTCATTGAGGGTCCCGTCCCCCCCCACGCAGACGACCAGGCCGGCGCCCGCCCCGAGGCACCGCCGGGTGATTCCCGTGGCGTCCCCGGGCCCCGTGGTGAGGCAGCTTTCGATGGGACCCAGTCGCTTCTCCGCCATCCCCCTTATGCCCGGCCAACGCTTGCGGGTGGCCCCGGCGCGCGATTCGGGATTGACCACGAAGATGATTTTTTCTTTTCCGGGGGAAAGGCTCATCGTCACCCCTTCGGACGGTCCTGAAGCAAAGTCATCATGACGAAACCGACAGGAACTCGCGCGTGCGTTTGTTAAACTCCTCCGGTCTCTCGTAGAAGGGGATGTGTCCGCAGTCCTTGAAGATGTGCAACTCGGATCCCCTGATCCTCTTCTTGGCGAAATAGGCCAGCTCGACGGGAATAATGCGGTCCCGGTCCCCCCAGAGAATGAGCGTGGGCTGAGTGATGTCACGGAGATTCCAGACGGCGGGACCGACGAGTTCAGCCTTCACGCCGTGAATGTCAACCATCATGCGCACCAGTTTCAGGAGATATTCGCGAAAACCCGGGCTTGCGAAGTAGCCATAGTAAAGGTTGACGAAGCTCGAAGTGATCACGGCCGGGTTGTAGACGGCCTGCCTGAAAAAGGCCCTCACCCCCTGGCGGCTCGGATAGGTGAGGATCTCCCCGATCAGGGGAAGGGACATGGCCCTGAGCGTCCAGGCAATTTCCCTGCCGAATCCGGCACTCCCGACAACGACGAGTCTCTCGACTTTTTCAGGATACATGACGGCGGTGAGGAGCGCAATCGCCCCTCCGAAGGACGAGGCCACAAGACTCGCTTTCCCGATGCCCAGGGCGTTCATGAAATCGTAGAGGAACTGGGTGTAGGCGTAAGGCGTCAGCGGCGTCTCCGGCCTTTCGGACTTGCCGAAACCGGCCAGATCGGGAGCATAGACCCGGTACTGCAGGGCCAGGGCTTCGATGTTGTGCATCCAGATGTCGCTGGATGCTCCCAGGCCGTGAAGAAGTATCACGGGCGACTCAATCGCTCCGACCGTCAGGTAGCGGACTCTGAAGCGCCCTGCCTGGACGAACTGATCCTCGGGAAGCCTGCGCAACATGACCCCCTCCTCCGAAAGACCGGGGCGTTGTCCCCTCCGTTTCTCGGTCGACGTCGAGAGCGACCGGTAAACCAGCAACGAATCATCCGCCCCGGATCAACCGGGTTTAGCATGGCAGACTATATATGAAGGTTAGAAATACGACGGAACGGGTCAGAATGCAAGTCCTCATTAAAAAAGACAGGCAGCGCGGCAAGGGCCATCCAGGAATCCTTTCCCCGGACTTCAGCAGAAATATCAATTCAACACTTGACCCGTCTAACTTATTGAGATAAAAATCTTTTTGTGAATATTCCTCTTCGCGGAGCCCGTGAGGCTCGCACTTCCGTGCCCGCCACGGGAAGCCCCCCGGGTTCAAAAGGTCAACCGTCCATCAGCGCTCCATGCAAAGAAAGGAGAATGAGGTATGGCGACGATCCCCTCTGAAATCTTCATCTATTTTTTACCGGTCGCAGCGGCAGGCTTCGTCGTGGCCTGGAACCTCCGGAACGCGCACTGGTCTAACCGGCTGGCCGGCGTCGAAGCCGGGTGGGGAGAAAAGACAAGGGCCCTTGAACACGAACGCTCGAGCCTCCGGTCCTCCCTCGAGGATGCCGAAACCCGTATCGCGGAGACAAACCGCAGGATCGAAGACCTGAAATCCGAGGTGGACGCGAAAACAGCCAACCTCAATGAAATGAAGGTCAACCTGAGTGCCTCCCGCAGAGAGCTCACGGAAACGGGGAAGGAGCTCCAGCGGGCTCGGGATCGGCTCCTGGAGCTGGAACCGCTTCTCGGGCAATTGAAGGAACGAGAAGGCGAGATCGCCCGGCTCGGCGCCCGTATCACCGAACTCGAACCCTTACCGTCCCGCCTGCAGGACAGGGAGAATAAGCTGCGCGAACTGGATGAACGCGTCCGGCGGGAGCTTGGAGAGAAGGCCTCGGAGGTCGCGGGGTTCAAGAAAAAGATCGCCGCACTGGAGCTCACGGCGTCGCAGCTCGAGGAGAAGGACAGAAAACTCAAGCAACTGGACGCTCTGCTTCACTCGGTGACGGGCGAAAAACAGGGCGCCATCGAAACACTGAACAGGCGCACCAGCGAAGTCGAGATGCTGAAGGCACAGCTCGAGGATAAAGACAACCGGCTCCGGGAGATGGACACCCTTCTTCAATCGGCGACGATGGAAAAACAGGGAGCCGTCGAGACATTGAACAGGCGCGTCGGAGAACTCGAGATGTTGCAGGCCCGGCTCGAGGATAAAGACAACCGGCTCAGGGAGATGGACGCCCGGCTGACGGCCTCCCTGCGAGAGAAGGAAATGGAGGTTCAAACCCTCAGAAAACGCGTTTCTGAACTCGAGCTCAAAGCAGGCGAGGCCGAGGAGAAAGACAGACGGATCTCGGAGATGGGTGCCCTCCTGGCGTCCACCGTCCGTGAGAAAGACGGGCAGATCCGGGACCTGGAGACTCGCATCACGGAGATCGAGCCCGTTCTGGAACAGATCGAGGACAAAGACGGAATGCTCAGGGAGCTCGATATGACCCTGAAGGCCGTCACCCGCGAAAAAGACCAGCAGATCGATGCGCTTAAAAAACGTCTCGGAGAAACGGACGGCCGGCTGCAGAAAGCCGTTGCCGACAAGGATGCGGAAATAACAGCCCTCCAAAACCGAACCGGCGAGCTCCAATCCTCGCTTCTCGAGATGGAGGGGCAAAACAGGCGGGCGCAGGAACAGGAAAAAAACCGCTCGGCGGCGGCACGGGAGAAAGACGCCCTGATCGCGGAGCTGAAACGGCGGATCCTTGAACTCGCCCCACTCGAAAACCGGGTCATCGAAGACGACAGGGCACTTAAAGCCTTTGAGGCCCGCAGTCAAGGGATGGAGGCAGAGATCGGAAAACTCAGGAAGAAGATCGGGATGTCCAGGCCCTCGGAAAGACCCCGGGCCCGACGGACGGCAAAGACCGGGGCCAGGGACGACCTGAAGACGATCAGCGGTATCGGGCCCGTTATCGAAAGGGCATTGAACCGGCTGGGGGTGCGGACATACCGGCAGATAGCGACATGGACCAGGGCCGACATCGACCGGGTCTCTTCGATACTCACGGCCTTCAAGGATCGAATCCGGCGGGAAAACTGGGTCAGGCAGGCCCGGGAAGCGCACCTGAAGAAATACGGAAAGCGGCCCTAGGCAGGGTTTACAGGCCTCGAGCAGCTGAATAAAAGCTCAAACAGAACCGCGCCGCCCTGCGCGGTTCTCTTGCTTGATGAATGCCGTCTTCGCCCCCTTCAGATGCAACAGTTGAAACTGAAAACGCCCCCCTAAAAAAGTCTTGACAAATTAGAAAAAATTCTGAAAGAAATAAGGACTTTGGAGGAGGGTGGGCCCTAATAGCGTGTCCCGCACGCATCGGCTTGATTGTTCATACCATCTGTCCTTCCTTCTCCAGTGAACCCGAGAACCGGCGTTCTTGAAGAAGGGGTAAGAAGTGTCCCTCGATCAGAGACAGAGAAACCTCAAGAGGCAGACCCTTGCTTTCCTGTCCATGATACTGCGATGGCCCATTTTCATTTTCCTCGCAGTGTGCCGGATGTTTAAAATCAACACCCTCTTCACGATCTATCCGGGCAACGCCCAGGATATCGAAGGGTACACCCTCCCCGGCATCCGGAAGGTACAGACCAAGTATATCTCGGGCAAACCTTTTATCGCCGGGGTCATCACGAGCGGAAACGGCTACGGCCGCGGTCTCGTCCTGGGGCTGCCGAACACGATCGAGCAGCTCAAGACCGACAGGAAGCTCGTCGGGAAGATCATGAGACGCCTGGAGTTTGCGCGGAAGGTCACGGGGGCGAAAGCCATCGCCATCGCGGGTCAGGGGCCGCGATATTTCAAGAGCCACTACCCCTATGGAGAGCCTTTCGTCTACGGCCTGCGGGGAAGGGTTTTCTCCGTCGTGGAGACCGTGGAGAGAATCTACGAAAAACACTGTCTGCCGAAGGACTCGACGACCATAGCCCTCCTTGGTATCGGAGAGATCGGGGAGGCGATCATCCAGAACCTCCTGGACCTGGGTTACAACGTGAGGGGAATCAAGATTCACGCGGTCGATAACCGGTTGATCATCGACAACAACGATTTTGACTCACTGAAAGCAGCGGACCTGATTGTCGTTCAGACGCCCAGGGGAGACGACGTGGTTCCCTACTACGGGGAGCTAAAAAAATCGGCGATACTCGTGGATGACTCCCATCCGCGGATCTCCGTTCTGCCCGGCGAAAATAAATTTTACAAGGTTGCCGTCGGTCGCCCCGGCGTCACCTTCAAGCCCCCCCTGCCGGGTTACAAATCGTACTGGATTCCGGGGTGCGTCCAGGAATCCATGGTTGTTGCCGAAACAGGCCACGCCGACATCTCGCAGGATGAATTCAACCGGAAGTCCAAGGAACTCGGGTTCTTCGCACTCCTGGTGGACGAGCGGGGCTAACGCCCCGATCCGGCAGTCATTCACTTCTGAGAGGCTGCACTCCTGATCGCCTCCGAGAAGCTCTTCACGATCGCCGGTTTTACCTCCCTCTCTTCCAGATCCCGCAATCCCCGGCCATCCCGGACCTTCATGCGGTCCAGCGTGGTCATGATCTTCAGGCCTTCATATTCCACGTAAAAATCAGCCCCCTTGACGGGCAGGCTCATTCCCTCTTCGTCTCCCGCATCCGTCGCCGCGGCATTGCAGAGCCTCACACCGGCGAAGTAGCACAGGGCGTTGTTTCTTTCGGCGTGTCCCAGGTTGTAGAAGAAGTCCTCGTCATTCGCCAGAGTTCCCCGATTCGGGTAAAAATCCGTCCGAACGACGACAAAGCACAGCTGGCCGTTTTTGCGGGCGACGATCTGCGGGGTAACCGTCATCGAAGGGTTCACGCCGAGAATTTCGAAGCCGTCACGCTCCATCTGGCCGTGGACGATCTCGACGCCGAAGTGGTGGATTTCAGCTTTCGTTAAAAGTTCTATTCTCCTCATGGAATCTTCTCCCTTCGTGTAGTGGCGAAATGGTGATAAAGACCTTTCCGTTTATTTGCAGTCGAACGGCGTCAGGCCGCCTTGACAGGCTGACGGATTCCGCTATCCAGCTCCGTTCTGACGGCAACGGCAATCTTCTCCAGCGTGTAGGGCTTCTTGATATACTGCCCTGCCCCCAGCTTCTGGGCCTCCTTGACGCGTTCCGTTTCGGCAAATCCGCTGACGATAATCGCTTTCTGACCCGGATGCTGCTCGGTGATTATTTTATAGGTCTCGAGCCCGTCGATGCCGGGATCCATGATCATGTCCAGGATAACGAGGTCCGTGGAGTGGTGTTTCAGGTATTCGACCGCCTCTTCCCCGCTGGACATTGCGCTCACGTCGTAGCCCAGCTTCTTCAGCATGACGTAGGCAATCTCCCTCTGTTCCGCCACATCATCCACAACCAGGATGGCCTCTCCCCGGGCCATGAAATTTTCGATATAAATCTTCTTCTCTTCCTTGCCCGCCGCCTGCCGGTTGACGGGGAAGTAGATGGTGATGGCGGTGCCCTTGCCTTCTTCGCTCTGGATGTCGATGTAGCCGTTGTGGTCTTTCACGGTTCCCCAGACAACGGCCATGCCCAGACCCGTCCCGCTCCTGCCCATCACCTTTTTTGTGTAGAAGGGTTCAAAGATCTTGCTGATGTCCTTCGGTGCGATGCCGATACCCGTATCGGTGATCCTGGTGACGATGTATTCGCCCTCGGTGACATGGTCATAACCCTGGATGGATGTGTCCACGTACTGGTTCGTGGTTTCGATCCTGATCAGCCCTCCCCGCGGCATGGCCTCGGCAGCGTTCGAAACAAGATTCATCACGACCTTGGACAGGTGGACCGGTGAGCCGAGCATGGGAAGCAGTTCATCGTCGAGGTGGCCTTCAACCCCGATGTCGGGATGGAAGGATCTCAACTTCTCGAGTTCGGGGCTCCGCAGGTAATCCCGGATGATGTCGTTGAAGTTGACCGGCTCCATCACCGCCACACCCCGCCTGGCGAGGGTCAGCATGTCCTGGACGATCGCCGCGGCTTTTTCGCCCGACTTCTGGATGGCCGAAATCCCCTTTCTCAGCGGGCTTTTTTCCGGCAGGTCCATCAGGATCAACTCGGGATATCCTACGATGGCACCCAGGATGTTGTTGAGATCGTGAGCCACACCCCCGGCGAGGGTGCCGATGGCTTCCATCTTCTCGGAACGCCTGAGCCTCTCCTCCAGGGATTTCTTTTCCCGCTCCGTCTGCTTCTTTTCCGTGATGTCCCGCAGAACCTTCAAGACGGCGGAAGGCTTATCCCCGCCATCCCTGAAGGCCACGTTCGAAACGCAGTGACAATCGAGGACCTGGCCGCTCCGGTTGATCAGGATGGCCTCATCCTCGTGGATGTCTCCGTCCTGGAACGTCTTGACCGCGTAACAGGGTTCCGTCCCGCAGGGCCGGTCCCTGCCGCACAGGGCCTCGTAACACTTCCCCCCGTCGCAGTCGATGTTGAATGCCTCCCTCGCCTTCTCGTTGCTCCAGACAATGTTCAGGTCCCGATCCACCATGACCATGTAGTCGTTGATGGAGGAAAGAATGGCGTTCAGCTTTCCTTCGCTTTCTCTCAGGGCCTCCTCGGACCGCTTGCGCTCCGCCATCTCCGTTTCCAACTGCATGATGGCCACGTAGAGCTGTTCTGTCCGCTCGATCACGCGTTTCTCCAGTTCCTCGCCGGCCCTTCTCAGCTTGTCGTCCGTCTCTTTCAACACGGAGACCGTGCTGTTCAACTCCGTATTGACGTTCGTGAGTTTCGCCTGGACCCTTTCCCTCGTGCTCTCAAAGAGATAGGCAAAGGCGGCAATCACGACAAAGGACGGTATAAACCGCAGTTTGAAATCCATGGAATACGTTGCGAGCATGGCGGGAGGGTCCTTGATGCCGAAGAACAGGAGGGCCGGAACGAACAGGATAATCGTCGCGATCAGGCCTTCCGTGGCCCCGAGGACGAAGGTCGCGATGAGGGGGAAGGTGAAATACCAGACGTGGGCCGAATGGTTCACCCCCCCGGTGAACAGGAGGTAGTAAAAGAGGCACATTATCAGGCCGACGCCGAAATACGCGGTCGGCTTGAAATTTTTCGTCGTGCGCAAGTAGAGAATCGCCAGCGTGAGGGCGAGGGCGGCAAGATAATCGGCCCATGAGAGGATCAGATTATTCTGAATGCGCGCGAGAGTGCCGAGCGTGATCAGCGAAAGGATGCCGATGATGATGAAAATATTGATGACAATGGTTCTGCGGGTGGTTTCGATGTCGGCATGTTCAGCCAACCCGCTGGTGATCAGGCTGAGCCAGACCTTCTTTGCGCCGGGCAACAGGGCTTTTACAGGTTCGTTCAAAAGAGTGGCTTCACGAATCTTGGTTTGCTCGTTCACCCCCACCGAAAGGGCCCCCCTTTAAACAAGGCCTGCACCGAATTCCTCCTCGAGTTTCTCTTCCGCCACTCCCCGCCGTGTGTCTGCGGGGGGGTTTGTAACCGCCGTGCAGGCCCTCATGGAGATCATCTTGTATCGATGGCTTATAAAGCACTAACTATGCCATCTGATTGCACTTAATAAAAATGACGGGGTGCCATGAGCCGGGGCGCGAAACAGAGCAATTCAGTGCACTTTTTCACCCGGCGGCGGGTTCGAGCGGGTCGGTTCGGGGACAGGATGGGATGTCAAAAAAATAGACGCAAAAGGGGCGTTACGCTTTTAGCTTGACTTTCTCCCTTCGGGCGCTTAAAGATAAAAGCAAAATTAGCAAGCAATATTGTATAGTTAGTACCATTAGTTCCGGTTTTGTACTGTGTCAAAAAAACATCTTCGGCTCTCCGGGGAAAGCAGTCGGACTGAGGGGAAAACTCATGAACAGAACACATATTTTCCGGCGTGTGAGCAGGTCGTTTTTTCTCCCCCGGCGGGACCTGTCACCGGGGGTTCTTGCTGTCTTCCTTGTGATAGCTCTCGCTTCGTCCCCGGGCCCCTGCAGCGCGAAGGCCGCAACGAAAGAAGCGCCTTTTCATCCGGGGGAAAAATTCGTTTACCGGGCCAGCTGGGGCATGCTCACGGCCGGAGACGCCGTCATCGAGGTCCTGCCCTACAAGACCTACAAGGACGTCCGGACCTATCATTTCATGATGGAGACAAAAACAAATGCCGTCGTGGATCTCATCTACAAGATCCGTGAGCGGCAGGATGCCTACCCCGATGTTCAAATGTCCCGGACGCTCGATTACTCGAAAAAGGCCACGGGGGAACACCCCCGCGACGTCGTGGTCACATTCGACTGGGAAAAGATGACGGCCACTTACACGAACTTCGGACAGGCGGAGAAACCCGTACCCATCCGGGCCGGCACCTTCGACCCGCTGTCACTTTTTTTCGTCGTGCGCCTGTACCCGATGAAGGAAGGCGACGTACTGGAGATCCCCGTCACTGACGGGAAAAAAATGATCGCGACAAGGGCAAGGGTGGACAGGCGGGAGAAGCTGGTCATTGACGGCAAGCCCTATGATACCTACCTGATCATCCCCGAGATGGAGCGACTGGAGAAGGTCTTCGGAAAAGAAAAGGAACCCGACATGATGCTCTGGTACACAGCGGATGAAAAAAAACTGCCCGTGAAAATCCAGACCAAGGTGGCCGTGGGCAGTTTCGTCTTCGAACTTATCTCGGCGACAGACTGACTGAAGGAAGCCCCGTTCACGCCTTCGGGAGGCGCCTGAACGATTTGATAAATTTCATCATCTCGACCAGATCGCTGACCTTGATCTTGCCCGTCATGAAGGCGACCTCCGCGTTTGCCCTCCCCAGTTCAATATCCCGGTAGAGCCTGTCCGACGTCCTGACGACGCATTCCGGATTGCCCTTCAAGCCGTCTTCGACGGTGCAGGTTCCCCCCCGGATCGTGACGGTGAACTGCCCGCCCTCCGGACCCGAAAGATCGAAATGAAAAAGGGTTTCCCAGTCACCCGCCTTTTCGGCGATGAAACGCCCCGGCAGGCTTCTGAGGATCCCGGCGGCGGTGGCCGGTATGCCTTCGCGAGGTTCCGCCGCCCCGGCCTCTTCCTTGCGCCGAGCGGTCGCACCCGCCGCCGGCGTTGAGGCCGCCTTCTCCGGCACGGCCCCGTAACGGACCTGATCAATCATCAGACGCGCGATAATCTCGCGCATGATCTCCGATGTACCGCCCACGATCGTCCCCACGCGCGCGTCCCGGTAAATGCGGGATATGAGATACTCGTCCATGTAACCGTAGCCGCCGTGGAACTGCAGGCAGGTGTCCGCCATTTTTTTCATGAGCTCCGTCGACAGAAGCTTTGCCATGGAGCAGTAATCCACGGCCTGCTCCTTCCCGTTGTGAAGCCAGCAGGTGTAGTACGTCAGCTGACGAACGGCTTCCAGCTCGGCCCGGAGATCAGCCAGGGCGTGACGAATAACCTGGAACTTCGACAGGGGCCGCTCAAAGGCCTCCCGCTCCGTGATGTATTTCAGGGTGGCCTCCAGGCAGAGCGCAGCGCCGCTCACATAGAGCACGGCGCTCACCAGTCGCTCGAGCTGGAAGCACTTCATGATGTAATAGAAGCCCCTGTTTTCGTCGCCGACGAGGTGGGACAGGGGGACGCGCACATCCTCGAAAGACAGCTCGCCCGTATCGGAGCAGTGCCAGCCGATCTTGTGAAGCTGCCGGGTCTTGAAGCCCGGTGTATCGCGATCCACCAGGATGAGACTGATACCGCCCGCCCCGGCCCCGGGGTCCGTTTTCGCCGCGACGAGGACGAAATCGCCGAAGACACCGTTTGTGATGAAGGTTTTTGACCCGTTCAGTAGATAGTGATCGCCCTGACGCACGGCCCGAGTCCGTATGGCTGCCACGTCCGAACCCGTGTCGGGTTCCGTGACGGCCAGAGCCCCGATTTTCTCACCCCCGATAGAGGGGACGAGATATCTCCGTTTCAGTTCTTCACTGCCGAACCGGGAGATGTATTCCGTCGCCATGTAGGCATGAACACTGACGGCCGCCGGAAAACCGCCCACGGTGGATCGGTTGAGTTCCTCGAGGAAAACGACGGAAAAGAAGAAATCCGCCGCCGTCCCGCCATAGGCCTCGGGATGGTTGATCCCGAGAAAGCCGAGCTCTCCCATTCTTTTCCAGATGGATCTGGGGATGCGCCGCTCCCTCTCCCAGGCGTCGGCGTGCGGTGCGACTTCCTTTTCTACAAATTGCCTCACAGTGCTTCTGAATGTCTCATGTTCCGAACCGAAGTAAAGCGATTTCATGAAACCTCCTACTAAGGCATCAGGCTTCGCACTTCGTCTTCGCCCTTCGCCCTTAGCCCTTTGCCTTTTGCCTTTTGCCCTTCGCCTTTTGCCCTTTGCCCTTCGCCCTTAGCCCTTTGCCCTTCGCCTTTTGCCCTTTGCCCTTCGCCCTTAGCC
>Ga0116157_10003775_pt1 | contig 14391 bp, 15 predicted proteins | sample AD_UKC048_MetaG_FD_89882 | JGI IMG/M metagenome (GOLD analysis project Ga0116157, IMG submission 89882) | Active sludge microbial communities of municipal wastewater-treating anaerobic digesters from USA - AD_UKC048_MetaG | ecosystem: Engineered > Bioreactor > Anaerobic > Digestate | place: USA...
AAGAGAATCACACTCAATTCGGCAGTTGTTGTGAATCACCATCAGCCCTCAAAATTGGGAGTTTAGATCGCTTCGTTCCTCGCGATGACAGGAAAAGTAACGCCGGAATAAGCAAAATCACATTCGGTTCGGCAGTTGTTTTGAATTACCAGCATCCCATGAGATTGGGAGTTTAGATCGCGTCGTTCCTCGCGATGACACATTAAAGATAGCCGTAACAAGCAATATCACGCTCAATTCGGCAGTTGTTGTGAATCACCATCAGCCCTCAAGATTGGGAGTTTGGATCGCTTCGTTCCTCGCGATGACAGTAAAAGTAACGCCGTAATAAGCGAAGTCATACTCGGTTCGGTAGTTTTTGTGAATCACCATCAGCTCTCAAAATTGGGAGCTTAGACCGCTTCGTTCTTCGCGATGACAGGTAAACCAATATTTATGCCGGCACGTAGTGGCTGTTGAGTTTCTCGCGCAGCTGCATCACCTGGCGGCGCATGCGGTCGTCGCTTTCCATCATGTCCGCCACTCGATCGCAGGCGTACATCACGGTGGTATGATCGCGCCCACCGAGTTCCTGGCCGATACGCGGCAACGACACTCCCCCATCCTCACGCAGCAAATACATAGCCACCTGCCGGGGCAGCGCCACATCCCGCGAGCGATTCTTGCCAGTGAGGTTCTCCTTGGTGGTACCAAAGAAATCCGCCACAACATCCACCACGTATGCCGGGGTAAGGCTGGATTTTTGGGGCAGGTAGTCCACAAGGGCGCGCTTTGCCAGGTCCAGGGTCAATTTTTGTCCGCTCAAGTCCGCATACGCGTTCACGCGGTTCCAGGCTCCCTCGAGTTCACGCACGTTCGTGGGGATAGCGCGGGCGATCGTCTCCATCACATCCTGGGGAATGTCCCTGCCGGCTTTCTCGGCCTTACTGCGCAGGATGGCGAGGCGCGTTTCGTAATCCGGCGCCTGCATATCCACCGTGAGCCCCCACTCAAACCTTGAACGCAGGCGTTCTTCGAGGGTGGCCATCGCCTTGGGCGAGCGGTCAGATGTGATCACGATCTGTTTATTCTGTCCATGCAGGGCATTGAAAGTGTGAAAGAATTCTTCCTGGGTGGTGTCTTTACCGGCGATGAACTGAATATCATCGATCAGAAGCACGTCCACCTGGCGATATTTTTCACGGAATGCTGGGGTGGTCTTGTGGCGGATGGCGTCGATCAGGTCGTTGGTAAATTCCTCCGAGGAGACGTACAGCACAACTTTTCCCTGTTTGATGACTTCATTGCCAATGGCGTGCAGGATGTGGGTTTTGCCGAGCCCGACGCCGCTATAGATGAAGAGCGGGTTATAAGCGCGGGCTGGATTCTCGGCAACCGCCATACTGGCAGCCTGCGCCAGGCGATTGGCAGCACCCACCACGAAGTTGTCGAAGCGGTAGCGCGGATTGAGATGCGTGTCGAAGGTAGTGGGCTCCATTACTTCCACCCTTTTGGGAGCCCGAACACTAACCTCTTCAACCACCGGTGCCGGCGCGGACCAGACTTTGAACTCAACGTTCACCTGGCGCGCCATCATCCCGGACAGTTTATTGATAATAATGCTCTTCAAGCGGCTTTCAAGCCAATCACAAGCATAGGCATTGCTGGCACCAAGGGCAAAAGTCGCTGATTCTTCCTCGTAGGAGATTAGCTGGGTATTCCGGACCCAGGTATCGAAAGTAGCTTTCGACAGGTCCATCTGCAATTGTCCGATTGTTGCCTGCCACGCTTGTTGAGCATTCATTGGGCATTCTCCCTCCCCGTTTTTGGCGGGGGTTCTGTGATTTATCGACGTTTAAATGAGCGATCCGACTTCCTCTAAATTCGCATCACTTGTGAGCTTACCTAATTTGTCTTGCTCAGTGAGTAACCAGATTCTAACACCCAAAACCAGGGATTCAGCGTTATGTGTCTTAAAAAATTACAATTCTTTAAGATTGAGAATCCGCTTGCGTTTTTTCGAATCCAATCCAATGTGCCACTGGTGTTAATCAAATATTTCCTGCCACCAATTAGCAGGAATAACGCCCTTTCAGGACCACCATATATGGGTTTTGCCTGTCATTTTTGCACTATTTTTCCTACTGATGGGCTCTGGAATTCGGTTGTAAAAGTCCTTAAAAAATGCAAATAGAATCGGATAGTGATTCCCATTTTGGAATCAGGACTTTAAGATTTGGAAGACTACACGCCACCCGCTCTTTTTCATGGGAGCATCAATTTGGCCGCTCTGCGACCAATTTCCACCGCAAAGTTCGTGCCGCGATCCCAGGGGTACACCTGGCTCATGCTGGCAAAATACAATCCGGGTATGGGCGTCTCGATCGCCGGGATGTTAGCGGAATGATTCGGCAGAGGTATGGGCTGAGCATAAGGCGTCTTGGAAACCCAGATCTTGTTGACCCACTCCCGATTAAAGTCAGGGTTGATCTTCTTCAGGTGAGGCAGGAATTCATCCGCCAATTCCTCATCGCTCTTGTTGAAATTGGGGTGGTCCGTTTCGAGATAATCGCCAATATAGAGAATATGATCGCCGCCAAAGTACTCCGGCTTGAGGAAGTTGGTATGTTCCACCAGTGAAAGGAAGGGATAGCCGGCTTGCTTGGGGATGTTGTACCAGTAATACCCATCCGGAGAAAGCGGGTGCTTGATGGAGACAGTCATCACCACCGCGCCCATGCTTTTTAGTTTGAGTAAGCCCGCAAGATATTCAGAGGGCAGATCCGGTGCCATTTTCGCCATCATGCCGGGCGAAAGCGTTACCAAGGCCTGGTCAAAGCTTTCAGGGTCACCATCCACGAGGTTAACGGCTATTTGTCCGTTTTCCTGGCGCTTGAGGGAACTGACACGGGTACTATAACGGATGGTCACGCCCGCTTCTTCGAGTTTGGCTGCAAACTTGTTGGCAAAGACCTGGAAACCACCTTTGAATGTCCCCAGGCGCGTGGTGCGGACGTGCAAGCGTGCCCACATCCAGGCCATGCTGACCTTGTCGTGCCAATTTTCGCCAAACTTGCCGATCATCATCGGCTGCCACATACTTTCGTAGACCTGGTTGCCGGCATATTTGCGCATCCAGGCGTCGGTGGTGGTCTTTTCAAGCGCGCGCCAGTTCTTGGTCAGTTTAAGATAAACGCCAACCAAACCAAAGCGGATCTTGTTGATGCCAAATCCCAACCCAGGGTATGCCAGGGCAGCTGGAATGGAATCAAAGGGGTAAAACTTGCCCTTGTGATACATGACGCTGACTGGCCTGGGGAAGAGCACCTGGTCAGACCAACCCAATTCCTCGATCAAACTCAACAAGTGGGAATCGGTTTGAAACCAATGGTGATAAAAACGCTCAACCGACCAATCCCAATGGGGTTCCTTAAAACCGGAAGCCAAACCTCCCGGTTCGGCTGAAGCCTCAAAGATGCTCACCTTATGCCCGGCTTTTGCCAGGTCCCAGGCGGCGCTTAGGCCGGCAAAACCTGCCCCGATGATGGCGATGTGGCGTTGGTTATTAGTCATGTCACGTCCTTTTAGTTTGTTTTTCCGTTTATTTCATCAGAACGATAGTCTGTTTGCATTTGCTGCAAGTTGGTGCTAAGGCTGAAGCCTTCTTTGATGAATAAGATCGCGCCAAGAGCGGTGATAGGGATCCACAGCGCTACGCGCAGGATCAGCGCGTAACCCAATGCCTGTTCCGCCGGGATGCCAAACAGCGAAAGCATGAATTTAGCGGCAGCATCGAACGTGCCCAGTCCGCCAGGGGCTGCAGGAATCAGCAGCACCAGGTTGACCACGCCCTCGATCAGCAGCAGGCTCATGAAGCTCAGGTCAAGCCCGAGCGCTTTCATCACTCCCCAATACAAGCCGCCCTCGAAGATCCAGACCAGCATGGAAAGCGCCAAAACCAACAGGGACTGCCCGGGAGAGCGTAGTACGCGCAAACCATCGATGAATTTATCCAGAATCCTGCTTACTTTAGGGCGCAGTTTCTGCGGCAGCAACTTATTGATGAACCAGCCGCTCACAGCTTGGGTTTGCTTCGGCAGGAAAAGCATCGCCAGGAATATCAGCAGGATCAGCGCGAAGATTGCGCCTACCAGGATTGAACCGGTTTGGATACGGCGCATCCACTCAGCATTTGGTGCAATTTGCACCAGCTGGCGGAAGTTCAAGAGCACCAAAGCCAGGATGGTGATGCCGTCGAACAGGCGTTCCACCACGATCGTCGCCAGGGAGCCTGAAATAGGAATGTCGTCTGTTTGCTTCAGCAGGACCGACCGCAACACTTCACCAGCGCGGGCAGGATAGACGTTGTTGCCCATGTAGCCGATGCAGACCACCGGGAAGAGCTGCCGCTGCGGGATGCGCTTTAGCGGGTTGAGCAGCACTTGCCAGCGCCAAGTGCGCACCCAGACACCCATGAAATAAAAAACCAACCCCAGCAGCACCCATGCCCACTTCGCGGAGCGCAGATATTGCCAGAGCTGATCAAATTCAATTTTGCGAAATGCCAAGTAGAGAAAAACCGCGCTGATCAGAATTCCCAATGCGATGTGCCAACGCTTAATTTTCATAAGGCGATTGTACCATCAGGCCGCGTCACGAGGATTATCCAGCGAGAATATGCGTTACTGCGGCAGAACCTGTGCCAGCCAGGGACTGGATCATGCCGTAGCAGGCATGGGAGATCTGGTTGGCACCCGCCTCCCCACGCAGCTGCAAGCAGGCTTCGACCGCCTGGTAAACGCCCGAAGCTCCCAGCGGGAAGCCCCGCCCCATGTGCCCACCCAATGTCGCTACCGGCAATGAGCCTTCCAGCGTCAGCGAGCCGTCCATGGCAAGTTTCCAGGCTTGCCCGCGTGGGGCAAAGCCAGCTGCCTCGAGCGAAAGCAGCGCGTGCAAAGTGGTGTTGTCGGAATACTCAAAGAAGTCTATGTTTGCTAGCGGAATGTTCGCCTTGAGGCAAGCCTGCCTAACTGAGACCGCGGCGGCTTCAAAGAAAAGTGGATCCTGGCGGTCGTGCACGGCCAACCGACCCGCGATCAGGCTGGAACTCAGCAGTTTGATTGGTTTGTGACCCAAATCCTTGGGAACCAGGTCAGCCCGGGTCAGGATCAAGGCTGCGGCCCCATCCGCATGCGCTGCCAGGTCAAAAGCGTTCAGCGGTGCAGCCGCTGTGGCAGCCTTGTTATAAGCTTTGCTTGTCAACGCTCGCCGGAACATGGCATTCGGGTTGTTGACCGCGTTGTTATGGGCTATCATCGGAAATCCCTGCAGCACTTCGCGCGGAAACTGGTTTTCGTACAGATAGCGCTGCAGCAGCAAAGCCGCCTGCCCGGCTGGGGTGAGCCCCTCAGAGGCTTCATAATCCGCGTCAAGGCTTGCGCCAAGCAAGCCCAGCTCCTGACCGGAGCCGACCACGTCGGTCACTTTTTCCACACCCACCACTGCCGCCACATCCACCATGCCCGAGCGAACAGCCTGCCAGGCAAGGTTCAGCGCGGCTGCGCCAGAGGCTTCAGCTGCTTCAGCCGTGACGCCTTCTGCCTGCCCTGCCAACCCCGCCACTTCACAGATCAGAGCGCCCAGGTTGGCTTGGTGTGAGGCGCTGGCAGCCAACATGCTGCCGGCATAAATCGCCTGGGGCACGAGATCAGCGGCATCTTTCCGTGCGGCTCTCAGCGCTCGTCCTGCTAATTCCCGTAAGGAGACATCCCAGTGCTCACCCACCGGCACCTGGCCAATCCCGACGATTGCAACTTCAGGATAAGGTGTCATCTCAGCCAGTCACGATCTCCCCGCGGTAACGGAGGTAAGTTGCGTAGTCAATTCCCACACGATTGGCGATGTAGTCCTGGGTGCTCTTGGCTTTGCCTCGGCGTTCCTTTAGCGCGCAGCGGACTTTGAGCACGAACGCGTCCGAGCCTGCGCCACTACCATAAGAGGTCATCAGGATCAGGTCGCCAGTTTTTGCCTCGTCCAGAATGGCGGTCAGCCCAATAATTGCGGCGCCGCTGTAGGTGTTGCCGATCGTCGGAGAAAGTAAGCCGGTTTCGATTTGCTCGTCTTTGAAGCCGAGCATTTTCGCAACTCTGCGGGGGAACTTTTCGTTAGGCTGGTGGAAGACGGCGTAGGCAAAATCGGTTGGCTTGAGGCCGGTTTCGCTCATGATGGTTGTCGCGGCGGTCGAGACGTGGTTGAAGTAAGCCGGTTCGCCAGTGAAGCGCTGACCATGCTCAGGATAGATGGCATGCTGCCGCCGCCAGAAATCGGGCGTGTCGGTGACAAAAGAGTAAACCGCTTCGATGCTGACAAGCGAGCCCTGCTGGGGACCAATGATGTAGGCCGCGCCGCCAGAGGCTGCGGTGTATTCCAGCGCGTCGCCGGGCTTGCCCTGGGCGGTATCCATGCCGATCGCCATGGCGTAATCCGCCATGCCAGAACCCACCATGCCGATTGCTGCCACCATGGCTTCGGTGCCAGCCTTGCAGGCGAACTCCCAGTCGCCCGCGCTAACGCTGCCCGAAGCGCCAATAGCCTCCGCCACCACCGTGCCGCTGGGTTTGACCGCGTACGGGTGCGACTCAGAGCCTACCCAAACTGCTCTTAGCTGATCCGGTGATATTTCGGCGCGCTTCAGCGCGTTGCGGGCGGCCTCGATGGACATGGTGATCACGTCCTCATCCAGACCCGCCACCGCTTTTTCAGTCACAGGCAGGCCGTCCTCGTTCCCGCCCCAGATGCGGGCGATCTCCACACCGGGCAGGCGGTAACGCGGGACGTAAGCGCCGTAACCGGTGATGCCAACTTTGCGGTTGGGGATTAAAAGCTTGCCGCTTACGGCGTCAGGATTTTGAGTTTTTTCCATGGTCAGTTCCATTCCATTGTTCAAGAATACGTGTGGCTTGGCTTGTTGTGATCTTTCCAGACTCGATCAGCGCCTGTGCCAACAGCTCAACCTGGTCATCTTTCGCGCCAGCTGCCAGTGCCACCTGGCGGGCGTGCAGGCTCATGTGCCCCTTTTGAATGCCCTCGGTGGCAAGCGCCCGCAGCGCGGCCAGATTTTGCGCCAGGCCTACGGCGGCGATGATCTCGCCCAGGTCCTTGGCATGCTCGACGCCCATCAACTGGAGGTTTGTTTTCGCGCCCGGGTGCACGCGCGTGGCACCGCCAACGATGCCGATTGCCAGCGGCAAAGTCAGGCTGCCCTTCAGGCTGCCGTCATCGGTCTTGCTCCAGGTGCTCAGGCTTGTGTAGCGCCCACCGCGGGCGGCAAAAGCATGAGCGCCGGCTTCCACCGCGCGCCAGTCGTTCCCGGTTGCCAGCAGAACAGCGTCCACGCCGTTCATGATGCCCTTGTTGTGAGTGGCGGCGCGATAGGGGTCTGCCTCAGCAAAAGCCCAGGCTTCAATCACGCCATCGCGCACTTGCTCACCGCTGAACTCCTCAAAAGCCAGCACTTCAACCGGTAGGGTAACCTCGGCGGTTGCCAGGCGACGGTCGGAAAGGTTGCTGAGAATGCGCAAGTGCGCCCTGCCGCCGGTCAGTTCTTCGAGCCAGGGCGCCAGGCTCTCAACCGCGGTGTTGACCATATTGGCGCCCATCGCGTCTGCCACGTCCAGGATCAGGTGCACCACCAGGAATGAGCCGATCTGAGATTCACTGATTCGCCTTACTTCCAGCTCGCGGATGCCGCCGCCGTGGCGCGTTAGTCCCGGGTTGAGGGCGCTTGCCTGCTGGAGCAAATCGAGCTTGTGGGTTTCGATCAAATTCTGAGCCGCGTCGACATCCGCCAGGTCGAGCAACTGCACCTGGCCGATCATCTCCTGGGAGCTCATCCAGGCTTTGAAGCCGCCGCCGGATTGTGCCAGCTTTGCCATATAGGAAACAGCAGCCACCACGGATGGTTCTTCCACCACCATCGGAACCAAGACCGACCTGCCGTTTACAACAAAATTCTGGGCGATGCCCAGCGGCAAGCTGAAGACACCTACCGCATTTTCGATCATGTGGTCGGCTGTCTCAAGGGTCAGACCTGAGGCAGGCAGCCAGGCTTTCAGGTCATCCTCAGTCAGACTGCTGTTTTGCAGGAGGAACTCACGGCGCTCAGACAGGGTCATTTTGTAGAATTTTTTTGTCATAACAATCTCATTGTACTGAAATCTGATCAAATATAGTAGCCAAAGCCTCTAAAAAACTCTCAAATATCCACATTCATAGAGAGACGCCGATGCGGTGATAGTCCTTACAGTCATTGGAGAATACCTTCGATGGTCGTTATACTAAGGGGGACATCGAAAAGAAGGTGAAGTATGGAAGCGTCTGACTCATTGCTTTTTGACATTCTCATCATCGGCGGCGGACCTGCTGGGGCAACCGCAGGCATCTATGCCGCGCGGGCTGGACTGAAAGTGGGCATCCTGGATAAGGGTCTCACTACGGGAGCGCTTGGCACTACCAGCAAAATCGCGAACTATCCCGGGGTGGATGGCGAGATTGGCGGCTCGGAGCTGCTCCAGGTGATGCGCAAACAAGCCTTGAGCTTTGGCGCGGAATTCATCAATGATAAAGCCATTGGTACCGATCTTTCCAGCGCCCCAAAGGCCGTCTTTGGCAACTTAGGGGTTTATCCCGCCCGCGCGATCATCATTGCCACCGGCTCGATGGGACGCACCAACCTGATCAAAGGAGAGGCAGAACTTCTGGGTCGGGGTGTGTCCTACTGCGCGGTGTGCGACGCGGCTTTTTTCAAGGGCAAGGATGTGGCAGTCATCGGTAAAAGTGACGAAGCGATCGAAGAAGCCCTTTACCTGACCCGCTTTGTCAGGACTTTGCACTTCTTCTCACCTACCGAACAAGTCAACGTGCCCCCCGAGACCCTGGCGGAATTGACTGAAAAAGGAAACGTTGTGATGCGTCCGGGCAGCGTGGTACGCGAGATCTGCGGTGAGCAGAAAGTGGAATGCCTCAAGTTTTCCGCTCGAGGCAGCAAGGAAGAAGAGAGCTTGCCTGTGGAAGGGGTGTTTGTCTACCTGCAGGGCGGCAAACCAATCACTGATTTTGTGTCAGGTCAGCTTGAGATCAGCGATGAAGGCTGTTTGCAGGTGGATCGCGAGAACCAGACGGCGATCCCAGGCGTTTACGCGGTGGGTGACGTTTTATGTTCACATGTGAAACAGGCAGTCATCGCCTCCTCCGATGGAGCCATAGCGGCAATTTCTGCAGAAAAGTGGCTGCGAGGGAAAACCCGACCTCGCGTGGACTGGGGCAATTAGCCGTAGCAAGACATTCAGCCGCAGGTCGGGTCATCGTTTACAGTTTTTTGGGCAGACACGGGGGTCTACCCCTACCGTGTAATAACTCTTGTAGGGGTCACCCCCCGTGGTGACCCGCCACAATGGCAAAACCGAGGTTGCTTTTACGATCCGAGAAGATATGTTTGATTTGATAGATAAATGTGTAAATAATCACCCTAAACAATATGTAAACCATAACAGTCTTAACACGCCATCCCACCCATCAATTTTTTCCCAACTCTTCCTGCAAATTAATCCTCCATCCGGTACAATTCGGAGAGGAATGCCCACGCTAATAGAAGATAACCAACCACCAAACTCTGTGACTTCTTTGCGGCCACATCATGCCTTATGTGCCTTGTTCTTTGAAGGGAAAGGTTACAGCCAGGCATTTTTAGAGAGTATGACGGCTTTTCTGGCTCAACCCAACCAATTGGTCCAACTCACAACCGGTTGCGACACACTTTGCCAGGCTTGCCCTCATAACCGGGATGAAATTTGCGACGATGAAGCTAAGGTTTCGCTTTTTGATCAGCGAGTTTTGTTTCTCAGTCGTGAAGCTTTCCACTCTGAACAAGCGAAATCCCTTTCCGAGCTCTGCCAGCGTGCCTGCGTCGCCATCCTGCAGCAAGGGCTTCTGGCTGAAGTTTGCGGCGAATGCGAATGGGCAGCACTCTGCCAGGAAAAGTGGCAGCAGGGTGATTTCAACCGCCAGCTGCTCCCATCCAATTCCGCGGACAGCCATTCCTTCTGACGGCTGCTGCTCAGAACCGCTATAATGAACCTTACTATGCTTTTGGAGGCACCATGACCAACTCTAACCCTGGCGTTCAAACGCCTCAAAATGAGACTCTCGAGCAGAAAAAACGCGCTCAACTAGAACAAAATGCGAGGAATGGCTCCAACTATTTTTTCTGGATTGCCTTCTTCTCAATCTTTAACCAGGTGATGGATATGCTCAGCGCCAAACGGTCGCTTTGTTTTTGGGCTGGGTGCACCCCAAACCATTGAGCGCTCGCTGGCTGCACCCAACCCTGCTCTGATTTGGGGCATCATTATCGTGTTTGCCGGCATTTTTGTGCTTTTTGGCATCTTCGCTCGGCGCAGGAACATTCCGGTCTATATTATTGGCATCCTTGTCTACCTGGCCGACCTGGTCTTGTCGATCCTCGCCGGCGACATGGTTGGCGCTGTTGTGCACGTGGTCTTCACGGTTCTGTTAGTGATGGGGCTGATTGCAATTAGAAAACTGAAGGATCTGCCATCCGCCTGACCAAAGTCATCAAAAATGAGAGTGTGAATCACAATTCTCAAAAGGGGTTATGTTCTACATTTTCCCCGTGCGGTTAACTGTTTATTAACATTTATAGTAAAATAAAACTCTTCAAAAAGTATTGAGTGAGTTCGCGATGACAGAGATACCCTGGTACGAAATCTTCTTGCGTTTAGCAGTTGCCCTGATTGCTGGCGGCGCCATCGGCTTTGAACGCGAACGTGACAGCCAACCGGCTGGCTTGCGCACGCATATGATCCTCGCCCTGGGTGCTGCCCTGGTGATGATCCTCTCCATCAATATCGCCGTCGAATTCGGGTCTGACCCCGCCCGCCTGGCAGCACAGGTCGTTTCAGGCATCGGTTTCCTTGGCGCTGGCGCAATCTTGCGCTTTGGTTTCAATGTCAAAGGCCTCACAACCGCCTCCACGCTCTGGACCACCGCTATGGTCGGCATGGCAATTGGCTATGGCTATTACCTGGTTGCGCTTTTTGCGGTCGTCATCATGCTCATCGTACTGACGCTGGTGGAGCGCTTTGAAAAGAAATTTGTGCGTGTGAATATCATGCGCACTGTCGTGATAGATGTCCATGACCGAGAAGGCATCCTGCGCGAAGTGCGTAAGACCATGACAAAGCTTGCGGATTCCATCATTGCGTTCAACGTGCAAAAGAGCGTTAAGAACAAAAACATGCGCCTTGAGATCATCGCGCGTTTCAACCGCAGTGAGAAGCTTGAGGACATGATGGAAGTCATTTCCTCCATCGAAGGCGTACGGGGCATCAAAATCGAATAGACACCAACGCAATCCAGGGGGCGATTGATGTATACTTTTTATCACCATGCCGGATCTGAAGACCCTCTTAGCAAGTTACGACCTTGCCTTTTTGCGCGAAATCGCTGAGCTCTGGGGAATTGAGCTCCAGGCGGCTGAACGGCGCACCGTTTTGGTTGAACTTGCCAAAATCATGGCATCCAGTGAGCTTTTTAATGAGGTGTTCGGGTCTCTACCCCCTGCTGCTGCTGGTGCGCTTTCAGACATCGGTTGGCGTGGTGGCACAATGGCATGGCAAGCTTTCGAACGTGCCTATGGCGAGCTGCGCCCGATGGGTCCAGCCCGCAGAAAGCGCGAAAAACCCCACCGTTTCCCCCAAAACACGGCTGAGAGGCTTTGGTATTTGGGGCTTGTTGGCAGAGCGGCTTTGCGCGTGGACCAAAACCTGAGCGAGTTTGCCTTTATTCCCGATGAGTTCCTTTCCTGGCTGCCTGAGTCCAGTCAAGCCTTGGGTGAGGGTGCGACCTTTCGACAACTCCCGGCCTGGTCCAGCTCCAGGGTGACTGCGAACCCGCCACGGGGAGACCAGGTTTTGGATGATCTGTGCACGCTTTTCGCAGCTCTGCGCATGGGCCTTTTGAAGCAGCTGTCGCACCTTAGCGCGAAAGAAGCAAGCTACTGGCAACTACTCCTGACCCTGGCAAAAACCCTTAATTTGCTCGATGAAATGGCGCAGCCAAACGAAAACGCGCGAGTTTTCCTCGATAAACCACGGGCAGAGGCATTAAGTTGGCTGGCACAAAGCTGGGAGCAGTCACCGGTTTTTGATGAGTTGCGCCTGGTGCCCCAGTTAAAATGTGAGGGCAACTGGCAGCACAATGCCATCACTCCCCGCCGCATGCTCCTCGACTGGCTGGCTGGAATTCCAACAGACACCTGGTTCAGGGTGCAGGATCTGGTGGATGATATCCATCAACACCAGCCGGACTTTTTGCGTAGTGGCGCGGAATACAACACCTGGATCATCAGCAGTGCCGACTCCGAAGCCCGCTTGCTGCACGGTTTTGAACACTGGCAGGATGTTGATGGGCGGTATATTCGCTTTCTCATCACAGAATTTCTCACGTACCTCGGTATGGCGCAAACTGGTCAGCTAAGTGATCAGCCTGAGAGCCAGGTGTTTCAAATTACGCCCTGGTTTTCCAAGTTGCTCCGCCTCGATGAAAAGCTCGAGCTACCCGAAGAGAACCAGCCGGTGCTGATTGGCAGGGATGGCAAGCTCGAAATGACACCTCTTGTGCCACGTATCGCGCGCTACCAGCTCTCGCGCTTCACGGAATGGCATCTGGTGCGTCCGGAACGTTTCGTTTTTCTACTCACGCCGACCTCACTACAGGCTGCCGCGGAACAGGGGCTGGAGCTCAAACATCTGCGCGCTTTGCTGCGTAAATATGGTAAATCTGGCATCCCGCCCGCCCTCCAAAACGCCTTGACCCGTTGGGAGAGCCAAGGCTTGGAAGCCCGCATCGAACCACTGCTCGTTCTGCGCCTGGCAGCACCCGAACTGCTGGAAAAATTGCGCGAATCGAAAGCTTCGGGTTGCCTAGGCGAAGTGTTAGGACCGACCGCCGTATTGGTCAAGCCAGGCTGTGGGTCCAGGGTGAGGGCGGCTCTGCGCGACCTCGGGATCCTGACCGACCTTCCAGGAGATGGCGAATGACATCCCCCAAACCTGGCTTTTTCGGGAAGCTCTTGCGCTTCAGTTTTCTTTTGGCTGGTCTGACAGGCTTTTTTCGGCTTTATGGCGCTATCACGCAGCAAATTGACATCCTGAATTTCAGTCAGAAAACCTGGCTGCCAGCATACCTAATGGTAGCAGGCGGTTTTATGGGGCTGCTCAACCTGGGCATCTGGCTCCTGCTGAAGCAAAATCCCCTTGCTCGCCCATGGCTGCCCTGGGCAGGCGTTCTGATCAATATCATCGCCTACTGGCTTGAACGCCTCTTGCTTTGGGCGCCAACCCAGCGCGGTACGAATGCGCCCTGGGTGATTGGGCTGCACCTTGCCTGGCTATTGTTGGCAGGATTGAGTCAACTGCAATTGAAACGGAGATTGAATGAACACGAATAACCAGGAAATCGAGGTCAAATTCCTCATCTCTAACTTGCCTGCCCTGCATGAAAAGATCGGTAACCTTAGCGCAGTTGAACTCCGCCCACGCGTGTTGGAAGTGAATTTGCGCTTCGATACTCCCGACAGGAAACTCAGCGAGCGTGCCCAGGTGCTGCGCCTGCGGCAGGACGACCAGGCGATCCTGACTTTCAAAAGTCCGGGTCAAATTGTGGATGGGGTCATCTCCCGCACGGAGTTGGAAGTGGTGGTCAGCGATTTTCAGTCGACGCGCGCGATCCTCGAAGCGCTTGGCTTCCAGGTTTTCATGACTTACGAGAAGTACCGCCAGAATTTTCGGTTGAACGACCTGGTGGCTTCGGTGGACGAGATGCCCTACGGGAACTTTATCGAGCTCGAAGGCACCAGCCCGGAACACGTCCGCGCTACCGCCACCTTGTTGGGCTTGGACTGGGACCGGCGCATCAACCTGAGCTATACGGCGCTGTTGGGTTTGTATAACCAGAACACCGGGCATACTTTTCGCGACCTGAGCTTTAACACTTTTGCTGGTTTGTGCGTCCTGCCCGAAGAACTTGGGTTGGCTTACGCGGATCTTGATTCTTAGCCCACATTGGCGGAGTCTGCAACCACTTCTCACCTGATCGCGTTCACAATTATCCTTCTTTGCGAGGAGCGAAGCGGCGTGGCAATCTGCCAAATCTTATTAGGTAGGGCTGGGCTTTAGTCCAGCCGCCAAATTCCACCATTCGCACAACATTGCGGAGGGAGCAAGCTGTATGGTATCAGGAGATAGGTAACAGAATGTGACAGGACATAGGTAACACATTTAGCTGATAATCATGGCAAAAAGCGTGAGTGAAGGAGCTAACATGCCATGGCAA
>Ga0116157_10003778_pt1 | contig 14384 bp, 9 predicted proteins | sample AD_UKC048_MetaG_FD_89882 | JGI IMG/M metagenome (GOLD analysis project Ga0116157, IMG submission 89882) | Active sludge microbial communities of municipal wastewater-treating anaerobic digesters from USA - AD_UKC048_MetaG | ecosystem: Engineered > Bioreactor > Anaerobic > Digestate | place: USA...
ACCTGGAACTCGGATGTGATCGCCTTCAGGCGCTTGCGGTCCGACGCGTTGGTGATCTTGCGGGAGATGCCGCCGCCGCGCGACGTGTTGGGCATCAGCACGCAGTAACGGCCTGCGAGCGAGAGATAAGTGGTGAGAGCCGCGCCCTTGTTGCCGCGCTCTTCCTTCACGACCTGCACCAGCATCACCTGCCGGCGGCGGATCACTTCCTGAATCTTGTACTTGCGCTGGAAGAGGGCGTTGCGGCGGTTCTGCTTGCGCTCCGCTTCTTCCTCGGCCTCTTCGTCGTCTTCCTCGTCGCCATCAGCGGAAGACTCGCCATCCTCTTCGTCAGCCTCGGCGAGCAGGGCTTCGCGATCCTCTTTGGGGATCTGATAGTAGTCCGGATGGATTTCCGAGAACGCCAGGAAGCCGTGGCGATTGCCGCCGTAATCGACGAACGCCGCCTGCAGCGACGGTTCAACGCGCGTTACCTTGGCGAGATAGATGTTGCCGCGGAGCTGTCTCTTGTTCCGGGCTTCGAAGTCAAAGTCTTCGATCTGACCGTTCGAAACGACTGCCACCCGAGTTTCCTCTTGGTGGGTAGCGTCGATCAGCATGAGCTTGCTCATGTAGGGGAACCTCTTCGTAATTGCAGGCGGCGCGCGAAAGCGCGGCTCCAGCCTGCGAAATGGTGGAATATTCAGGGGACGAGGGGGCTCGGCGTCCGGTCAGGCTGACTGAATCTCGCGAAGTCGCGTTCATAATTGCCCTGGCCATGGAGGCAGCGTTACCGCGGACCTCCGAATACGCACGAAACCGGCTAACGCCCTCTACGACATAGATATTTCGGAAAATCCGTCGCGAGGGGCGCGAAAGACCAGCCATTTAGGCGGGCCTTGGGACTCACCTATGCACTTATTGGGGGCGAAGGGAAAGAGACAACGGTCCCGATCCCCACTTATCCACAGACGGCAAGGGCCAAAAGTTAAGCCAAGTCCTTGTTTTTTAACCGACTGAGCATGGGCGGTTCTGCGCAACCACGCCAAGCCGCTTCACCTTGCCCAGACCGTTGTCGACGTCGAAATAGACGTTTCCGTAGTCATAGACCGTCGTGTCCCCACGACTCTCGACGCAGCGGGGCTTGCCGAAGCTGGCGCGGGCGAAAATCTGCTCCACCCCCGGCCGGACGCCGCTGCTGGTGTGAAACCGGGCGTCTTCGGCGATAATCCAGTAAACCTCGTCATTCGCCCCAACGGTCAGCCCATCGGGGAAGGTATAGGTGGTGGCGTCCGTCCCGCTGATCGGAGCAGTCGTGACCGGGTTTCCCTTTACGGCAAGCAGCGTGGCCAGCGGCATCCCAATCTGCACTTCGCCTATCCGCGATCCGGGCACGACAAGGTCATCATCAAGCGTCAGCGGCCCGGTCGCACAGGCGGCCAGGGCGAGCGGAATGAGAAAGAGGGCGGTCTTGAACGGCGCAGCATTCATGGCGGGTGCTTTCGGTCACGCGCCCCGCCAGCGGTGTGAATGCCAGATCAGCCGAAATCTTATGGGAAGTCGAGCAGTCCCTGCGATTCCAACGAACAGTTAACGACGCTTGGGTAAGGGTGGCCCAAGGGCAGAAGCCCTCCAATGCATCCTGAAGGACGCAGACAAACGTGCGCGTGTGGTTTCTGACATTGTTGTCGGCGCTCAGCCTGTGCGCCCTCGCGACCTCTGGCGCGATTGCGGATCCGCCGGTCGGGCGTGTTCTGTCGGTCAAGGTCGGCGGCGAGGGCAGCGCGACGCGCGTCGTGGTCGAATCCGATATCGCTCTCAAATACCATGTGTTCGTTCTGGCGGCGGGAACGCATCGCGTCGTGATCGATCTTCCGCTCGTGCGCTGGTCGATCAACGGGCTCACGTCTGAATCCGGGTCCGGCAAGGGCAGCGGCCTGGTTGCCGGTTATCGCTACGCCCAGAACACGGCGACGACCTCGAGGCTCGTGCTCGATCTGGCCAAGCCGGCGCTTGTCACCCGTGAATTCGTTCTGGCGCCGAAAACCAAGGATGAGCGCCATCGCATCGTCCTCGACCTTGATGCCGCCACCACTGCGGCTTTCGTGGAGGCTGCGACAGGGGAGAACACCGGGCCCCAGCCAGTGGCCCAACAGATCGCGCGCAAGCCGCTGATCGTGATCGACCCCGGCCACGGCGGTAAAGACCCCGGCGCCAGCTCCAGCAAGGGCGTGCGCGAGAAGGACGTTGTGCTCGCCGCCGCCAAGGCTCTGCGCGACGAGTTGCTGGTTTCGCAGCGCTATGACGTGGCGTTGACGCGGTCGACTGATGTGTTCATCGAGCTTGAGGACAGGGTCACTAAGGCCCGGAATCTCGGCGCTGATCTCTTTATCGCCCTCCACGCGGACGCAGGCGGCAAGCCGGGAACCAGCGGCGCATCCGTCTATACACTGTCGCCCGAAGGCGAGAAGCGCGTGGACGGCGCCCGTCGTCAGAACGACTGGATCCTCGACGTAGAGGTGGATTCAACCCGCCCGGAGGTGGTGAACCAGATCCTCGCCGACCTCGTGCAGCGCGAAACCAAGAACCAGTCCGCCCGCTTCGCCCAGATCCTTGCTGCGTCGATCGGCGAGCACGGCTGGCCGACCTTGCAGAACACCCACCGCAAGAAGGGGCTGTACGTCCTTCTCAGCCCTGATGTCCCCGCCGCGCTTCTGGAGATGGGCTTCATCACCAATGAGGATGACGTTGCGGCCATGACTTCGGAGACGAAACGGAAAAAGCTGGTGCAGGGCGTCGCTCACGCAATCGACCAGTTTTTCGACAGCCAGACCCGGATGGTCGCTGCAAGGTGATCGCAGCGCTGCGATGAGTCCCGGCTGATTCAGGCCTGTATGCGCCACCGCAGCCCGCGACCTGCCGCCGCATATAAGACCGAACCTTCACGAAGATGGGCTGAGTTTAACGCGTTCTGGCCCTGTCGCCGCACGACTCAACGCCATAAAGTCACCTCAAAGAGCGGTGATTCCGAAGCAATGCGTGAGCGGCGCTTGAGCCGCTTTTCCTTGGCGCCCCCGGGCGCGCAGTCGGTGAGATATGCAGCTTCAGATGTCCACGTGGAATTGGAGAGCGATCCTGATTGGTACGGCGGCCGTTTTCGGCTTGCTGTTCATCGGCGTGATCGGCTGGTTCTTCGTGGTTACGCAGAACCTTCCGTCTGAAGACGAACTGGCGAACTACGAACCGCCGATCATGAGCCGCGTCCACGCCGGCGACGGCAAGCTGGTGGCGGAATTCGCAACCCAGCACCGCGTCTATGTTCCGTCCGAGGAACTGCCCGATCAGCTCGTGCAGGCTTTCATCTCGGCTGAGGACAAGACCTTCTTTGAACACTCCGGCATCGACCTGTGGGGCATGTTCCGCGGCACGGTGATCAACGCGCTGCAAGGCAAGCGCATCACCGGCGGCTCGACCATCACCCAGCAGGTGGTGAAGAACATGCTGGTCGGCGACGAGCGCTCGATCGACCGCAAGGTCCGCGAAGCGGTGCTCGCGATGCGTATCGAGAAGAAGCTCTCGAAGGAGCAGATCCTCGAACTCTACATGAACGAGATCTATCTCGGCGGCCGGTCTTATGGCGTCGGCGCCGCCGCGCTCAACTATTTCGGCAAATCGCTGGGCCAGCTGACACTGGCCGAGTCCGCCATGCTGGCAGGCCTGCCGCAGGCGCCAGGCAAGGTGAACCCGTACACGAACCCTGAAGCGGCGATCGAACGGCGCAACTACGTGCTCGGCCGCATGGTCGCGAACGGCTATGTCGACAAGGCCGAGGGCGACAAGGCGATTGCCGAGCCGCTGAAAGTTGTCAACCGCCTCGACACGGACGAAAACCAGGCTGCCGCTTACTACGTGGAAGAACTGCGCAAGGAGATCCTCGCGCTCGGTGATCAGAAGAAGCTCGAAGGCATCGACAGCAAGGGCGCAGCCGAGAAGGCCTTCCTCGAAGGCGGCCTCTCGATCCGCTCGACCCTCGACTCCAATCTCCAGCTCATCGCCCAGACAGCGCTTCGCGCCGGTCTTGAAACCTATGATCGCCGTCACGGCTGGCGCGGTCCGGTAGGCAAGATCGAAGTGACGGACGAATTCGAAGCGGCGCTTAAAAGCTTCGCCAACAACAAGGACAACAAGCCGAAGATCGCTGGCGGCGGCAACACCTGGCAGCTCGCCGTTGTTCGCAGCGTATCCAAGGATGCAGTGCGCCTTGGCCTGGCGAGCGGCGATACAGGCACGCTGAGCGCCGACGATGTGAAGTGGGCGGCGCCTCTCAAGCGTGACGGCGGCGGCGCGGGCCTCAAGGCCGGCGACGTCATCCAGGTCTCACGTGATCCGACGCCGGACGTTTCCGTCCAGCTGATCACTGATTACGGCGTGCCGAAGAAGGCCGCCAACAACGCACCGTGGCGCCTGCGCCAGGTTCCGGCCCTGCAGGGCGCTCTCGTGGCGATGGACCCGCATACGGGCCGCGTGTTCGCGATGGCGGGCGGTTATTCGTTCGAGCGCAGCCAGTTCAACCGCGCCATCCAGGCGAAGCGTCAGCCCGGCTCTTCGTTCAAGCCGTTCGTCTATGCCGCGGCGATGGAACAGGTCGACCCGACGACGGGCGCCTACAAATGGACGCCGTCCTATCGCGTGCCTGATATTCCCTACGTCTCCTGCGATCCCAACCAGGACAAGTGCTACAAACCGACCAACTACTCCGAACAGTTCTATGGCCTCACGACCCTGCGCGTCGGCGTCGAGAAGTCGCGTAACGCGATGACCGTGCGCCTCGCGTCGGAGATCGGCTTCGACAAGGTATCGGCGATCGGTGAGCGCATGGGCATCTACGACAAGCTGCCGCCGTATGAATCGATGGCGCTCGGCGCCGGCGACACCACGCTCATGCGCATGGCGATTGCCTATGCTGAAGTCGTGAATGGCGGCAAGCAGGTCACGCCTGTGATGTTCGACCGTATCCAGAACCGTTACGGCCAGTCCGTGTACCGGACCGACCAGCGCCCATGTGCAAACTGCAACAGCGAATGGAAAGCTGGTCTCCAGCCGCCGGCTCTGCCGGATGAGCGCAAGCAGGTGATGGACCCGATCACGGCCTATCAGACCGTGTCGATCCTCGAAGGTGTCGTTCAGCGCGGCACCGGCACAATCATCCGCTCTGTCGGCAAGCCCGTGGCCGCCAAGACCGGAACGACCAACGATCAGTTCGATGCGTGGACGATGGGCTTCAGCCCGGACCTCGTGGTCGGCGTCTGGGTCGGCTTCGACAATCCGCGCAACATGGGCGAGGGCGAAAGCGGTGGTCGCGTCGCGGCGCCGATCTTCCGGGACTTCATGCTCGCCGCACTGAAAGACCGCCCGGCCGTCACCTTCCGTATTCCCGATGGTGTGGAACTGGTCGAGGTTGACGCCGATAGCGGCTGCCAACCAGCCCCGGATACGCGGCTCATCATCACCGAGGCGTTCCGCCCGGGCTCTGCTCCGGTTGACCGTTGCGATGTGCCCGTTGGGGCAGATGGCTACCGGATCGACTACAGCAAGATGGGCGCGGGCGACGAGTCGGCGACGGCGACACGCGATGGCCAGATCATCGCGCAGCCCGGCGCGGACGCGGTAACGACCAGCAATCCGGCTGATCCGAACCAGCCCGAGCAACCAGCCAAACCGCCGGAAGAGTTGACACTTGAGGACGGCACCTTCTAGACGGCCCGTCTGGAAGACCTTCCTCAAGTATTCACGAGCAAGCGATGACGCCCGAACTCGAAAACATGATCGAGACTATCCGGCAGTCCATCGGCCTGCTCAGGAGGCGTCTTTGACTGGGGCGTCGCCGAGAAGCGCCTAGCAGAGTTGAACGCGCTTTCAGAGCGCCCGGACTTCTGGAACGACCCGGTAAAAGCCCAGCCGATGATGCGCGAACGCACGCGCATCGAATCCGCCATGAACGATATCCGCATGCTCGAGCGCGAGGCAGATGATGCCGAGACGCTGTGGGATATGGCGGAAGCCGAGGGCGACAAGGCCACGCTCGCCGAGGTCGACGCCAGCATCCGCGCCGCGGTGGAGAAGGCAAAGGGAGCAGAGCTGAAGGCCCTGCTCTCTGGCGAGGTCGATGCCAACGACTGCTATATCGAAGTGAACGCCGGCGCTGGCGGCACGGAGAGTCAGGACTGGGCGTCGATGCTGCGGCGCATGTATGTGCGCTACGCCAACGCCCACGGCATGAAGGTCGAGGAGATCGACGAGCACGCGGGCGAGACTGCTGGCATCAAGTCAGCCACCATGCTCATCAAGGGCGAGAATGCCTATGGCTGGCTGAAGAGTGAGAGCGGCGTCCACCGTCTCGTGCGTATCTCGCCTTACGACTCCAACGCGCGCCGGCACACCAGCTTTGCATCGGTGTGGGTCTATCCGGTGATCGACGACACGATCGAGGTGAACATCCAGGACAAGGACGTTCGCACCGATACGTATCGCGCGTCGGGCGCAGGCGGTCAGCACATCAACAAGACCGACTCGGCGGTTCGCCTCACGCACATTCCGACCGGCATCGTCGTGGCCGTGCAGGCCGAGCGATCGCAGCACAAGAACCGCGCCCAGGCGTGGGACATGCTACGCGCGCGCATCTACGAGATGGAATTGAAGAAGCGCGAAGCCGTCGCGCAGGCCGAGGCCGACTCCAAGACCGAGATCGGCTGGGGCAGGCAGATCCGCTCCTATGTTCTGCAGCCCTATCAGATGGTGAAGGACCTCCGGACGGGCGTGGAAACGTCTGATACGGCGGGCGTTCTCGACGGCGATCTCGATGAATTCCTTGCAGCTTCGCTGTCGCAGAAGCTGGGACCGGAAACGGTTGTGGAGGATCTGGACTAAGGCCCGCGTTTATCGCTTGCCGCCGGGGTATTTATCGAATATCGATAAATCCGGGTCAGGCGGCGATTCAGTCCGCTGAATGCGGAGACGCAAATGCCGAGCTACTATTCATCTAGTTTCGCGTCAATTCTGATTGCTGCGCTCTCTACACCTGCATTCGCTCAGGAAGGGCAGCCGGCCGCTGGAACGACGGCTGTTGCAGAACGGCAGGGCGTCATTTCCTACACCCCGGCGGACTTTGCGGTCTCCCGGCCGAACACCGCGCTGGAAATGATCAACCGGCTGCCGGGCTTCACGTTCGAGAGCAACGATCAGGTTCGCGGCTTTGCCGGGGCCGCCGGCAACGTGCTGATCGACGGCCAGCGCCCCACGATCAAGACCGACTCGCTCGCCGACACGTTGGGCCGGATCCCGATTGACCAGGTCGAGCGCATCGAAGTCATCCGCGGCAGCGTTCCGGGCATCGACATGCAGGGCCAGACGGTTGTCGCCAACGTGGTCCGCAAGAAAGCGGATACGTTCCAGCAAGTGCTCGGCGTGCGCAGCTTCCTGTTCGCCAAGACAGGTAAAACGATTCCCGGCGTCAATTACTCCGCGACCCGCCGCATAGGTGAGGATCAGTTCGAGTTTGGCTTCAGCCGCGGCGTGTCGATGGACGACTCCGTTGGCTCCGGCTGGCGCACCACGGTCGATCCCGTCACCGGCGGCCTTGATCTCTACGAGAACTCGCTCACGGAAGGCGACGGCTTCAGCCATGCCCTGCGTGGCAGCTACAAGGGTTCCCAGCTCGGCGGCACGTTGAGCGTCAACGGACTGATCTCCCACGACGAGTTCAAGAACGAGCAGCGTTTCCGTTCCACGATGACGGACGAACAGTATGTCAGCCGCTCCGCGAACAAGCGGGGTGAGGTCGGCGTCAACTACATCACGACCCTGGCGCCCGGACTGGAATGGGAGACGCTGGGCCTGTTCAAGCTGTCGGTCGGAACGCTGGACGCCACCGGCCTCGCGCACGACCCGCTCGGCGTCGATCCCGATGCATCACAGCTGTTCCAGATCGAAGCCGAGGCGGGCGAACGCATCGGTCGCTCCATCCTTCGCTACACGATGTCTCCCGAGCTTTCCTTCGAAGGCGGCGGGGAGATTGCCTACAACTACCGCGATCAGCAGGTCGCGCTTTCCGTGAACGGCACTCCGCAGATGCTCGATGCCTCGGACGTTCTGGTCGAGGAACTGCGCGGAGAACTGTTCGGGCAGGTCTCTTGGAGGCCTTCAAAACATTGGTCGCTGGAAGCCGGCCTGCGCGTCGAACAATCGACGATCGAGCAGTCGGGCCAGATCGAGAAGGAGCGATCGTTCACCTATCCCAAGCCGCGCTTGCTCGCCTCCTGGTCGCCCACGGACGACGATCAGGTTCGCCTCCGCATCGAACGTGAAGTCGGCCAGCTCAACTTCCAGGATTTTGCGTCAGAGGTCGATCTCAACACGGGCGTGCAGGACACCGGCAACTCCGACCTCGAGCCGAACAAGAGCTGGGTTTACGAAGCCGCCTACGAAAAGCGCTTCTGGGAAGGCGCCGCCGCCGTGCTGACCCTGCGCCACGAAGACATTTCGGATGTCGTCGACGTTTTCCCCCGTCGGGTCGATGTGGACACGGACAATGACGGTACGCCCGATACGGAAGTGTTCGTCTCGGGCCCCGGCAATATCGGCGATGGCACGACCGACGTCGTGTCGTTCAACCTGACGCTTCCGCTCAACAAGATCGGCATCAAGGGCGCCGAAGTGAAGATCGAGTCCCTCTGGCAGAACAGCGAAGTCACCGATCCGCTGACGGGCGAGAAACGTCGCATCTCCGGCCAGCGGCCCGAAGACATCAACTTAAGCTACCGCCACGACCTCCCGGAATACAACCTCACATTCGGGTTAGGATGGTATCAGGGATGGCGCGAAACCTACTATCAGGGCACGAGCGTCGAAAGCCTGAAGCTCCGCGATTTCTACAGCTCGTTCGTGGAATGGAAGCCCGATCCCGGCTTCACGCTGCGGGCCGAGCTCAACAACTTCGATCCGTACAGCTTCGCCATCGAGCGTCGGGTCTATACCGGCCCGCGCGACACCGATCCCCTGGGCTTCATCGAGACCGAGCGCCGCAACTCGCAAGCGATCGGCCTCCTGAGCGCCCGCTGGACGTTCAACTGACGTCCTGAGCCCCGCTGCCCCCGGTCTCCTGCGCCTGCTTCTACGCCCGGATTTCGCTGCGATCCGGGCAGGGCGCCGGCGAGATTCCGGGGCTTCGGGAGCGTCGGTTCGTCGTCTGAATCGGCGAGTCCGCGCGCTGAACGCCAGATCTTCGGATTTTCCCGCTAAATCAACGCGTCAGGGCTGTGGATCAACGGTCCGAAACGTTTGTGTGGCGGCGCACAAATGGGCTAGAAAGAGGCTACGAATCCCGGCGGTTACGCCGCCCTCTTTCCGGACGTTTCCTGCTTGACCGACACTCCTGACAAACCCGCCTCCTCAGGGGCGAACGGCGCTGGCGAAATCGCGCCGATCTCGATCACCACCGAACTGAAGAAGTCGTATCTCGATTACGCGATGAGCGTCATCGTTTCGCGCGCTCTTCCGGACGTGCGCGACGGCCTGAAGCCGGTCCACCGGCGCATCCTGTATTCGATGTTCGACATCGGCATGACGCCCGACAAGTCGTACTCGAAATCGGCCCGCGCGGTCGGCGACGTGCTGGCGCGCTTCCACCCGCACGGCGACCAGTCCGTCTATGACGCCCTCGTGCGCATGGCGCAGCCCTTCTCGATGGGCCTGATGCTGATCGACGGGCAGGGCAACTTCGGGTCGATCGACAACGATCCGCCCGCCGCCATGCGTTACACCGAATGCCGGATGACCAAGGCCGCGATGGGCCTCATGGCCAACATCCGCGAGGACTCGGTCGACTTCATCGACAACTATGACGGCAAGGAACTCGAGCCGAGCGTCCTGCCGGCCGTGTTTCCGAACCTGCTGGTCAACGGCGCAGGCGGCATCGCCGTCGGCATGGCGACCAACATTCCGCCCCACAATCTCGGCGAGATCATCGAAGCCACGCTGGCGCTGATCGAGAACCCCGCGATCGAGGATGTAGCGCTGCTCGACATGGTGCCGGGGCCGGACTTCCCTACGGGTGGCCAGATCATCGGTCGCGCGGGCTCCCGCAACGGCCTGATGACGGGGCGCGGCTCCGTGATCATGCGCGCCAAGACCGACATCGAAACGGTGAAGGGCGGCCGCGAAGCCATCATCGTCAGCGAAGTTCCGTTCCAGGTGAACAAGGCCGCGATGGTCGAGAAAATCGCGGAACTGGTTCGCGAGAAAAAGATCGAAGGCATTGCCGACCTGCGCGACGAGAGCGACCGCAACGGCATTCGCATGGTCATCGAGATCAAGCGCGATAGCTCCGCCGACATCGTCCTCAACAACCTGTACCGCCTGACGCCGATGCAGACGTCGTTCGGCGTCAACATGCTGGCGCTGAATGGCGGTCGGCCCGAACTGATGACCCTGCGCGGGATGCTGCAGGCCTTCATCCGCTTCCGTGAGGATGTCGTCGCGCGGCGCACCAAGTTCCAGCTGAACAAGGCGCGCGATCGCGCCCACGTGTTGATCGGCCTCGCGCTCGCGGTCGCCAACATCGACGAAATCATCCGGATCATCCGCTATTCGTCAGACCCGGACTCGGCGCGCATCGCCTTGCTGGATCGCGCATGGCCGGCGATGGATATGGGTCCGCTGATCGGGCTGATCGCCGACCGGCGCACGGTCATCAGCGACAAGGGCGAGATCCGGCTTTCGGACGAGCAGGCGCGCGCCATCCTCGCCCTGCAGCTCTCACGCCTGACCAACCTTGGTCGTGACGAGATCGGCAAGGAAGCGTCCGGCCTCGCAGACGCAATCAAGGATTACCTCGATATCCTCGGATCGCGTCCGCGCGTTCTCGACATCATTCGTGGTGAGCTGACGGAGTTCCGCGACAGGTTCGCGGTCCCGCGCCGGTCTGAATTCATCGAAGCCGATCTCGATCTGGAAGATGAAGCCTTCATCGAGAAGGAAGACATGGTCGTCATGGTCACCCATGGCGGCTATGTGAAGCGCACGGCGCTCTCGGCCTACCGCACGCAGAACCGTGGCGGCAAAGGCCGCGGCGGCATGGAGACGAAGGAAGACGATTTCGTCGTCCGTCTCTTCGCCGCCGACACGCACACAGAGATCCTGTTCTTCTCCTCTACGGGCATGGCCTACAAGCAGAAGGTCTGGCGTCTTCCGCTGGGCGCGCCACAGGCGCGCGGCAAGGCCCTCATCAACATTCTCCCCCTGAAGGGCGGCGAGCGGATCACATCCGTCATGCCCCTGCCGCAGGACGAGGAAGAACGCGCCAGGCTCAACATCCTGTTCGCCACCAAGTCCGGCGGCGTGCGCCGCAACCTGCTGACGGACTTCCTGTCGGTAAACCGCGCCGGCAAGATCGCCATGAAGCTGGAAGATGACTCGGACGCCATCGTCGACGTCCAGCTCTGCGCCCCGGCCGATGATGTCCTGCTGACGACTGCGCTGGGTCAGTGCATCCGCTTCTCGGTGGAAGACGTGCGCGTCTTCACTGGTCGCACCTCAACCGGCGTACGCGGCATCAAGCTTGGCGCTGGCGACGCGCTGATCGCGATGAGCGTACTTGGCCAGATCGACGTCACGCCACCCGAGGCGCGCGCCTATCTCAAGCGGGCCAACGCGGCCCGTCGCGCTGAAGGCGAAGATGCTGTCGAGGAAGTCGAAGACGATACCGCGTCCGACGGAGACGATTCCACCCCGTCCGCCGAGGCGAACGGCGAAGTCGAGTTGAGCGAAGAACGTTTCGCGCAGCTGCAACAGGCCGAGCAGTTCATCCTCACCCTTACGGAAGAGGGCATGGGCAAGCGCGCCTCCGCCTTCGACTATCGTCGCACGGGAAGGGGCGGGAAGGGACTCATCGCCCACCGTTTGCCGAAGGACGGAAAGCTCGTCGCAAGCTTCCCCATCGGCGGGTCGGACGAGATCATGGTGGTGACAGATGCGGGGCAACTGATACGCTGCGCCGTGGATCAGATCCGCATTGCGGGACGGGCGACTCAGGGGGTTCGTGTGCTGCGCGTTGCAGCGGGCGAACGGGTGGTCTCCGTGGAGAGGCTGGAGGACCAGAGCGGTGACGAGACGGCCGGAAAGACGGGCGGCGGGTGAACCGCGACCGGTGCGTGGTTCAGCTACAACCAGGTCTCGCCTGGCTGGGCGGAGCGTCAAACGGATAGGGCTTTATCCCGGCACGTTTGATCCAATCACCAACGGCCATCTCGATATCATCGGCCGGGCTGTGAAGCTGGTCGACAAGCTCATCATCGGCGTCGCCATCAATGAAGGCAAAGGTCCGCTTTTCACGCTGGAAGAGCGCACCAAGATGGTGGTGGACGAGGCCCGTAAGCTCGCCAACGGCGTCGAGATCGAGGCCCGGCCATTCGACAACCTGCTGATTCATTTCGCAGAGCAGTGCGGGGCCAGCATGATCATCCGCGGCCTCCGCGCCGTTTCGGATTTCGAGTATGAATTCCAGATGGTTGCAATGAACCAGCGGATGAATGACGAGATCGAAACCGTCTTCCTGATGGCCGATCCGCATCACCAGGCTGTGTCATCCCGACTGGTGAAAGAGATTGCGCGGCTCGGCGGAAGAGCCGATTTATTCGTCCCAGAGGCAGTTCAAGAGAAGCTGCTCGCGAAGTATGGGCCGAAAAAGGGCAAGTAAGCATGTACCGTAAAGTTCTGATGTCGGCCGCCGCTGCGGCGTCGCTGGCTTTCGTGGGCGCGGCATGGGCCGGTCCCGCCGATGACCCGGCTAACTGGCGCAAGATCGACCCCGAGAACCTGCTGCAGTTCACGATCAACAAGCAGGAAGTGCTGATCGAACTTCGTCCCGATATCGCGCCGGTGCATGTCGCGCAGGTGAAGAAGATCACGCGCGACACCAACTACGACAAGCTGCCGTTTCACCGCGTCATCAACGACTTCATGGCGCAGGGCGGCGAGGTCTATGCCGTGTACCAGATCTATCCGCGCTACCCGATGCTGAAGGGCGAATTCACGTGGAAGCGTGATCCTTCGAAACAGAAAGTGCAGTGGTTCGGCGCGACGCCGAACGGCGACAAGCTCGGCTATCTCGAAGGCTTCCTCGTGCAGGGCCAGCCTGACGAGACCGCGATGATCTCCGATCCGCCCGTCGCCAAGACGTGGGCGCTGCATTGCGCGGGCGTCACGTCGATGGCGCGCACCAACGATCCCGACAGCGCCGACACGCAGTTCTTCCTGATGCGCCAGCCGCGCGTCGGCCCGGAAGGTCTCGATGCGAAATACACTGTCTGGGGCCGCGCACTCACCGGCGTCGATGTCATCCAGGGCATCAAGGTCGGCCCGACCGAGACCGACGGCCGCTTCACTACGCCCTCGCAGGCTGACAAGCTGAACAAGGCCATGGTGGTGGCGGACATTCCGGAAAAGAAACGTCCCACTGTCTATGTCCGCCGCACGGATGGGCCTGAATTTGCCGCGACCCTTGCCACCCTCACGGCTGCTGACCCATATGAGGCCTGCCAACTCCCTCCCGTTGAAGTCATAGTCGAAAGGCCTACCCCGTGAGCGCTGACAAAGAGAACACCCTGATCCTCACGCTGGATACCGGAGCGGTCACGATCCAGCTGCTGCCGGACAAGGCGCCCGGCCACGTTGCGCGCATCAAGGAACTGGCGCGCGAAGGCTTCTATGACGGCGTGGTGTTCCACCGCGTGATCGATGGCTTCATGGCCCAGGGCGGCGACCCCACCGGCACCGGCATGGGCGGTTCGGGCGAAAAGCTCCGCGCCGAGTTCAACGACGTCAGTCACCAGCGCGGCGTCTGCTCGATGGCGCGTTCCAGCGATCCGAACTCCGGCGACAGCCAGTTCTTCATCTGCCTCGACGACGCATCCTTCCTCGATCGCAAGTACACGGCCTGGGGCAAGGTGCTGGACGGCATGGACGCCGTCGATGCGCTGCCGAAGGGCGAGCCGCCGAAGAAGCCCGGCAAGATCGTCTCCGCCAAGGTCGCGGCAGACGTCTGATCTTCCTGAAATACAAAGCATCAGGGCGGCCCTCGGGCCGCCCTTTTCGTTTGGCGGCTACTGCACCGGCTCGGGCTGCCCGTCGGGGCGATAGATCGGCGCGTCTTCAAACGCCACCGCCGGCGGAAGCGGCTCGGCCGGCTTGCGCGCGTTATCGATATTGTCGAGCCACGCCGTCGCCGCCGTCATGCGCCCGGTCAGGTTCGGCACGATGTCGGCATAGAACAGGTTCAGCTCAGGCGTCTTGTACTGCGCGCCCGCGCCATTGTCGGCCTGCAGCTCAGGGGCGGAAGGACGCTCCACCTC
>Ga0116157_10003780_pt1 | contig 14380 bp, 14 predicted proteins | sample AD_UKC048_MetaG_FD_89882 | JGI IMG/M metagenome (GOLD analysis project Ga0116157, IMG submission 89882) | Active sludge microbial communities of municipal wastewater-treating anaerobic digesters from USA - AD_UKC048_MetaG | ecosystem: Engineered > Bioreactor > Anaerobic > Digestate | place: USA...
AAGCACCATCAATATGGTCCATTCCTGTTGATCTGGTAGCAACCATTTTCAAATTCGGTAATTTCTCCAAAGTCTTTTCATCAAAAATCGAATAAATAAACGGCGAAATAATATCATACTTAGCCGCTAATTCTAAATTATCTTGAACTTCTTCTTCAAACATACCCACTCCAAATGCATCTAATCTACTAATTTCTCGTTCAATAATTTCTTTTTCCCAACTTTTAACTCCAAAAAAAGCAATCCGAAAATTTTTCTTATTTTGGTCAGACTTAGTCATACAACCATTATGTCACAAAACTAATTAATCCTCAAAATTTAGTTTCTCAACACAAACCCGCCAAATTTAAATTAGTCTTTTTTCTCCTCATTGACACACTAATATCCAATGTGATTAACTGAATGCAGTTAACCATTATTTTGATACAAGAGGAGCCATCAATGGATATTCAAACTGAATCACAAGACAAACTTGTGAAACAATCATCCCCCAAAAAAATCAACGGCGTCTCTATCGACAACTTACCTGATCTTTTGACCGTTGCCGAAGTCGCCGATCTTCTTCGTGTCAGCAAACTCACCATCAAACGCTGGGGCAAACGGGGTAAACTTCCGGCTATCCGTATCAATGCTCGTGGTGATCGTCGCTACCGCAAAGAAGCTGTTCTCTGGCTGTTAGGCATCCAAGCCGAATAAATCAATCCCTGCCCAATTTGTTTTAAACCCTTTCCCCTACGGGGCTTTTCCCTTAAAAAGGGAAACTTTTCTTGACTCTATAAATTCATTAATCTTCTTTTTAACCTTTTTTGGATTTTCTATTATCTCTTCCGAGGAAATTCTTAATGTTTTTATATTCAAATTTTCTAAAAATTTATCCCTAGCCTCATCATAATTAATCCTTTTGTCATGATATTTACCATCAACTTCAATTGCTAATAACAGTTCTTTACAATAAAAATCCAAAATAAATTTATTTATCGGTTTCTGTCTTAAAAATTTAAATCCAGTCCGATTATTTTTAAGAATTTCATACCAAACAATATTTTCTGTTCGAGTAGCATTAGTTCTATTATTTCTTGATAAAGTCCTTAATTCTTCTAAATATTTTAAATGGCCTCTCTTTACAATTAATTTTGACTCCCAAATATCGTCATTCATTAAAAATATCATATAACAGCGCCCTTTTTAAGGGAGATGTCCCGAGCTTGTCGAGGGACAGAGGGTTTAGAGTGTCACTCTCCCTTTCGGCGTTCTCTTAACTAATCCCTTTTTCATCAAAAATGGTTCATAAACTTCTGTAATCGTTCCTACATCTTCCGACAAACTGGCAGCAATATTCTCCACCCCCACCGGACCTCCGCCATACTGATTTTTAACCACATCTAAATACCTCCTATCTGCATCAGACAAACCTAAAGAGTCTACCCCCAACATTTTTAAAGAATCATTTACTTCCTTCAAAGTAATTACTCCGTCATTTTTTACCTCGGCATAATCTCTTACCCGTCGCAGCAATCGGTTGGCAATTCTTGGCGTTCCTCTTGACCGCCTAGAAATTGACTCTGCCGCTTCTGGCTCTATTTTTACTTTTAATACTTCACCAGTCCTCTCAATAATTTCTTCTAAATCCCTATCTTCATAAAAATCTAATTGCTGGACATAGCCAAATCTATCTCTCATTGGCCCGGAAATTAAACCAATTCTCGTCGTTGCCCCCACCAAAGTAAATTTTTGCAAATTAAGTCTCACCGTTTTTGCCGACGGCCCTTTACCCAACACAATATCCAGAGCAAAATCTTCCATCGCCGAATAAAGCATTTCTTCCACCAGTTTATTTAATCGATGAATTTCATCAATAAACAAAAAATCCCCTTTTTTTAACCCTGTCAAAATCGAGGCCAAATCCCCCGCCCGTGTTAATGCCGGACCAGAGGTCATTTTAATATTACAATTCATCTCCCGAGCCATTAAACAGGCCAAAGTTGTCTTTCCCAAACCTGGCGGACCGTAAAATAAAATATGATCCAACGCTTCCCCTCGTGATTGAGCCGCTTTCAAAAAAATATCCAACTGCTCTTTTAATTTTTCCTGGCCAATAAATTCCGCCAACCTCTGCGGCCGCAACTTTTTTTCGACAATTTTTTCCTCCACCTCTGCCTTTGGATTTAGTGTCTTATCCTCTTCTTCGATTTTTTTACTGTTCATTCTTAATTATTAATTCTTAATTATTAATTAGAGATTAGATAAACACCAACTCAATTTTTCTTCTGTTGTTTCCAAATCAGACGGTAATTTCCCTGTCACTTTATCAATTTCTTTTCTATCAAATCCCAATTGCTTTAAACTCAAAACCAAATCGTCATCAACCATTTTTTCTTCCTTAGACAAATCCAATTCCCCTAATCCCCCAATTTTTGACTTCAGGTCAATAATAATTCGCTGAGCTGTTTTCTTTCCTACTCCCTTCATTTTCTGAAAAAAACCCACATCAGCCTCACCAATCGCCTTTATAATTGCCAAACTTTCTGTCTCACCCAAAATATTTGCCGCTGTTTTTGGCCCCACTCCCGACACTGAAATTAACATTTTAAACAAATCCACTTCCTCCCAATTTTCAAAACCAAACAGATTAATATCATTTTCCGACACCGCCATATAAGTCATCACCGTTACTTCTTCATCTACATTGTGATTTTTCAAAAAATTTTTCCCCACAAAAAGCCAATACCCTACCCCATTTACTTCCACTTCACAATTACTCCCCAAAATTCGATTTATTTTTCCTTTCAAGCTTGAAATCATAAACTCATTTTATCCTAAACCCGAAGAATATCCAAATGTTACAATAGTTAGATGAAAGAATGGGATTGTCATAGAGGACGCAAGGCTATTGCTGAAGAAAATGCCGCCAGCATTAATATTCAACATTATCGAAATAATAGAACTAGTCATCCTGAAAGACAAATTGAAGCTATCGAAGCCAGAAAAATTCATCAATCTAACCTTAGATTAGCCAACTCTATTATAGAAGTAATTACTCCAGGAACAATTTTTAGAATTCCATGCCGGCCCAAAACTCCCAATAGTCCTAATTTCAAATTAGTTGCTTACGAAAAAGCAATCGACAGTCAACACATTTTAACCCATCCTATCGAGGAAATACTCAAGCCTGTAGTTGGTCCAACAACTTTCCTCAAAGATGCCGGTATCTTGATCGAAAAAGACTCCAAATTGTTAGAAAAGGATTCTGAGATGTTAGACTTTTATCTCCACCAAACCCCCAAAGATCTAGCCAACCAACTGTCGGTTAGTGAAGAGATACGTCAACGCCACTGCCACCGCATCTGATGCATGCGAGGGTGAAATATTTTCCTTCAAACTCAAAAATTCTCTCACCATAATTTCCACCTGTTCCTTTTCAGCTCGTCCATAACCCACCAAAGCCATTTTTACTTGCAATGGCGTAAATCCGGTTACCTCAATTCCGTTTCTCTGGCCACAAATTTTTATTACCCCAATCGCTTCGGCCACTTTAATTGCCGACTTGGCATTTTTAGCAAAAAACAACGATTCAAAAGCCAAAGCCTCAACTTTATATTTTTTAATTAATTCTTCCAATTCCTCATAAATCATATTTAATCTTTTTGCCGAAGTACTGGTTATTTTTGTCCTCAAACACCCACATTCAATTAACCGATATTCACTATTTTCTTCAGATCTGACATCTGACATCTGAGATCTGAGATCTAACACCGCCCAGCCAGTATTAGCTAATCCCGGATCAATTCCTAAAATCATAACCAATCATAACAATAAACACAATAAATTTTGAAGTCACAATTTTGGAACGTGTTTCAACGTGGGCGACCACATTGATTTTCCAGTGGAAAAATTTGTGACGAAAAATTTAAGTCGAGGCTAAATAAATTATAGGATAATTTGTATTTTTCCCACTTTTCCACATCAACAACCCATATTTTTTTACTATCTCAAATTATTTATTTTATAAGATAAACTTTAGCTTTAAAATTCGCAAAAAAAATCAGAAGTCATAATTTTGAAGCGATTTTGAGCCTGGGCGACCAGACTCATTTGCCAGCGGAAAAATTCATGACGAGGATTTTTGAATTTTAAAGCTGAATTACGATATAATCCTTCTATGGATACCGATAAACTTTATTCCGACCTCAAATCTAATTTCCCCGACTCCGAAATTTATCAAAATCACCCGCTTGCCTCTTACACTACCGTCAAAATCGGCGGCCTGGCCGACATTTTCATTCACACCAAATCCTCGGAAGAGTTCAAAAATATTATTGATTTTATCTATCATCTAACACCTAACATCTCTATAACTATCTTGGGTAACGGTTCCAATCTTTTAATTTCTGACTCCGGCCTCCGTGGTATTGTCATTAAAAATGATTCCAACGAAATAGAAATTTTACCCAACAATCAAGTAAAAGCTGCCTCTGGCGTTCAACTTTCTCAATTAATTAATTTTACTTTAGATAATAATCTTGTCGGTCTGGAAGAATTTGCCTATATTCCTTCCACCGTCGGCGGTGCTATCGCCGGCAATATTCATGGTGATGATAAACATTTATTTTCCCAGTTCATTGTTTCTGTTGAAAAAATAAACAATTTTATAATTTCATCTATTATTCAATTAACTTTAGGCGACTCTACTTTAGCCAAACAAAAAGTCATTGATATTATCCAAAAAAAATCTGCCGTTCAATCAATGAATTCTTTGGGTTCAGTCTTTAAAAATAACCCCAACCAAGATCCGTCAGGTATGATCATTGATCAAAAACTAAATCTCAAAGGCTACTCTATCGGCGACGCTCAAATTAGCCCCCTTCACGCCAATTTTATTGTCAATAATGGTCACGCTACTGCCACCGATTATTTTAAATTAGTTAAATTTATTCAAACCCAAGCTCAAGAAAAATTAGGTATTACTCTCGAACCGGAAATCAAATTCCTCGGCCAATTTTAAAACGAAGAAGGGCGACCGGATATTTTGTTGTGCATTGCTGCAAAACTGATATCGGTCGCCCATTCTCTTACAAGTCGTTTATTACCTCCATCACTTTGATGGCCTTGGTCGTCAGCGCTCCGCGCCGATTCTCTTCTTCCAGCGCCTCGGCCGTCCACAGTCCCACCTCGCGGTGAAGCCATTCGCCTTTGAACTGTTCCCCATCGAGAAGCCTCGCGAAAACGGCCTCGCGGCATCGAAGCAGGAAAATCACCTCAATACCACCGTTCTCCGGCTCGCAAGCCAAAATCGCCCGACCCTGACGCACGCCATCGACACAGATGGTGAAAGCTTCTTCGATAGCCAGCTGACCGACATCCTCAAAATCCTCGACATACACAGCCGTCTTCTGGCTTACCTGCATGTTGTGATCATCGGCGTAGCACCGGATATGGTTGAGCTCCAACTCGCAGTAACTGGATCCATCATCATACCACCAAGGTACGATGTATTCGTCTACTGCCGGCAAAACTTCCTCTCCCAACTCCTTCAGCGCCGCACTCATCAGCGACCCCGATTCCCAGATCCCTGCCGGCGGTGTCAGTTTACCTGCAGCCGTCGGGTGACCGGAATCAAACCGCGACATGACAGCCTGCGGACCAACACTGCCACCGGTGCAAATCACCGCCGCCGACACGCCCACCCGGGCCAAACCTCCAGTTTTGAGCCACTCGCCCTCGTTCAGAAAATTCTCCCCAAGGGTCGGATCCCACAAGCAACCCGGAGTACCGATCTTCTTCTTCCTTTCGGAAGAATCAGTCACTCCACAGGTCAACAAATCGATCCGATTTCCTTCCCTAATCACCGAATCCAGCACAAACATACTCTGCCACCCCTTTTCTTCATTATTGAGCCAAAAGTAACAACTAAAATAGTTACCACTTTTGGCTCAATAATTTACTTATAGCTTGTAAGATTTAAAAGTTCTATCTACTCCTAATTTTTGTTGTTTTAACAAAATTATTCGTAAACAACCACCATTATACCAAAAAACTCCCCAAAAATCAATATTATAGGTTTAAATAACCACCCAAAGCAAAATTATTTTGGGTGGGCACAAACAATACTTACCTATTATCTCTACCAACCCCAAAGTACCCCGAATTTTACCACAAAACTCTACACTCCCAGTCTTGTATCTTTCTCTACAATTCTCCTTTCATCCTCTAGCTTGGCTCTTTTACAAGGCGGTAAACCGCATTTATTTAAAGGTATTTCGCTGGAAAATATATTTTCTGTCTCTACCCCATCATCTAAACTATTTTTAATATCGTATTCCGTCGTTGCTAATCCATCAAAACTGTCAGCTTCTACACCGGCTTCACCTAATTCATCGGTTAACGGTTTATCAATTGGTGCCAATCCCTCTTCAGCCATTTTCGCTTCCCATTCCGCCCGTAATGCCGACAACTCACCTTTTGGTGTCTCTTTTAATTTGATTGATATACTTTCTCTATTTTCTGCCATAAAAAATCTAATTAATAATTACTTTCCAAATAAACCTCGGCAAAGCCAATTGCCTTTTAAGTCTTTTTGGTTCTTTAATCAAAGAATAAAGCCATTCCATTCCCATTTTCCGCCAAATTTCAGGTGCCCTCTTTAACTCCCCACTATAATAATCAAAACTTCTCCCCACCCCCATTACCAAACCCACCTCTAAACTCTCTAAATTATCATTAATCCAAAATTCTTGTTTCTTCATTCCATAAGCCACCAATAAAATATCTGGTTTAAATTTATTAATCTTTTTTACCACTTCATCATTTTCAATTTTTGGCTCACCCTCGGACCACTCTATTTGGTCATTAGAAATTAGAAATTTGGACATTAAAAATTTGGCTGTTCTTTCTGCTCTATCACCCCAGCCACCCAACAAAAAAATTTTCTTCTCTTTTTCCTTAGCCATTTTGGCCAACTCTAAAATTAAATCCGCCCCCGACGCCACCTGATCTTTATACTTCCCTTTTAAAACGTCCACCCCAACTTTAAAAGCAACTGGTATTTTTTTAAAAAACTTTGTTATCTGATAAGCTGATAAGCTGACAGGCTGACAGGCTAATTCCCTGGCCCATACCAACCCGATTCCGTCCACTACATTTAAACTGGTTTTCTTCAGAATATCCTTAAAAACCCTGTCTTTTTCCGCCTCCATCATAAATTCCGGATTAACCGTGGCTATCCAATATTTTTTCGTGCCTGAGTCCAAATTTCTTCCTATAATATTTAGCAGATCAGATCTCTCTCTGCCAAAAAGCGATATATCAAACATTTTCCAGTAACTTAGGAAAAAACTATTACCAGAGTTCCCCTTATTCCCGCTAGTTTTGGCCCTTACTACCTGTTTTTTTACCTTTCTTTTTTTCACTAATTGATTTTAACATTTTAAAAACTTCAAAAAATGGCAAAATTTCATCAAAAATATATCTTATATTAATAAAAAATAAGTTTGATACTTTAACTATATCACCCCCTCTTACCTTGTCAAGTTATAGGATTTAATTCAAAAAATCATCTTTCCCCCAAATATTAATTTTAGAACAATTTTCTTACTCCCAAAAATAAAGATAAATCAGGAAAAATATTTATTTATATCAACTTTTATCATCAAATTTAAAATCACCAATTATAAGTCTTATTTTTACTTAGAAATTAGATATTAGAAATTAGACATTTTATTCCTTATAGGAATAAAATCTTGACTGTATCACCTAATCGCCCGCCGATAAATTTCCAAATTCTCCACCGCCACCCCAGTTCCCTTAATTACACAAAATTGCGGCTCCAAGGCCACATGCGCCGACACCCCAATTTCTCTGGTTACCAGTGTGTTAAAGTTTTTCAGCTGTACCGTTCCCCCACTCAAAACAATTCCTCTGTCTACAATATCTGCCACCAATTCCGGCGGCGTTATTTCCAAAGTATCTCTAATCACTGTAATTATTGTCTCCAACATCGGCCGTAATGCCTCATAGACCATATCATTATCCACTATCATATTTTTTGGCAAACCATAAATTGAATCCCTACCATTAATCTCCAACGTCTCTACTTTTTTTGGCTTTATCGCACTTCCCAACCTAGTCTTTATTGTCTCCGCTGTCTGTTCTCCAATAATTAAATTAAACCTCTTTTTCAAAAAATCCATAATCGCCTGGTCTAATTTATTTCCTCCCACTTTAACACTTTTATGAGTCACCACCCCTCCCAAAGCAATTACTGCTGCTTCCGCCGCCCCACCGCCAATATCCACAATCATATTCCCAAACGGTTCCGACACCGGAATCTTAGCCCCAATCGCTGCCGCCAAAGGCTCATCTATCAAATAAGCCTTTCTAGCTCCGGCCGACAAAGTCGCATCTAACACTGCTCTCTGTTCTACCTGGGTTACTCCAGCCGGTACACAAACCATCACTTCCGGACCAATAAACCAATTATTTCCCATCACCTGACGCAAAAAATACCTCAACATCGCCTCAGTTACTTCATAATCCGCAATCACCCCGTCCTCCAGTGGACAAACCACTTCAATATACTCCGGTGTCTTTCCTAACATCTTTTTAGCCTCACTCCCTACAGCCAACACCTTTCTGTCCTCAATCCCCACTGCCACAATCGTCGGCTCATTTAAAACTATACCCTTCCCTGCCTCCCACACAATACTATTAGCTGTACCCAAATCTATACCCAGCTTTTTCAACAACTTCATATAAATATGATACACTACCCCCTGTTCGCTTAAGTTATAATAAAACATATGGAAAACTCTTCCAACCGACGTAGTTTAACCCTTATCGCTCTAGTTGGTTTTTTCATCATCAGCTCAACTTACTTAATTTCTATTTTTGCCAGAGGTTATCGATTTTCCCTCAAGAATGGCTTTACTCTCAACCCTACCGGCATTATCTCTGCCGTTTCCTACCCTAAAGGTGCCTCTGTTTATATTAACGACAAACTTATTACCGCCACCGATGACACTTTTAACCTTTCACCCGGAATTTACACTCTCAAAATTAATAAGGATGGTTTCAATCCTTGGCAAAAAACCATTACCGTTAAACCGGAAACCGTCTATCAAGCTGATATTCAACTTTTCAGTTCCGTCCCCGATCTAAAACCTATCACTCTCACCGGAGCCATCAACCCTAGCGCCAATATCGACAATACCAAAATTGTCTATGCTGTTGCTTCTGCTTCTGCCACCAAAGATAACGGCCTCTATATAATAGAATCCACTGGTCTGCCTATTTCATTTATTCGCAGTGATACCCGTCAACTAGCTACCAACTCTGCCACCATCAACTGGACCGAATTTAACTATACTTTTTCCCCCAACTCCCGCCAAATTTTAACTAATAACCCCAAGACCAAGGTCAACTACCTCCTCTCGCTTGACAGTCCTATTTCTTCTCAAAAACTTACCGATGTCACCAAAAACCTCAAAGAAATCTATGCCGATTGGCAAACTCAAACCTCCCTTATTACCAAAAATAAAATTGACCGACTTCCCAAAGAATTACAACCCTTAGTTTCTACTGCTTCCGCCCAACACATTCAATACTCTAGTAAAGAAGACAAAGTTCTTTATTTAGCCCAAATCGATGGTGACATTAAAGATAATCTCATTACCCCGCCACCAGCCAAAAGCACTCAAACCCAAAACCGCCAAGTCAAGGTTGGAAATTACTATGTTTACGATATCAAAGATGACACTAACTTTCTTATCGGCTCTCAAAAAGATCTTTTTCAACTCTTTTGGATTCCCAACACCAACAATCTCATCTTCGTTCAAAATCAAGATTTAAAAGTAGTTGATTACGACGGCCTCAACCAACAAACCATACTCACCTCCAACTTCAACCCCAACTGTGTCTACCCTTGGTCCGACGGTAGTAAAGTAGTCATTTTAACTAACCTTTCCCTTTCTTCCACTGAAAACCTTTATTCACTTTCCATCAAAAAATAAAGTAAACCTAATTTACTCTTCCGATTCAACCACCACCGATACCTCAGCATCAGGCAAAACCACCTCATCCACCCCGACGCTATCTACCTCATCCCTATAAATCAACTCCATTTTATCCCCCTCCTCCATTTCTGTTTCTCCCAAAACCTCTGCCTGTCTAAATACCATCTCAGTATCATTTTTCAAAACTCTTAAAGGCACCAAAACTGCCAAAGCCAAAACAAAACAAACTACTAAAGTTCTTACATTTCTATCATTATCTGTCATATATTAATCAGTATAAAGACTCTTTTTCCCATCGTCAACCATATCAAAACCACACTTAACAAAAGTAAGATATAATAAGGCTACCTTCAACTAAAGCAGTTTTACCTAGGTAAATGCTCAGCAGGCTTGCCTTGCCGAAGTTTTAACGAAGGCAGGCCAGCCTGCCTAACTGCGAAGCTGTTGGCAGGGATTGGCGCAATTGGTAGCGCGCACGCTTCGGGTGCGTGAGGTTAGGAGTTCGAATCTCCTATCCCTGACTAATTATCTTAATAAAGCAACTATTCTTCTTCTGTCTTCTTTTAGACATTAGAAATTAGATCTTAGTCATTTTTATTTTGTCCTCATAGTTCAACGGATAGAACGGCCACCTCCTAAGTGGCAAATCTAGGTTCAATTCCCAGTGAGGACACAAAAATATATAACAGGTTTCCTATCCCGCAACTGCGGGACAATTCCTTCTGGGGATACAAAAAATATCTCACCCTATATCAATTTCAAAACAGCTTAAATTAACAGCATTTTGAAAATTTTCTCTTCGTTTCTAAATCAAAATTCATTTAGTCCCTATAAAAACTAATTTTTAACGCCAAAATAGGTCTATTTTAAAATAAATTTTCATTTAGCAAATGAAAGTAAACTTTGCTAATTTCGAAATTTAAAAATATATCAATATACATAAAATACTACATAAACAAAAACATTTAGAATCATCTTCTTCTCCGTCTTTTTCTCATCCCTAAAAATTCAATAAAAATATCCTCTAATATTAATCACTTTCTAAAAAAGATTCCTCAAAATTTAACTTTTAAAGCTAAACTCATTAACCACCACCCTCTCTCAATCAAAAACAAGTCATTTCCTCCAATTTTATCTCCTAAAACTAAATTAACCGCATATTTTAAATACAAAAAGTATTAATTAACCGCAATATTTTATTATTCTCCGCATTTTTATTTACACAAATCTCTCTAAACAATTACCTATAAAATAACCGTAACCTAATCAAAATAAAAACTTACCTTTATACATCAATCAATACTTTAAAGTAAACTATTCTCCGCACTTACTCTTAAAAAGGCCAAACCAGGCTAACTTTTACCTTCAAAAACTACACTCTCATTACACTTCTCGAACAAAACTATTCCCTCCAAGAAACCACCTTCAAAAATAGATCAATCAAAATCAAAAGCTAACTACTTTTTCTTAAATTTTCTAAACCAAAAACACCCTATAATAGTCAATCTCAAAAATCAGAAAAATAAACTTTTACCCTAACCAGCCAAACAAAAAATCACCCATTTCTAATTAGCAGAATAAATACTTTATTGCTAAACCGTTCTTACATTATCCTGTAATAACATTCCAACCCAAAAACTTACCTTTTCACTATTAAAACTTGCCTGATTTCTTCTGGTCTAAAAATCTCCCCAGCCAGCTCAGACACTTCCTTCAAACCTACTTTTTGATATTCTTTCAATTCTTTATCAATATCTACCAATTCATCTTCTAATAACCACTTTTGACCTATTAAACTTGCCCAATAGCTGGTTTTATCCATCGCCAATTTAACTTTACCTACCAAATAGTCCTTGGCTCTTTGAAGCTCATTATTGTCAACATTCTCTTTTATAGATAAAATCTCCTTTCTTACTATCTCCATTGCCTCATCCATCCTATCTAGCTTTACTCCGGACTGAACTCCCCAAAAACCAACTTCTTCAAAACTTTCCGAAACTGAATAAACATAATAAGCTAATCCTTTATCCTCCCTAATCTTCTGATAAAGCCTTGAAGAACTATTACCATTCAAGATAATATCTAAAAGCCTGAAAGCATATCTCCTTTTGTCTCGACTCTTTAAAGCCGGTACTGCCATAGCAAAATGACCTTGCTCTACCTCTTTTATTATCTTCTTTTCTTTTTCCTTGTTTAAAACCACTTCCACCCCCGATAATTTGTTCCCTTTCCTCAAAGTAAAATCACCAAAATATTTTTTCACTTCACCAAGGACCATATCATCAACATCTCCGGCTAAAACCACCACTATATTCTCTGGATTAATTAATCTATTCCTGTAATCCATCACTTTTTCTCTTGTCACTCCTTCAATATCCTTAACCTCACCGGCAATATCCCAACAACCAATCTTCGATTTTCCATACAAAAACTTAGTTAACTCTCCCGATAAACCCATCATCGGATTATCTTGATACATCTTGATTTCTTCAATTATCACTCCTCTCTCTTTTAAAACTTCATTCTTATCAAAAACCGAATTGGTTAATATATCCGCCAGCATTTCTACTGCCCAACAGGCATTCTCTCTAGTACTATTAATATAGTAAGAAGTCATTTCCTGACCCGTCCCCGCATTGTATCCCGCTCCCTTACTGTCTATCTCCTTATTAATATCCGAAGCTGATGGCCTTTTCTCAGTCCCTTTAAAAGCCATATGTTCCAAAAAATGGCTTATTCCAAATTCATTTTTAGTCTCATACTTTGACCCTATCTTTAAAAACACCTCCGCTGTCACTGATCTCAAACCCTTTATTGGCACTATCGCTACTCTTATCCCATTCTTTAACTTCAAAGTTTTTGTTTTCATGATTTATTAGGTCTTTCAACCAATTTAATAATCATTAGCAGTCATGCTACAAAACTGCTTGACATATTAAGTACTATTTCAAAAAATTAATTCATTCAACTCGGTCTTTAATTATCAGATTAAAGACATTAATATATCATTGTATCACCAAATTAACCATTTTCCCTGGCACATATATCTCTTTAATTATCTTGCCCCCTTCTATCCACTTTTGTATCTTTTCATCTTTTTTAGCTAACCCAATTACTTCATTAGACATTAGACATTTGTCATTAGAAATTTTTATTTGTCCTCTCACCTTACCATTAATCGCTACCGGCAAACTGATTTCATCTTCCACTAAATATTTTTCATCCGCCTCCGGCCAATCACTCAAATGGACCGAAACTGCATCATTTTCTTCTTTTATCTTGCTCCACATCTCCTCGGCCGTATACGGCGCCAACGGCGCCATTAATTTTACTAATATTTTTATGTCCTCATCTGAGATCTGAGATCTGAGATCTGACAAACTGTTGATGCTTTGCATCAACTTAGCAATCGCCGTATTATATTTAAAAGCCCCTAAATCTTCAGTTACCCCTTTAATTAGCTTGTTTATTATCACTTTAACTTCTTTACTGCTATCACTCGCTATTTCTTTCTGACATCTGACATCTGAAATCTGAGATCCAATAAACCGTTCGAATCTGTCTAGAAATCTCTTTACTCCCATCAACGTCTTTTCGTTCCAAACCATAGTCGCATCAAACGGTCCCATAAACATCAAATACATTCTCACCACATCTACTCCATATTTATCGGCTATGGTTTCCGGCACGATTACATTTCCCCGGGACTTACTCATCCTTTGATTATCCGGCCCCAAAATCACTCCGTGAGAAATTCTCTTAAAATAAGGTTCCTTAAATTCTTTTGGCAATACTCCTAAATCCCACAAGAATTTATAAATAAACCGCGAATACAGCAAATGTAGTACATTATGCTCGTCCCCACCAATATAAATATCCACCGGACCCCAATATTTTAATTCTTTTTGACTAGAACTAAATATATCAACAAATACATCACTGCGGCTCGACGAAGCTTTAGCGGAGGCGGCTTGAACTTCTTTCATTTTATCAGCTAATACATACCCCAAGAAGTACCAATCACTCCCCGCCCAATTTGGCATTGTATCGGTTTCCCTCTCAGCCTCCTCACCGCAAACCGGACATTTACATTTCACAAAACTGGCAATTTTTGACAACGGACTCTTACCGTCATCGGTTGGCTCATAAGCTTCAACCTCTGGTAAGACTATCGGCAATGTCTCGTCTTCTACCGGATACCACCCTGGATTATTCTCTAAAACATTTATATCTATATTTTGTTTTTTTGTATATTCTAAGATCTTAGATCTAACATCTTGCATCTGATTCATTGCACATTTATGGCAATGAATCATCGGTATCGGTTCCCCCCAATAATGTTGTCGGCTGAATATCCAATCCCTTAAATGATA
>Ga0116157_10003785_pt1 | contig 14356 bp, 8 predicted proteins | sample AD_UKC048_MetaG_FD_89882 | JGI IMG/M metagenome (GOLD analysis project Ga0116157, IMG submission 89882) | Active sludge microbial communities of municipal wastewater-treating anaerobic digesters from USA - AD_UKC048_MetaG | ecosystem: Engineered > Bioreactor > Anaerobic > Digestate | place: USA...
GGGCCAACTAGGCACTGGAAATACCATTGAGAGTAATGTCCCCGTTCAAGTAGTAGGGCTTTCAGGAGTTGTATCCATAGCAGGTGCACCCTATTATTCTTTAGCGGTGAAAAACGACGGAACAGCTTGGGCTTGGGGATACAATTCGACGGGGCAACTTGGAATTGGGAATACCACCGACATCAATACTCCAATGCAGATGATTGAAATTTCGGGTGTTGTTGCAATTGCAGGTGGAAATAGGCATTCAATGGTTCTCAAAAATGATGGCAATGTTTGGGCTACAGGCGATAATTATTTCGGACAACTCGGGAATGGTAGTAATACGAATACTAATGTATTTATGCAGGTGAGCGGACTTAAGGACATCACATCCATTTCATGTGGATGGATTCATTCTTTAGCAGTAAGTAAAGACCAAAGTGTTTGGACATGGGGCGATAATACCTACGGACAATTAGGAATGGACTCCATAACAAACAGCAACATACCACTCCAATTATCAGGTGTTTGTCAGATTTTGACAAACATAAATGAGCCAAAAGAGCAAAATGATGGAATTATTTTCCCTAATCCATTTTCCACAAACACAACTCTGAAATTTAATAGAATAGTGAAGCATGGGAATGTATTCATTTACACTACGCAAGGACAATTGGTAAAGCACTATTCGAATATTTCGGGGGAGACATTCAACTTAGAAAGAGAAAATGCATTCATAAGTGGATTATATATAATTAAGTTGATGGAGGATAATAAGATCATTTTTACGAAGAAATTAGCGATATCAGACAATTAAAAACAGGTATAGTTGCAAAGTATCTAAATAGCATTCACCAACAAAGCCAAGCATTTCGGGAGAGTGAGGCTTTCGATTCTTTTGGTATATTGGACAAAATTTGCCCATTGTGATTCCCAATTCGGCTTATTTCAAAGCTGCAGATTGTATTGGTAATTCTTCATTTAATTATTCAAGGTAAATGAAAGTAGCATTTTCACTAGTATTCCTATTCTTTGGTCAATGTGTATATGGACAAACGAAGGCTCAGCTGATTGACAGTTTAATGCATGTTCTTTATAGCACGCATGACTTCAATGGAAATGTTCTAGTAGCCGAAGAAGGAAAAATACTTTATAGTCAAAGTTTTGGTTATGCGAATGAAGAAACGAAGGCGGTATTGACAGAAAATTCAATTTTTGAAACGGGATCTGTTTCAAAACAATTTACTGCAATGGCTATTATGATTTTAAAGGAAAGTGGAAAACTAAAATTAGAGGATGAGATCAAGAAATATATCCCTGAACTTTCTAACTATGATGGAATTACAGTAAGGCATTTACTAAATCATACCAGTGGGCTTCCAGATTATATGGAATTGATGGATAGTTTATTTGATAAAACACAAATTGCAACAAACAAAGACATCATATCACTATTTAATCAATACAAACCCAAGGTTCAATTTCAGCCCAATAGTAGATTTGAATATAGTAATACAGGATATGCTTTATTGGCTATCATTATAGAAAATGTTTCAGGTATGTCCTATGCTGACTATTTGAATGATTTCATTTTCAAGCCGTTGGATATGAGTAGCACATTTGTTTATAACCGAAGATTACAACCTAAAACACTTTCAAACTATGCATATGGGTATATCAGTCCGGATAGTCTAACAGGTTATATTTTGCCTGATGATTTTGATGAAACAAAATATGTCGTTTGGCTTGATGGAATAGTGGGGGATGGAACTGTAAATTCTACTGTGATTGATTTATTAAAATGGGATAGAGCCTTATATACAAGCAAGTTGCTTTCTGAAAATGGAATGAAAGAAATTTTTGAAGTTGCTACATTAAACAATAAAACAAAAACGGATTATGCTTTTGGATGGGAAATTGAAAAATTTGATGTGTATAGCAAAATGACACGTCATGGAGGAAGTTGGCCTGGCTATGTTGCTTATATGGAGAGACACATTGAAAATGATAAAACAATAATCATTCTACAGAATCACGAAGACGACATTTCTATACCATTAAAAGCAATTAGAAAAATTATCTATGGTAAGCATTTATAAGAAAATCTAAATAACGCTACCAACGTTTTCTGCTTGTCAAACCCTAAATTCAGCAAGAAAGGATCTTTATGTGTAATTTCCCATCAATAGTTTAACAGTATCAGAAAGAGCGTATGAGATTTATATTTTGGGGGCTTTTGTCATTACTCACCACAAATACGATTGCTCAGAGCATTGGACAATTTGTAAAAGATATCAAAAGCGGATGCCAGGTTTGGAGTGACAATTATTCGCCAGACGACAGCGTCTCATGGAAAGGTGATTGCAAAGACAATTATGCAGAAGGGTGGGGGACGTTGACCTGGTTTCAGCATCAAGAATCTGTTGCAACTTATGTTGGAACAATGAAGCATGGAAATCCCAATGGCAAAGGAAAATACATCATTAACAACTTCGGGATTTTACAGGGTGATTTTGTAGATGGGCTATTAAATGGGCTTGGTGAAGCTGAATATTTTAATTACGGGCAAAAACAAATAGGCACATTTATAAAGGGTGTCCTAAATGGACAAGGAGAAATTATTTATACGGATGGAAGGAAATTAAAAGGGAATTTTTCAGATGGAATTTTATTGGATTTAAGCGATCCTTACTTGAGTTTACTTAAGAAAAACAGAAGTAGTTTAATTGACTCAGCAAACATTTATCAAGGAGACGGAGACAGTAATTTACTTTTTTATTACACCTTAACTCCGCCAATTACGAAAGCTGTAATTGTCTTATTTCCATCTTCTTTCGAAAGTTGTGAAAGTGTAATAAGTAGTAATAAAAACCTAATACAAGAATGCTATGACAAAGGAATAATGACTGTTGTTTTGTCTTCGAATTTCAATAGAAGTTTAAGCCTTGACAAATTCGCATTTGAATACATAAATAAAACATTTACTGAAATAATAAAAACGTTCAACGTACCGAAAGAGAAATTCATAGTGTGCGGTCTTTCATTGGGAGGAATGAATGCATTGCGATATACTGAAATGTCACAGGACGCTAATTATCAGACAAGTATTAAGCCTTTAGCAGTTATTGGAGTTGACCCACCTGTTGATGAAATAGGCCTTTATAAAAGAGCAATAGACGAGATCAATTTATATCAAGCCGATAGCATAAAATTAAGTAATGGCCAACAAAACGCTTTGGCTGAAGGGAAGATGCTTACAACAGACTTTATAGAAATGTATGGAGGTTCACCAGACCAATTCCCGAACAATTACATTCTCCATTCGCCCTATATACGAACAGAAAAAGATGGAGGCAACGCCAAATATTTACTTAAAACGCCTGTCAAAATCTATTGCGATCCAGACATTAATTGGCATTTAACGAACAGACAAAGAGATTTATACCATATAAACGCATCAGACCAAACGGCATTAATAAACTTCTTAACCTTAAATGGGAACAACAATGCACACTTCAAATCGTGTATTGGAAAAGGTTACAGACTCGACGGATCAAGGCATCCCCATTCTTGGTCAATTATAGATACTGATGACTGCATAAAGTGGATAGAAGAATTGATAAAATAAAGCAATCCTCATTTCTACATTCACCTTCTCCAACCAATTTCTCTAAAAAATCCCGGCATAAACCGGGATTTTTTATTCAGAGCTAGCTAAACCTTTAACCTGCTAACTCCGATTTGCGCGCTTCTACATTGCAATGAAAAATCTGTTTCTCCTATGCAGAGGTTGATGCGTTCTATTTCGAATGCATCAATACGAATGTGGCTGGGCTATCCGTTTTGCAGATGAAATAGTTCATTTTGCAGAATGGTTTTGATACAGTCATACAATCGTTGCATTTTACTTCATACATTATTCAATTAAGTTTGCTGATTATGAAAAAGGCCGTTGTTTTTGTTATTCATGCAGGGTTTTGGCTTGCTTACTTATCGCTGCTCGTAATTATTGTGGCTGCTGTAACGAATGGATTTTCAACAGACATACCTCCTAAATACATAGCCAAAGTAGGATTCTCTTTTGCTGTATTGCCATCATTTATAACGTTTTATCTGTTCTATTATAATCTGTTCCCTAAATACATTAAAACCCAAAAGAAATTACTGGCATTTGTTTATGGTGTTCTGTTTTCTATAAGTTCAGCACTTGTTGGAGGTTTGGTTTTATCCTTACTATTCGATTCCAACTCCATGTTTAAAGACAGTTTTGTCTCCTTTTTTTCGGAAATTATTTTAATGACACTTTTTGCTGTGTTCGCGGGTGTTATGAGCATTTTAATTAAAGGGTTTATTACTTGGTATGATGAGATAAAATTGAAAGAAGAGCTGATTGAAAAGAATCATCAAATTGAACTCGCACTGGTAAAATCACAATTAGATCCCCACTTTTTATTCAATACGATAAACAACATTGACGCTTTAATACTCAAAGACCCCGAAGTTGCCTCTGAATACTTAAATAAACTATCAGATATTCTTCGCTTTATGCTTTATGAAACCAAAACGGAAAAAATAGCATTGTCAAAGGAGCTGGAATACATTGAAAAATATATAGCCTTGCAAAAAACACGAACATCTAACGAAAATTTTGTGCATTTTAATTTTAGCGGAAAAATGAGTAATAAAATGATTTCGCCCATGATTTTAATTCCATTTATTGAAAATGCATTTAAGCATACTAGCAATAAAAAAAATGAGAATGCCATTACGATTTCCCTCGCTATAGAAGAGAACAGGATTGTTTTTGATTGCCAAAATAAATACGATGAAAACAAGCTACAAGTGAATGCGAATGGACTCGGTAATACGTTGATACGTAAACGTGTTGAACTTATGTATCCCGGGAAACACCAATTATCTATCACAAAACAAGATGCGTGTTATACTGTAAAATTAATTTTGAGCAATGACTAATTACACCTGCATCATCATTGAAGACGAACCTTTAGCCTTAGAGAAGACCAAGAGTTTTGTCGAGAAAATTCCTTTTTTGAATTTACTAGCGACGTTTGATAACGCCATTGATGGATTAACATTTTTGAAGTCAAACAAAGTTGATTTGCTTTTTTTAGACATCAATATGGACGAAATTTCAGGCATTGAATTGCTTGAAAGTGCTCAACTCGATTGCCATGTAATTATCACAACCGCATATTCCGAATATGCTTTAAAAGGCTATGAACTCCGCGTTTCAGATTATTTATTAAAACCGTTCACATTCGATCGCTTTTTAAAGGCTGTAAACACCATTCAAAAAAAGACAGCGGCTATTTCGAATGAATTAAATAGCAAGTATATTTTTGTGAAAACCGAAGGCAAATTAGAAAAAGTTAACCTTGACGAAGTGCTGTATATTGAAGGAATGAGGGATTACAGAAGAATACATACCCTTCAAAAACGCATCATGACACTTCAAAACTTTTCGGAGTTTGAACGACTTATTCCAGCAAGTGTGATTTGTCGGGTGCATAAATCCTACATGGTGGCTATTAGTAAAATAGAGGAAATAGAACGAAGTAGAATTAAAATTTCAAATCAACTTATTCCTATTTCAGATACCTACAGGGATCACTTTTTTTCGCATATAAAGAGTTGAATCTTCTTGATTTCCTGTTTTGCAGACAAAAAACAGGCGTTTGCATAATCCATTTTTAGAAGAGTACATATCCACCGACGTTTGTTTCATTGTTAACTAAAATCAATGATTACATGAAACGAATAGCATTGGTGAACCTGGCTTTGCTCATTATATTTTCAGCGAAAAGTCAAAATCCTACTAAGCTTATTAATGGCTTATTTACCGAATGGACAAATAAGAACACACCCGGAGGAGTGGTGATGGTAGCGCGTAAAAACACAACCGTTTATTCAAAAGCCTTCGGTTTAGCCAATATTTCGTATCAAATTCCGAATACTCAAGCAACTGTTTTCAATATTGGATCAGTAGCCAAACAATTTACCGCAATGGGAATTGTGTTATTGCAGCTTGAAGGAAAACTATCAGTTGACGACGCTATTCATACCTACTTGCCCGAATTGCACAATTTTACTCAACCAATAACTATTCGACAGTTACTGCATCATACAAGCGGAATAAGATCCGTTCCCGAATTGCTCGGACTTGCGGGTTGGCGCGATGGTGACGCTTTTTCTAACGAGGATGTATATCGGTATTTACAAAAGCAGCACGACTTGAATTTCGAACCCAATTCCGAGTATATGTACACAAATTCGGGCTACATACTACTGGCGAAAATCATTGAAAACGTTTCGAAAAAGGAGTTCAAAAGCTTTATGGAGGAACGAATCTTTCAACCTTTTCACATGAATGCTACATTTATTGAAGAAGATTATTCTAAAATCACGTCACAAATAGCAAGTTCGTATACCCAAACAGCAGCTTCCGTTTTTCAAACCGTTGAAAACACCGATTTAACGTATGGAGCATCGAACGTTTATTCTACCTGTGGCGACCTATTAAAATGGTCGAAAAACTATCATGAAGCGCCCAACGATTGGCAAAAAGCGTTCAAACTGCTGGAAACATTAACGAATTTAAATTCGGGAAAGAAAAATAATTATGGCTTTGGAATTTTTGTCGACGATTACTGGGGAAACCGCCGCATTCAGCATACAGGTGGTATTGCCGGTTTTCAATCGGTGATGTATTGTTATCCAGACGATGATGTGCAAATTGTTATTCTTTCGAACTACTCATCCATTCAATTATCAAAAATAGCCGATTTCATCAGTCAGTTATTTCTTCAACAAAAAACAGCATCCGCAACCATTGAAGAAGTAGTGAATCCCCTAAAACTGAGCAGTGACAGTATGAGAAAATTCGAAGGAATGTATTGGAACGATAAAACCAATTTAATACGAAAGGTATATGTCGAAAACGACACCTTATGGTATATGCGGAATAACAATCGAAAATCTCCGCTTTATCCCATATCCGATATAGCGTTTCAAATGGGAGGGATAAATGAAAAACTATACGTGCACTTTGAGGTGAAATCAGCTACTATGCTTTTAATTTCGGCAGAAAATTCCGTCGATACATTTGAAAAATACGAAGACAAACCGCTGAGCCAAGAGGAGTTACTTTCCTACACAGGTTGCTTTTACAGCGATGAATTAGAAACTTCTTACACCATATCCCTAAAACACGGGGCATTGTATGGTTATCACAGTCGTTTTGGAGAATTTGAAATTCAAGTACTTAAAAAAGATGTACTCAGTTGGTCGGGAACGGCCGTCTCTAAATACAAACGAAACGAAAGCGGAACTATTACTGGTATTTCAGTAACTCTGAGTCGTATTCGGAATGTGTGGTTTGATAAAAAATAAACGAGTGCCGATCCACACTCAATCTGGTTTTGAATGAAAATTAACATCTAGATTTTTTCTGGAGATATGCCCTCGAAAAGCAGCATGGGAAAATTACATATCTGTTTAAAATTGAATAATTGTTGTATCGGTATAATTATAGTAGCGAATTCAAAACGAAGAAATGAATCAGACACTTCTCATTTCCCTCTCAACAAAATACATATCAATCTCTCCTTTATTCTTAGCTTGAAGCTTTCCACGGTAGGTGCAGATAAACTTATCCTTGACTAAATTATGCGTGTTCTGACTTATATTGATGAATGTCACATCGCCGCTACTTTCCATACGAGATGCAGTATTTACAGTGTCGCCCCAAATATCGTAGGCGAACTTTTTTAGTCCAACTATACCAGCGACTACTGGTCCAGTGTGAATTCCGATTCTAATTTCGAAAACTTCTTTGAGTGATTTTTCTTGGCTTAAACGATGATTTCTCATAAATGCTTGAATCTCCAATGCTGCACGTACCACATCTTCTGCATGTGTTTTAGTTGCAACGGGCAATCCACCGGCACACATATAACTATCGCCAATCGTCTTGATCTTCTCAATTTTATATTTCTCTACAATACGATCAAATGCTTGAAAACAGATGTCGATTTCGGCCACTAATTCGGCAGGTGATAAGCGTTCTGAAAGTTGTGTAAAGCCTTTAAAATCGGTAAACATTACTGTTACTTCGTCAAATTGCTTCGCTTCGGCACGTCCGTATTGTTTGAGTTCTTCTGCTACATCTGAAGGTAAAATGTTTAATAATAATTCATCACTTAGCTTTTTACCTAATTTGATTTTATTGCGTTGTGAAAAGAAAACGAGTGCAAAAATGCATACCACCACAAATCCAATCAAGTAAAAATTCCTCCATAGTTTTTGTCTTTGCATTTCTTTGAATGCTAGTGCATCTTTCTTATCCTGATTCGCCTTTGCTAAGGATTCCTTTTTATCGAAATCATATTGCAATTGGGTACGAACTAAATTCCGAGTATTTTCTTCGTTAAACAAACTGTCTTTGTAGGCAACAAATTGTTGATAATACTCAAACGTTTTCTCGTAATTCCCCTTGATTTCATTCAACATACTTAGGCTCTTATAAACCTGCATTTTGAGTTCTCTATTATTGGATGAGTGAATAGATTCGAGTGCCTTTTTTAAATAAAATTCCGCTTGAGCTAATTGATTCGATTCTCCATAAACACTTCCCAAATTTAAATAAGAGCCGGCCTTTCCGTTTTCATCACCAATGAATTCAAAGGTTTCGAGGGCTTTGCTAAAATTTAGAATGGCAAGCTTATAATCGGCTTGTTGCCAATAATTATTACCCAAATTACTGTAGATACTTGCTTTTAAATGCTGACTATTATTGCTTTTGGCTAATTCAAGAGCCCTATTTAAATACTTCATCGATGATTCCATATCTCCCATATTACTATACGAAACACCAATGTTATTGCATATTTCAGCTAATGATTTTACTTCGTCAACTTGATCTATTGCATTATATGCTTTCAAGTAATAATTTAAAGCATCATCATAATTCTGTTGATCGTCGTAAATAATTCCAATGTTATTATTGGCTGAATAAATTCCCCTTTTATCTTGAATTTTCTCACTCACATTTAAAGAGGCGAGATAATATTGAAGAGCCTTGGGATATTGACCTATCTGTCGAAAAATGAGCCCTAAATTGTTTAATGAGGAGGCTATTCCCTTATAATCACTTTGCTCTAATCGTATGGTTAAAGCATTTTTATTCAAACGCATAGCCATGTCATAGTTACCCTTGAAACGACTAATCTCTGCTAAGTTGTTTAATGCTTGAGCTTGCAAATTCTTCAACCGAACTGTATTTCCTAAGAGCAACAGTTTTGTATAAATAGCAAGTGATTGCTTGGTTTGTTGTTCAGCTTCATTCAATTTACCTTGATTCAATTGATGAAAACCAAGTGTTAAATTAGCATCAGCAATTCCTTTGGAATACTGAATGGATTCCGCTTTTTCAAGTGCTCGTGTTGCCAAATAACCAGACGAATCAGCTTGCGAACTTCGCATTTCAAATGCATACCGATTCAAGATATCTAAGTCGAATTCTGTTAAATTCTCCTGATTGACTAAATGTAATAGTGTATCCTGTTTCGAATGCGAACGAGTGTTTTGTCCGGCAACATATAAACTGCTTAATCCTAAAATAATTAGTAATACTCGTCTCATGTATTTTCACTAATTAATTGTAGAACAATTTAATTACGGTTTAATCAGGTTATAAGCATTTTAGCACCTAATTAACTATTTATGGTATCACTACTAAAACTGGAGCTAGCGTTTCGGCACTTACATGTCCGCTTTCGAATATTGCTCGAATGCTATATTGATACGATCCACTTGGTATCGGACCAACATCTTGAAAGCTCGTGTTAGTGCCTGTTACAGATACTAAACGACGCGGTATTTCATCATTACGTTTTCTTCGGATAATGTATTCTTTTACATTTAAATCCGATTTATTCCATTTTAATTGAACGCCCGAAGCGTTTTTCACAGCAGTAAATTCAGCCACAATATCATGTGCACGTTTTCGATATACTTTTACCTTCACCGGAAGTGCTCGATCGCTAGCATTACCAGCACTGTCAATAGCTTCAAGGGTGTATTGGTAATAGGTATCTTCCAAAATATTCCGATCTACATACTTGCGAATGGATGTGTCGGGGCGCCAGGAATAAATTAATTTCCAGTCGTTTGAATGATCATTTTTGCGATACAAACGCTGCATAGCCACATCCTTACTGCTGCTGTTTATAAACGATAATACGACGGTGGAATCACTTACTTGAAAATCAGTAAATACGGGCATAACCGGACCAATCGTATCGGGTTTCATCAGCATCAAAATGGCCGATGGTACGCTGTGATTATACCGTTTATCAACCGATACTATTTGATAATAAATTCGGGTGGATAAGGTTTTCAAGGTGAGTCGGTGACTGAAAGTAGTATCTAAAATTACATGATCACTTAATTGACTGAATTCATGATCGGGTGAATTCGAATAAAGTAAACGGTAACCCATTAAATCGCGCGACTTAACTGGTGACCAAACTAATTTCACCACACCATTTGTGTCAATTTCGCCCCTAAAACGTTGGGGTAATTCGGGAGCAATGGTATCGGAAACAAGTGCATAAACAGTAAGTGAAACACTTTGATTTCCAGCGGTATCAATCGCATTCACACGTATGTAGCGATTCATTTCTAATTTCGAAATAGGAATAGAAAATTCCAGCGTATTGGGTTTAATTAAGTCTTTGTGAAGAGCTACAAATGGACCCAAATTATCGCTAGCGGCCTCTACCTGATATCCTTTTAGATCGCCCGGTTTAGTCAACATTTTCCAGCTTACTTTTATCTGATCAGCCAGTTCTTTCGGTTCTTCTATTTCGGGTGATGGAGGAGGAGTTCGATCTCGTCCCATGGCGTAAATAGTAGCACTTACAGGTCCCGTTTCAGCAAAAGAATTGATACCGGAAATTCGATAATAATATCCTTCATAATTCTTAGTGAAATTGGTATCAATAAAAACGCCCTGAGCCATTTCACCTTCTTGATTCCGTGTATTAACCACGTATGGTGTTTTATTTATGCGCTGAAATGTCTTCCCATCCTTGGAACGTTCAATCCACCAAGCGCTGTACATTTTTGTAATCTGCAAAATGTCCCATTGGATATCCACACGTTTTTCTTTCTCTACAACACGAATTCCTTCAGGAGCAGTCAATGCAGGAGACTGTTTAGCTGTATTGACATAAATCACTACCGTATCTGCATTTTCAACACCCGGAATAAACGCACGATACGAAATCACATCTGTTTTCGAGGATAATTTTTCTGTCCAACGCCAACCGGATGCATTTGCTGTAACAACATCAAAATCAGCCATCATCAAAGAATACACAAAACGCATATCCATTTCGGTTACTGCATTTTTAAGCTGATTGAGATCCATATCACCCGTTAAGGCAGCAAAGCTTTTCCCGTAAAAGGCCTGAGCAGCAATGGCTGCATGCTCATTTTTCTGAGCTAGCAATGGCTTCCATTTATCTGCTTCCCATATTTTTAACAAAGAAGCTTGTTGGTATTTTTTCTTTTCTCCTTTTTCAATCACACAACCACTTTTTTGTAGGGCAATCCAGCTAGCAACATCGGTTGGAGCGATACGAATAACAATAGAATCACCCACATATCGATAAATCATTTTCACCGATGGCATTACATTTTGTGCTAATCCATCAACCAAAAAGAAAATCGAAAAAAGGATACTGATTAGAATTGATTTCATGATTTTCAGTAGGTATATTTTTGATGAGGAGCAGCAGGACCTTTAACCGCAGAAATTCCACCTGAAGTGCTGTTTACTCTCAATGCTGGCTCAGGCACATTAAAGTTCAAGCGGAACGAATATTCGCCATGGGTGGGATTAGTCCAGTTGGAATCGAGATAACGCTTCCTGAGCGTCTTAAATGGCTCTGGTATGGCTGCGTCGGCGTTTGATCCCCAATCTGCCATAAACGAAATGCTATTGGTTATTTCGTCTAATCTGGTATAGTCGATATATGTCCAGATAGGAGTAGAGTTAATGAATTTCATATCACTACTGCTAGAACCGACCGATTCACTCATTGCCATATTACCTAAATTGGGGTTTATCCCATAAATATTCGGGCGCAATTCACTAGCACTCAGTTTTGGCTTTTTAGCTGTTGTTGGGTGAAAGCGGAAAGTTTTGTAGGGTGCAATTCCAATAGTATCGGGTGAGTAGCGATCAAAACGAAGCGAGGTATATTTTTTTGCTTCCGTGTAATATTCGTAGATGACAGGTTTAGACCAGGTCAGATACCAAGAGTCGAAATGCGCATCCGTTCCACCAATCAATGGCTTCATTCGAGTTGTGCCATATGCCGGATTTCCATTTTGATAATACCGGAATCCATCCACATCAAATTCATCGAAACGTTCAGGGGAATTAAAATTAGCTACTAAATGCAGGAAGCTTCCCATAGTTGCTGTTCCTGGCATTATAGCTTCCATTTTATCTTCCACAGTATTATAGCGAGAAGTGCCGAAATAGAAGGTAAATAGCAGTTTTTCGTTAGCTTTTAAGGTTCGACCGGAAATCTGCATATTCCTAACTTTTACGTTTAATCCATACGTATTAGCTGCCTGCACATTTAAAACAGAACTTGAAACAGCAGAAGTAGCCAATTGTCCACTCGCCGAATTAGAGCCAACTGTAGTGCTATTTAAGGCATAAACTGGTGTTGATAAACCAATTTGTAATTGAGGTGGTAGTGTAGATGAGTCGCGACGGATAATATCGGCAACATACACGCACGAATTTCTTAATTCGGGAATTTCAAAAAAGATACGATTCCAGCCTACATCATCACTTCCCGAATGAGAAAAAATCAATTCCTTTTCAAGCTTAGCTCCACCAGAAACTGGGGTAAATACGATGAAGAAATTACTTATAACATTAGGCTTAGGTTGTGGATTAAACCATTCTTGATTAACACGATGAAAAGTAATCGTACCTCGCTGTGTTTCATCCTTCAATAAATACCGTTGATATTGATACGGATACGTGTATTTAACATCTTCCGGACGAATATGATCAGGTAATTTATCGGTTTTAAATTGATGGGTTTTACTCTCGCGAATTTCAGTTCCATTTGCTTTTTTAGCCACATACCAGACATTCGTGTTTTTATTCAATTCCTCCACAACCGTTTCTACCACTAAATTGTATGTGGTAAGCGGTTCAAGGAAAGATGTATTTGTCAAACTAGCTTTTAGTCCATCTGTTGAATAAATAATCGAATTTAAATATACATCTCCATTGGTTTTTACTGCTTGGAATTTATTGAGTTTAACTTGAAACGTTCGATCCGAAACAGAGCCATCATCCAACATCTGACGAACATTAAATACTTTATTCAATTTAAAATTGAACACTGCTTCAGGCGAAATTCCACAATCAACGCCAAAATTTGGTGAAACAGATCCGGGAGATTTAATACCTGGCGGAAATGGTGCTATACCTTCTTTGTGCTTAGGAACTAAATCGGAAATAATTTTAGATCCTTCCAATATTCCAGCTTCAACAGGCCGGCATCGTTCACCAATATTAATCTGCGCATCGTGATCACCCGAAATCAGACCTCCAAAACAATCGTAGGTAACCCGAGCATATCCAACTGCATAACTAGGATTGATAAATCCACCCGCGAACAACACCGATAAACTCGCACTAAAAACTTCGTAATTACCTGTATAACCAAGTATATCGACATAAATATCTACAGCTACTGCAGCGTGTGCATAAATCTGTCCTTTAGCATACCAACCGTCAATTCCAATCTTTTCACCCGGTTCAAATCCAGCACAACTCTGATCATATTTCATTACCGATAAATCGAAGCCCATCATAGCATCAATTTTAATTTTTAGGAAATAAAATTTAGATGTGTCTTGAATGCTTGTCTTACTTCCAAATGCAAGCCCAGAGCCATTTCCCAACGCATCATCCAATCGTTGATTTATAGTTGGTATATCGAAATATTCTGGCGGACCAGGAAAGGGTGGTAAATCAGTCCCAACCATTAAATAAGATTGGGTTTCAAATAAGTTGATAAACTCTAAAGCAATAGGCGAATCAGGGGTTCCAGCAAATACATGCCAATCATCCGAATTAATTAATAGTTCTAAGCGCCCCGCTTTATATTGTGCTCCACCTGAAACTCCTTTTAATGCGCCACCTTTCGCATTCATAAAGACATCCATCGATCCACTTAGCTCATCTACATCAAAATCATATTTAATTTCTCCTTAGCCCAAACTTGTGGATCGGTGCGTTCGTAGATATCCGACA
>Ga0116157_10003790_pt1 | contig 14343 bp, 8 predicted proteins | sample AD_UKC048_MetaG_FD_89882 | JGI IMG/M metagenome (GOLD analysis project Ga0116157, IMG submission 89882) | Active sludge microbial communities of municipal wastewater-treating anaerobic digesters from USA - AD_UKC048_MetaG | ecosystem: Engineered > Bioreactor > Anaerobic > Digestate | place: USA...
CATATTCGTGGTAAATTTTACTTTCTTTGGTGTAAGGATTATAATATAAAAGTCCTGTACCTTTTTTGGCAATCCATAAATTGCCTTTGCTATCGGCACTCATTTTTGAATAATACCCAATTCTACCTTCTTCATTTAAATCTGAAAATTGTGTAGGCACTAATTGATTTCCCTCTAGATAACTTATCCATCCATTGCCATTCAATGTCCATAATTTATTTTTCGAAATAGTTAAATAACTGATATAGGGCAACTCACCAAGAACAGTCTTAATTTGACTTTTAAAAGTAATTTCTGTCAGTATTTTTTGATTTATATTCCATTTCCACAGCCTAGAATTATCTGTTACAAATAATATTGAGTCATTCAACATAACGCCTTCATTGAGCATAATAGTATCAGGTAATCCGGGCAATTCAAATGCTTTAAAAGTAGCATTCTCCTTTTTAATCCAAGCACCAGATTGCGTAAAAAGCAATACATCGTTATTCATAAATTCAATTCCATAAACTCTTTTAGGAGGCAATCCCTTTTTATTTCTTGGTAAGTTTTCTAATTCATAAGGTATTGATTTTTTGGTGATCGGATTATAATGCAATACGCGATGTTTATTGGTAGCAATCCACCATGTTGCATCTTTTGTATTTTCGCTCATATGAATGATGGAGGGATTGAGCGGGGTGAAGCTACTATCATCAAAACGATGAACTTTATAAAATGAATTTTTAAGATTACATCTAGAAATACCCCCTACCGTGCCAAACCAAATTGTGCCATCACTTTCTTGCATAATATCCCAAACAAAATCTCCAGCTATACTTGTTAAAATATTTTTGTCGTGCATTATTTCTGTTTGTTTATTGCCATGCAAGTAATCGATATTGAAAATCATGTATTGCCAAGTGCTTGCCCACAATAAGTGGTTATCATCTTCAAAAACTGTTGCTACATAATGCCAACCTTTAGCTTCTTTTGGCTTTACGATTTTCTTCACTTTTTTCATGGTAGGATCAAAGCAGACTAAATGTTTATGCACATCATCATAAAACCAAAAATGTCCAAATTTGGTAGCACAAAGAGCCGCAGTAGAATTTTTAGTAAAAAGTACTGTATCAGAATGATTGAAGCTAGAAACCATTTTTGCGTTTGCTTTGTCATAATACAGTAAACCCTTATTGGTTGCGAGCCATAATCCTTTACCATCTGGACTTTCAACTAAACCGTTTTTTCTAATATTATAATCTTTGTCTAATTCTTTATCTCCAATTTTTATTGGCGCTTTTTCAAAACTATCTGCTTGTGCATTGTATTTAACTAAGCAATAAACATTGCCTGCCCAAATAGTTCCTTGCTGATCACAAAGAATAGATGAAACTGAAAACCAATTTTTTACAAAGGGCGTTTCGTATCTTTTGAAACTATTCATTTTTTTGTTATAACAGAAAATACCATTGTCTGTTCCGCCCCAAATATTTCCTTCTTTATCCTCCGTAAGTTTATGTACGGTATTATCAGGTAAGGTGCTTTTTGACTTTCCTTTTTTATAAATATAAAAATGAGCCCCATCGTAACGGTTCAAGCCATTGTAGGTACCGATCCATAAAATGCCCTCACTGTCTTTGAAAAAGCAGTTTACAATATTAAAACTTAAACCATCCTTTTCTGTGAGATTATGAAATACCATATCAGGCTCTTGTGCTGCTGCGGTGAGATATAGAAATAAATATATTATGAAAACTATTTTCTTCATTCTTGAATGCTTAAAGTAATTAAGATTCATTGAGCTAAACAAGTTTATGAACTTAAAATGTATAAATAAGCCATTAAGATGTATCTAAAATCAATTGAAATGTAGAGGCTAAAATTTACAAATTTTGGAAGAGTGAGTTTGTACATACAAAATTTTAATTTTCTATAGTAAGAGTAAAAAACATTTGAGTTTAAATTTTCAACACTTCAAATTATTAAAACTTCATATCGCTTACAAATAGTTTTCGGCACGAAAAACGTAAAGCAATTTTACATCCTAAATAAAAAAATAAAACAAAAAATAAAATCATGAAACGAAAAATTAAATTAACATTTCTTGCTCTTCTCTTCGCTTGTTCACAAGCATTTTCACAATCACCTAATATGATTAATTATCAAGGTGTAGCCATGAATTCAACTGGAACAGCCATCATCAACCAAACCATTTCTATTCGTGCAACAGTGCATCAGGCCACAGCGAATGGAACGATATTATTTAGTGAAGAACGTTCCGTGCTTACTGATGCCACAGGATTATTTGATTTTCAAATTGGCAGTCCAGGTGCAACCGCAACTACTGGTTCATGGAATGCAATAAGTTGGGATAACGGAAATAAATTTTTAGAAATAGAAATGGATCCATCGGGAGGAACAAACTTTATAACAATGGGAACCCAACAATTGGTATCTGTTCCATATGCACAATATGCAAATAAAGCAGGAGCCTTAATACCAACAGCAACTATTAACCCTAACCAATTGAATACTGGAGGTGCAACAATAAATCAGGTATTAAAATACAACGGTACGAATTGGGTACCTGGTGTTGATGTAAGTGCATTTGCTTTGCCCTATAGTGCAACCGATGCCAATACAAACTCATTTTATATTACTAACAATAGTGCTTCAATTGGGAATGCTATTTATGGAAACTCAAGTAGCAATGCAACCATTGCAAGGGGAGTTCTTGGTAACGCATCAGGCACCAATGGTGTTGGTGTTTATGGTTCAGCATCTGGAAGTAATGGCAATGGTGTAGAGGGTTATAGTAATAATGCTACAGGTAATGCAATAAAAGCAACCCATGCTGCAAATGGCATAGCATTGGAAGCAACATCAGGTACAGGTATTGCTGTTTCTGGTGAATGCACTGGTGGTTTAGGTACTGCAATTAAAGGATTGTCAAATGGAACTTCAGCCAGTTCGATTGGAGTGTATGGAGAATCGGCAAACGGAACAGGAGTAAAAGGTTATGGGAATAATGCTGGCAGTGTGGCCGTTTTTGGTTCGTCATTAGCTGGCACAGGTGTTAAAGCTTACAGCTTTACCGGAAAAGCATTGGATGTTATTGGCTCAACAAATTTGGATGGCAATTTAAAAATTAGCGGAGGTAATACTAATCCAAGCCTAGGTGCTGTTTTAACAAGTGATGCAACGGGCAATGCCACTTGGAAGCCCAAAAGAATTGCATTTGGAGCAATCCAAACTACTCCATCAACAACACTTCCTGAGGGCGTAGTAACTAGTCTTGCCTATCAATCTGAAGAATTTGATATGGGGGCAAATCTCAACCCTTCAACTGCAGCAACTGATCCCAATACATTTATTGTACCTGTAGACGGTGTGTATCATTTTTCTGGTAGAGTAAAGGTTGATCTATTGTCTCTATCTACCAATTTAGAATCAGTTAGTTTATCCATTTATAAAAATGGTGTCTTAAAATATAGCACAACATCAGGAGGCCCCTCAAACAATTCTACACAAAGTAGTATTGGAATTGGTATCGATCAAACAATGGAATTAAATGCCGGAGATAAAATAAAGTTAGTTGTAGCTCAATATAATCTAGCATCAATAGCAGCTATTTATCGATTTGCAACATTCAGTGGTCATTTGGTATTTGCAGATTAATCACATTATAAAATTATACAAATGAATAAAATAACAATTATCATAATCTTAGTTATTAAAACTAGTATTATACATGCACAAAGTATTCAACGCAGTGTCATTGGCAATGCAGGAAAAGTAATCACTTCAGGTGCATATAAATTGAGTTATACAGTTGGAGAAACAATCACAAAAAAAGTGAATGCCTCTGGTATTAGTATCAATCAAGGCTTTCAACAAAACCTAATTTCAAGCACTGCATTACCTATTACAGGGTTAGATTTTACAGCCCTTCGTTTAAACAAAACTGAGGTACAACTCACATGGAAAACTGCGCAAGAAATCAACAATAAAGGCTTTACTATTGAGCGTCAATTGGATACTGAAAAGGAATTTTATCCAATCGGTTTTGAAGCCAGCAAAGCAGAAAATGGCAATAGTAACAGCGAAATTAATTATTCAAGAGTGGACAAAAACCCAAGCAATACCACTTCTTATTATCGACTTAAACAGGAAGATATAGATGGAAAATTTACCTACTCTCTCACAAGGGTTGTAATGGGTAGTGATACCAAGCAAACTACGTTTAAAGCTTGGCCTCAACCATCCAATGGCGAGTTGACTATTATGACAACGGGCATTAATCAAAGAGATGAATTAATGGTCATGAGTATGAATGGTCAAATCATTCAACGACATACTATTGAAAAAAATACACCTCTTAATATCTCCATTTTAGCTTCCGGTGTATATCTGCTTCGTTTGATGAACAACAACGATATGTATCTAAAAATTATCATTCAATAAAACCTCATCAATGATAAATATTCACTCAATAATAATTATGGTACTGGCTTTCATCCTTTCCTTGAATGCTTGCAAATCAAAAGTCTCAATTGGTGTTAAAAAAGATTTTAATACAGGTCTTTCTGCAACCTATAAAAACATGGAGCCTGATAAAGTTTTCTTAGTGATGAACAATGAAATTTTACATCATACCGATATTCCATTGGGTGAAAGTTTTCTGTTGGTGAATGATGGCATAGACGGTGCTATAGTAAAAAATGGTCAGGTAAGTATTGGCTGTTCGCTTAAAATAACAGATAATAAAGGAGATATTTTATTAGATGAAAAGGATTTATTTGAAGGGCGTGATCTATTTAATGAAGCAGAGGCTCAGATGTTGAAATGCACTATCAATACCGGAGCACCAATGAAGTGGGACGAAAAGTATGATGTATATGTTATTTTTTGGGATAAAAATGGAGCCGGAAAAATAGAAAATAATGTCACTATAAAAATGATAGATATCCCTTAAACATTTAAAATGTTCCATCACTTCAATAGAGAAATAACACATTTCAAAGTATGAATAATACACTTGGAAGTAAAATATTTTACACAAGCAATGATTCGAAGCATTTTTACATCACAAACAATATACACCATGAAACAAAAAATCAATTTTCTTCTTATCAGTGCACTCACCTTCTTACTTATCAGTAAATTTGCAATCGGGCAGGTACCCAATACATTTCCTTATCAAGCTGTTGCTCGCAATGCAAGTGGCAACATCATTGCGAATCAATTAATTTCGGTGAGATTTGGCATTATTGATAGCGTGATCAATGGCCCTATTATTTATACAGAAACACATAATATCACCACCAATTCATTGGGTTTGTTCACAGTCAATATTGGCCAAGGTATGCCGTTTTTTGGAACATATAATTCGGTCAATTGGAGCAAAAATTCAAAATTCCTTTCAGTAGCCTTAGACCCTAATGGAGGAAATAGTTATTTTGTCATGGGGACTTCGCAATTAATGAGTGTTCCTTATGCCTTGCATTCAAATACGACAGCCTCATTACCTAATGGCACTGCTAATGGCAATACGCCCTATTGGAATGGAACAAAATGGGTAAACGATGATGACAATATTTACAATAATGGCAGCTTTGTTGGTATAGGAACCAACTCACCAAGTTATAAATTAGATGTATTACACTACGCTGGGGTGGGAATACGCGTGAAAGCAGCCACTGGTTATTCTGCGTTAGATATTGATGGCAATAATAGTGATGCTGCCTTACGTTTACAAAATGCAGGCTCTACAAAATGGAATTTTCGCAATGTTCCCTCAACAAACAATCTCCAAATTTTAAGAAATAATAGTGCAAGCTTAGAAGCATTTACTATTGAAAATGCTACAGGGTTTATAGGCATCAATAATGGCAACCCTAATGAGCAATTGGATATTATTGGCAATGCAAAGATCTCAGGAAGTGAAACACTTGGTGGCAACCTAATTGTAGATGGAACCAAAGGTATTGTCCGCAGTGATAATGCCACTCAGTTAAAAACTATTCTTTATAGTGGTCCTTTATCGTTTAGTTTGGGCGCTGGAGGTTCAACAAGTTTCGGAATAGGATATTCTTCTTTTTCTGGTACGCCGACAATTTCTGTAGGGAATTTATCGGGCACTATGGTTCATCCTGAATTTTTACTATTCACTATACGCAATGCAACTGCGACTTCAGCTACTGTTGATGTATATAATTCAGGTAACACAACCGCATCTTTAACAAGTGCTACATTTCGTGCAATGATCATTGGCCCCGAATAACCATATATTGTGTATACATTCCTAGTTGCTTTTAAAATTATCAAGTTGATAAATTAACATAACTCAATTTCTAACTAAATCCATCCTAAAACACCAGCCATGAAAAAAATTATTCTATTCAGCCTACTGGCATTACTTCATTTTATAAATGTTGAACAAATATATTGTCAAGCACCACTAGTAATTCCATATCAAGCGGTAGCAAGAAATATAGATGGAGGCATTTTAGCAAACCAATTGATCTCAATCCGATTTGGAATTATTGATAGCATTATCAATGGACCTATTCTTTTCAAAGAAACACATCATATCACCACCAATTCATTGGGTTTGTTTACAGTCAATATTGGCCAAGGCACTCCTTTATACGGAACATTCAATAATATCAATTGGAGCTCTAACGCAAAGTATATTCAGGTAGAATTGGACACGGCTGGTAGTAACAATTTTGTTGCCATGGGTACAACACAGTTGTCTAGTGTACCCTATGCGCTTTTTGCCAACAAATCAAATGATAACGAATGGACGAAAACTGGTAATAATATAAGCAATAAAAATATCGGTAACGTGGGTATCGGTTCTATTAATACAACACCTTGGAAACTTCATGTGACTGGAAAAGACAGTGCCATAAAAATTTCGGGCACAGGTAATATTGGACAATTTGGACAATTAAATTTTGGGGATGCCAACTGGGTTTACTTGCGTGAAGACCAAGATGATAAATTGACCATCAACGCGACTAGAATTGCATTACAAGGGGGAAATATTGGAATCAATACGCTTACACCTAATGCACGTTTACATGTTGAAAACGATGATGTGGTATTTACTGCTCCATCAGGCTTGCCTTCAAACCCAGCAAACCCACCAATCGAAGGTAGTGGGAATCGGATGATGTGGTATGCCGATAAAGCTGCGTTTCGGGCTGGATCAGCATTGTCTAGTTGGAATAAAGACAGTGTCGGGCAGTATAGTTTTGCAACTGGTTATAACTGTCAAGCAAAAGGTCAAGTTTCAACTGCCTATGGAAATAATGTCGTTGCCAATGGATTAAACTCTATTGCTTTAGGGTATTATTCTATGGCTTATGGTGATAATTCAATTGCAATAGGACAAGTGGCAAGAGCAAATGGTTATAATTCTATTTCTATAGGACAAGATTCAAGAGCAAATGGAAACTCATCAATCGCCATGGGATATTACAGCCATGTAAATGGCGATGGTGCAATGGCTAACGGATATGCTAATATAGCAAATGGATGTTTTAGTACAGTTATCGGAAATTTTAATGATTCTATCGTTGCTCCGCAAACAAATATTGTACCTACCACACCTTTATTTATCATCGGCAATGGAGACTGGAATACGAATCTTCGAAAAAATGCATTTGTAGTTCGACAAAATGGTCGAGTAGGTGTTGGTGTGAATGCAAATACGTATATGTTCGAGGTGGCTACTAATAGTGCTGCCAAACCCTCATCTAGTTCATGGACAATTAGTTCAGATGCAAGATTAAAAACAATAGACGGCAACTACACAAAGGGACTAACAGATATATTAAAACTCAATACCATTCAATATCATTATAGTAAAGATAATGCTCGAAAATTACCAAGTGATGAGCAATCGTATGGATTTATAGCACAAGAAGTGCGAAACATATTTCCTGAATGTGTAAAAGAAAATGAAGATGGCTACTTGAGTTTAGATATGCATCCAATATTGGTGAGTTATGTAAATGCAATAAAGGAACTAAATTCTAAAGAAGAAAATTCCAAACTTCAAATTGATGAATTGAAGAAACAAAACCAGCATCTGCAAAAACAAATTGATGAACTGAAAATTTTGATGAAGAATAAGAATTATTAAGGTAGAAAGCAAAAGTAAATTGCAATTACATTTTTACTAAAGAATGCCATAAGCAAAGAAAAAAACACTTCCTTGAAATTCGAATTATTAAGAATGTTAACGAAATTTTCTAATTTTACATAAACTAAAATATCAATCATGAAACAACATTTTCTTTTCTCTTCGTTTATTATTATGCTCTTTATGCTAATTGGCAATGCATCTTTTGCGCAAGCCCCACAATCCTTTCCTTATCAAGCTGTTGCTCGCAACGCAACAGGTAATTTAATTTCGAATCAAAATATTTCACTACGCATTAGTATTCTAGATGGAAGTAATTTAGGTCCAATTGTGTTTCAAGAAACTCATTTGGTAAGCACAAATTCCTTAGGACTTTTTAATATTAACATTGGCCAAGGAACCTTGGTAAGCGGGACTTTTGCTGGTATTAATTGGGCAAGTGGTTCAAAATTTATTAAGGTTGAATTAGATGTGGCTGGTGGCGTGTCATTTACTACAATGGGAACCTCACAGCTTTTGAGTGTTCCTTATTCATTATTTTCTAACGTACCAGGCTTGCCTGGTGTGGCAGGGGTTAATGGGAAAACAATTTTAAATGGAACCGCAGCGCCAACAGTTGGAATAGGAACCAATGGTGATTTTTATATTAATACAACAACTAGCCAATTATATGGACCAAAAGCATCCGGAGTTTGGCCGACACCAGTTACATTGATTGGCACAGCAGGTATTAATGGAAAAACAGTGTTGAATGGAACCATTGCTCCAGCAACTGGAGTAGGAACGAATGGTGATTTTTATATTAATACATTAACTAGCCAATTGTATGGGCCAAAGGCATCTGGAGTTTGGCCTACACCAGTTACATTGATTGGCCCTGCCGGTGCAACTGGTGCAACAGGTGCTACTGGTGCTACTGGCGCAACCGGTCCCGCAGGTTCGGCAAATATATCAGGAACAGTAAATAACTTGGTTAAATTTACAGGGACTAGCTCAGGTGGAAATTCTTTAGTATTTGATAATGGCACTAATGTTGCCATTGGAACATCATCTCCTTCAACAAGCGCATTATTACATTTAAATAGTACAAACAAAGGTGTTTTATTTCCTCAAGTTTCGATAGATAGTTTAAAAGATATAACAAGTATTCCCAGTCCAGCAAATGGTTTAATTGTTTTCAATACCACACAACCTGGTGTACTCAATGACATGCAAAGAGGATATTATTATTATAGCACAAATGCATTATCATGGATAAGGATGTCGGATAATTTTAATGATAATAAATGGCAGGATGGAGGCCTATTGGGTATTCAACTAAGTAACAAAGCTGATGGCGTTGAGATAATGGATAATTATACTGGACCTGCCATAAATTTGAGTCCAAAAGTGAAAATTTTAAAAATGTTAGACAGTGCTGTATTAAATTCTAAAAATAATATAAATGCATTAGTACTAAGCGGTGTGAATAGAAAAACTTCAGCAGGATGGGAGAATAGACAAAAAACAAGTATCATTTTTGAAAATAGTTACTTGCTTACGAATGGCATTAATGGAGGAACTCAAAATAGTTGTGCTATATCCTCATATACAGAAAGCACTGGAACCACATCTAGTAATTTAACTAATGGCTTGGCATTTTACACAACTACATCTCCAGCTAATACATCAGTTGCAGACACTCCAACATTATCTATGTTTCGGCATAATGTGATGATTGGTGGATTTGCAGCCGATTCAAATAATGTAACAACTGGAAGATTACAAATCACAGGTTTTAGTAATGGAGATCAACTTTCACTTCGTCATCCTTCGAATGTCACTCTCAAATGGGGACTGTATGTTAGCTCAATCGATAGTTCGTTAAATTTTTATAGTAATGGTTCATTGAGAGCTAATATAGACCGAGTAACAGGTGTGTTTACAGCATTATCTGACCGAAGAATGAAAAAAGATATTGAAGAACTACAACCTGTTTTGTCAAAAATTAAAACTTTGAAAGCCTATAACTTTCGTTATTTAGATAGCAAAGAAACAGACAGAAAGGTAAATGGTTTTATAGCGCAAGATTTATTAAATGTTTTTCCTGAGTTAGTTTATCAGCGTTACGACAGAACCATTGACCAACCATTGTATACCGTTGATTATAGTGGCTTTGGCATTCTGGCTATGAAAGCAATTCAAGAGCAACAGTTAATTATTGAACAACAAGAAATTAAATTGGATGATTTGAAAAAGCAAAATATTCAACTTGAAAATAATAGCACAAGTCTCCTTTCACAAATTGATTTAATCAAAAAACAAAATGAAGCAATGCTCATTCGATTAGAAGCATTAGAAAAGAAATAAAACCGTTTATCTATTGGTATAGGTTGTGCTATAGCATCATTGTTTAGTGAATAAAATAAAAAAAATATCAAAATTCTAAATCAAATCACTTTTTAAGTACGCATTAAAATCAACATTATGACAAACTTTTTTTTCTCATCTAGTATTAGAATATTTATCTATTTTCAAATTCTTATATTGTCAAATTGTCTATTCTTGAAACAAGTTGCAAATTGCCAAACATTAAGTCCCTCAGTTCTGCCAAGTGCGGGTGGTTATTTTTCTGCTTCGAATGGTTCCTTATCTTGGACCTTAGGTGAAACCGTGATACCCACATTAACAGCTGGTGGCAATATGCTGACCCAAGGTTTTCAACAACCATATAAAATGACACTTAATTTAAAGACATTTATTCAGGGATATTACAAAGGAGGAGGCTTGATGGAAAACGTGCTTTTTACACAAGGTGTGATTAATCTACCTAGTACTCAATGTGATAGTATTCAAATTGAACTACGACAAAATTCGGCACCCTATAGCTTGGTTAGCTCATCCAATCAGGTGATTAACACAGATGGTACGGTTACCTTTAGCGGTAGTGGAAATATTGGACAATCCTATTATATCGTCATTAAACATCGTAACGCCATTGAAACATGGAGTGCCAATCCAGTTTTCCTCAATGAGAATACAACCTATGATTTTACATCAGCAAGCAACAAAGCTTTCGGCTCCAATCAAAGCGAAGTAGCGAGCGGCGTGTGGGCTTTATACTCCGGTGATTTTAATCATGATGAAAATATTGACTTACTCGACTTAGGCAACCTAGAAGCAGATATTATTTCATTTCAATTTGGCTATTTTGCAACCGATATCAATGGTGATGGAAATGTTGATTTATTAGATGCAGCACCTGTAGAAGAAAATGTGAATGGGTTTGTATACGCCATTCACCCTTAAAACGATGATCCAAATTAAAATAGAATTCAGTTACGCACTCTGACTTTATGCTAGTAACTATTTCTTTTTTGTGGTACCTGACAATTTATAAAGTAAAAATCCTATTCCAATAACAAAATGTAAAATGATGATGGAAAAAATAATTGTATTCACGAAATTAGTTTAAGAACACAAAAGTAAATACGCAAAACAACCTTCACTGCAATAAATGTTACACTCCTTAGTTTGTAATCATCATACTAAACTCATTTTGAAGGAATGAATACAACATAATTTAGACCAACTATTCTAATGGATATTCTTCTTTCACCTTGCCTTCCATCTTAAGTATAATAATCAAAATTTAAAAGGTATTATCTATCGGTTTTTGTCTCCACCAAAAGATATGGAAAAAGAAACTTTCAAAACCGAATTTTTCTATCCATGGTTAAAAATATTCATGATTCAAAAGAATATAGTTTTCGGTTGTTCGAGAAACCCACCGATAGAAAATGACACTTTAACTAATTCATTTTATAAATTCACTTTACATCGATAAAAACCATTAAGTTTTAAATAATTCTTGCATGAAAAAATACTTTTTACTTACACTTACTTTTGCAATAACCTTTTCGCCTTTTGCTCAAACAAATAAAACCCATCTGGTGGGCGAATACTATTTGATGAACCTACCCGAAGTAGGTTCTGGCTTTCAAATAAATGAGGATAGTAGTTTTGTTTTTTTTCTAAGCTATGGAGCCATGGATAGACAGACTGAAGGAAAATGGCACCTAGAAGAAAATAATATAGTCTTCAATAGCAATAATAAATCTAAACAAAGTTTCTTACTAGAAAAAGAAGAACAAAATAATGATCAACAGATTCTTATCCAGTTTTCAAACACAAATAAACTAATGAACAAGTATTTATCAGCGATGCTTTTTTCGAATGGAAACAAATTGATGGAGAAAGCAAATGATGAAGGTAAAATCATTTTCCCTGCTATCAAGGTTGATACAATAGTCTTGTTTTTCGATTGGTGTCCAGATAAACAATCTACTTTTATTCCAAGTAACGCAAACAATAATAAGTTTACTTTTTCACCATTGAACACATTGATGGATGTGGTCTTTGATGAATTAAAGATGAAACTCAATGATAATAATATGAGCGGTAGATTACCCTTTTGGGATGAGAAGGAACTTCAATTTAAAAAAATGAAATAAAGTCATTAGGATATAAAGCTGATGATTTCAAAGGTCCGATTCCATGGCAGTGACAATTTCATTGTGCTCATATAATGACCTTTCCGATTAAGGAGATAATTTAGAATGACTATAAGAACTAGTTTTCGGTAAGCGGTGACTCCACCCACGAATAGCAAATGCTACAATTTCATTTTACTTGTAAGAAGCTACATTTTAATATATAATTTCTGCATCTGGCTTTAGTTAATTTTTACAAGCTCTATAAACTTTACAATTTTACATTGTAATTAAAACAATCAATATTTAAAAATTAAAAATCATGCAAAACAAATTCAAATTATTGTTCCTTACTTTTTGTCTGGCTTTTTTTAACGCATGGTCTGAAGCGCCTTATATGATTAATTATCAAGGTATCGCCCGAAGTGCAAGCGGTGTGGCAATCTCTAATCAAACGATTGCTATTCGTGCTTCTATTTTGCAATCAGGTATCGGCGGAACTATACTTTATAGTGAAGTTCGAAATCTTACAACTGATGCAGAAGGTCTGTTTAATTTTAAAATTAATGGCCCAGGCGCCACAAGTGTTACCGGCATCTTTTCTTCTATCAATTGGAGTAATGGCGGTAAATATTTACAAATAGAATTGGATGCCAATGGAGGTAGCAACTTTATTAATATGGGTACACAACAATTAGTTTCAGTACCCTATGCTCAGTTAGCCAACAAGGCAGATGGCTTGACACCTTACGGACAAATGTCTATTGGTGCTGTTGCAGGCGATGTGATTCAATTTGATGGCACCAATTGGAAAGCCGCTACGCCAATAGATGGTGTAGCGTTGCCATTCTTAGCAACAGACCCTAACTTAGTATCTTTCGCCATTAGCAATACAAGTGCTTTAGGAGGTACGGCTATTACTGGAACAACCACAACCAATCATGCAAACGCCACTGGCATAAAAGGTGAGGCTACCGCATCGAGTTTATCAGGTACTGGCGTACTAGGTAAAGGCAATAGTGTAAACTCAATTGGTGTGCATGGAAAAAACACATTAGGAATAGCAATCAAAGGAAGCACAGCTACAACAAGTTCATCTATTCCTGCAGTATTGGGTGAGTGCACTGGCACAACTGGTATTGGTATAGAAGGAAACTCTCAAGGCGCTACAGGCATTGGTGTATATGGCGAATCTGCTAGTGGCGTTGGTGTAAAAGGGTATAGTAATAATATAGGTAGTGTAGCTGTTTACGGAAGTTCGTTAGCCGGAACAGGTGTTCAGGCCTATAGCTTTACAGGTAATGCGCTTGAAGTAATTGGCAATGTGAAAATAAGCGGAGGTACAGTAAGCCCAACCAGTGGCGCCATCCTTACAAGTGATGCACAAGGTAATGCAGTTTGGGATCCCAATACAAAAGTGGCTTTCCGCGGACATAATGTTAGCCAAACTTCAACTAGTGGAACGCCTAATCATGAATTTAGCGAAAACGTATTTAAGAAGGTAGAATTTTTTAGTGAAGAGCATGATCTTCATGGAGATTTTTCACCAACAGGCGCGAATGCGGCGAGTGCTAATTCAAGTACGTTTTTGGCTCCTGTTAATGGTATTTATCATTTCGATGCGGCTGTGTCTGTCGAAACAAATAATTTATTCGATTATATAAGTTTTACAATTCGGCTAGTAAGAAAAAGGGGCTCAAGTACAAGTGTAATCGCCGAGTCTTTAATTTCTGG
>Ga0116157_10003794_pt1 | contig 14336 bp, 17 predicted proteins | sample AD_UKC048_MetaG_FD_89882 | JGI IMG/M metagenome (GOLD analysis project Ga0116157, IMG submission 89882) | Active sludge microbial communities of municipal wastewater-treating anaerobic digesters from USA - AD_UKC048_MetaG | ecosystem: Engineered > Bioreactor > Anaerobic > Digestate | place: USA...
AACTTAAGTATTTTTTCATCATATTGAAAAACTATTCCTTCCACAGGAACAACAGAATGAATTCCTCCAGCTTTTTCCAATCGTTCAAGATGTTTAATCATCTCTTTTATTTTTTTGTTAAATGCATCCACATCTTCAACATCTTTTTTCTCCATAAAATGTTTTAGATGATCCATCGCTCTATTTAATTTGTCCTGTATTCCTTTAGTTGCTTTATCAGAATCCATAGTAGCGAGACCTTCAATATTTTTCAAAACAGTTACACCTAATGTAGTAAAAATATCTACAAAAGGCTCTATAAGAGATTCAGTAATGTCTTTTACATTCTTCTCTTCATCCTTAACCCATTTTTGTAGGTCTTCTGGTTTGTCTTTCAATAATTTGTTTATTGTGATATTTTTATCTCCTTTTGCCCAACGTGCGGCTAAGGTTTTCTTGAATTCATTATCAATAGGTTCTTCAATCTGAGGAATCTTTTCCTCAATATATTTTAAAGTTTCAGCTTCTACATAATCAGCAATTGTTGATGTATCATTTAAATTATTGTCATTCTGTAAAACCATCAATTTTCTTATCAGACCTTCTGCAATATTATTTGAATCTGTTATGTATTTTATAATTATTGGATCTGTTTTCTTTATTAAAAATGTATTGTCTACTTTTCCTTCGTTCTGTAATTTTTCTATTTCATCAATTAAAACAGATAAATTTCCCTTTTCAATTATTTTAACAATTTTTCCATCTTTGTCTAATTCTCGAAGATGATGAATTCTTAATTGATTTCTTTCATATGGAATTACATTTTCATTATCAGTATACAGAATTTCTATATTAAGCCATCTAGCTCCATCTGCAAAAATCTTTTTTAAATTGATATGTGTAACATCGAAGATATTTTGAAAATCTTCCATTGCATTCACAAAGGCCTTTCTTACACTTTCTGGCGATCCTCTATCGCTAAAATAAGAATTCATTTGATCGACATCCATTGCTTCTTCTCCAAAGTTTTTCAAATGTCTGGTTGATCTAGCCGAATAGACTTTATTATCACGACAAGTTATTAAAATATTTTGGCCATCTAATTTCTCAGTGATATTTTCTAATTCTCCATGAAGAGATTTATTTACTATTTCTCTTAAATCTTCAAATGTTAAATCTGAAGCTTCCCATACATTTTGTATATGTCCTGCTGCTCCTCCCATTTCGTATATTCCTTTTATTGTTTTATATTTGTCTGATGGATAAATATCTTCTTTTCCCCTAATTCCTTCTCCTGCTTCTTCTAAATCTTTATCGGGCAATACCGGGAAATTTTGTCCCTTATTAAGTGATTGATTTAGAGTGTTCCATATAAATTTAATGTCCTTATCGGGTAATGTCGGGTAATTTTCTTTAAATTTTTCATAATTTCCAGATGCCAAATCTTCTCTTGTTCTAGTAGCTGAAATTGGTTCTCCGTTTGGATAAGTTAATGGCTCTACATTTATAAGTAACTCAACTATTTCAACGCCATTTGGAAGATTTTTTCCAAACTTTTCTGGAGAATAGTTATTCACAAATTCTTTAACTCTTTTATAATCGCTTCCTTTTGTTGATGAAGCTAATGCATATTTTCCAGGAGTTCTTTCAGGCTTTTCAATCCAACGATAACATGATAAAATTGGAGAATAAGAATCTTTATCTAATATAACGTCTACATTTTTATTAGATAATATGTTTTGAGCTATTGTATATGCTACGTCAGCAGATATTTCGTCTCTTTTTCCAGGACTTATAAACAATACGACTTTTTTAACTTCTGGATTTTGCAAATACCTATCTATGAAATCAATATGAGCTCCTGTAAGAGGTTTAAAACCCCCTGGATAAAGAATAGTAACACCCTCTAGTCTATTCTCGTATTCATTTAATGATTGGAATTTCATTTGATTCATTTAATTTTGTTAGATTGTATTTTTCAATGTTAGATGTTAAATACTTTAAAAATTTATAATAGTTTTCTGATACAAATGTTTCAGAATCTTTATAATTAGGATTAGCTTTAAGAATTTGTTTGTTTCCTTCTTTATACAATATTAAAATGCCGTCATTAATCAAATCATTAATAAATTTTAATCCAAATTGATTTCCGCGAGCCACCCTAAAAGCTGATCTTTCCATTTGACTTTCAGATCCATCTAATAATCGTAATACTTTTTTTACATGACCTGGAGGATAATGACTATTTTTATGATCATCAATATAGTTTATCGCTTTTACAAAGAAGACAAATTGATTTCGTTTAATTCGTTCATGAACAATTCTAAGTATAGATTTATGAGATAAATTATAATATAATAATTTGATTATTTCTTCAAAGAAATTTTTATCATGAAGAAATTTAAATTCTTTTTCAAGTTGTCTTAATTCTTTAGGACCTTTTCCGGTATATTTAGGTAAAACATATGGAAGATGACCATATTTAACCATTAATTCATCGTATTTCGCTTCATCTAATATTTTTTGAAATTCGTCACGAGAAATATAAGTTAACATCCAATTATTATTTGATTGAATTAAATTTGTCGAGCGCCATCTATTTTTTGTTTCTCTTCCAGTAGTATCGATAATAGCTTGTCTAACTTTTTCTTTTGGCAAAATCTTTAATACTCCGGAATTGTGTAATTTTTCTAATTCATATAATCTTAAATCCTCTTTTTCAAGATAGTCATTTGCTTCTTTAAAAATATCTTCTTCTGATTTAGGTTTTAACACATTAGATATATCCTCAACTAGAAAAGGATATTTTTCAGCTGTTTCTGTAGGAATATCTTGTTTCATACTTTTGAGATTAACCTTGAATTTAGTCATAATCTCATTTAATCTAGACTTGTGGATGAAGTCTTTTCTGTGAATTATTTCCCATAATGTTTCAAAGGAATTAGCAGAATCTGGTTTGAATCCTTCTCCAAGAGCAATATCTATTACATCTTGAGGATCTCTTGTTATAAATTCTGATTCTAAAACTGTTCCTGTTTGGACAAGTTTTCCTTTCTTACCCATAAAAGATCTCTTAATATTCCAAACACCAGTTGGAAATCTTATTGCTAAAGATGCATATTCTTCTGCTTTGCCCTCAAATAATTTCGTAATTTCTTTTGTTGATTCAGAAATAAGTGCCATCAACAATGCATTTCTTGCAGCCCCTTTATATTTAGATTCCTGTTCAGCAAGATTAGGAGAGTGATACATAAATTTAGCCCATTTTAAGTCTGGAGAAGGCATTAAATCTACCTGTGCATATCCTTTTGATTCATCTCCACATATAGGAACTTTTACAGATACTTGATCAAATCCTTTTAGAAGAGTAGTTTCTAATCCATGCTCTTCATTTAATATCTGATTTATAGCTTCGCAAACTTCTTCAAATTGCATTCCATTATCTAAATATCTTTTAGCATCTATAGCTACATCAATATCTCCTGATTTTTCACCTTTAGGTTTTTTTCCAAAGGATCCGATGGGAATTGCTTCGCTCTTATCAATAAAAATAAGAGGAAGAATATTTTGTTCTACCCATTCATATGTCGGCTTAACTTCATCCCATTCTAATGGTCTAACGTCTTTTACTGCTTTGCCTCCCATTTTATGTAATTCATTTATAAGTAAGTTATAAATATTTTTATTTTGTTCATAAGATTGTTTTAAAAGATAATCATTAGTTCCTCTAATATCTTTTATCTTATTTCTTTTAAACATCAATAGGTATCTTACAATTACTTCTAAATCTTTTATCACAGCAAATTCAAATACCTCTTGATAACTAAATCCTTTATCGCGAAGATCTTTTATTATGTGTGAATTCCTTTTAGGACTTAAAACACCCATTTTTGCTTATATTTAGTTATTTTTAAAAGGTTTTGATTTGACAATACTATCTTTATCTTCTTCTTTCTTTTTTTCTTCTAAATTAACTACTCTTCGAATTAGTTCATCTTTTTGACCATCTTTATGATATGAATAAACTCCTTTAACAAATCTAACATCAAATGGTTCATTTAATATTTTTTTATATTTTTTTCCAGTTCCTGGTTTTACATATGCTATGGTCATGTGAGGATGATAATCAGGAAAAGTTTGTGTATTTGGAAATGATTCTATAAACATATCTCTATAAGCTTGCAATTCTGGAGTGACAGGAACATTATATTTAACAACATCATATTCAGGATTTTCAAAGATGTCAATCTCAGTTATTTGTACCTTTATGGGTTTCATTTTTTGTTCCATCATATCAACTATAACCGATGGATCTATTTCATCTTCATGAATTCCATATAACACTGTTATATGTGGTTGTTCTTCTAACCCATACGAATCATCACTAGGTTTTATGTAAACATCATCTTCTTCAATGCCGTCTAAGTGATTTTCTTTCCAACCCTTAATTTTACTAGGTTCCATCATCACACAGCCGTAAACTGGTTCTTCTTTCTTTTGTTCAAGAAGCCAATGATCTATACTTAAAAAATTAGTCTTCATCATCTTCGTCTTCAATTTCATAATTCTGTTTAAAATCATATTCAGTATTCGATTCTTCGTCATCAAATACATTTATAATTATATCTTCTAACTCACTAACAAATTCTTTAGGATTCACATAAAAAGTTGGTTCTATTTTATCGGCATCTGAATTCGTATAATAAAAGTCGGAATTTTTATCTGAATATCCATGAGCTTCATACTCATATTCTCCGGTTTTGAGATTCACAATAAATTTTATATCTATATTAAAATGACCTTGAAAATCATTAACTAAACGGACGATTAATCTTTCATTCTGTAATAATGTTATAGAATCTTTTTCTGGCACTCCACCAGACGCAGGATCAGTTAAAGAATAACGAATGTATTGAGATATTCCGCCATCCTGTTTTTGAATTGCATCAACTATTTCTTCTCCAGTTTTTGCACGAAATATATCTTCAACACCTTCGTTTAATTCATCTAAATATTGAATTGCATATTTTAAAAATAATTTATATGCTTTTCCACCTAACTCTTTATAAATACCCAATAATGGATGATCAGGTGGTCTTCTTAACATTCTTCCTCCAAACATTGGTGGACGCATTCCTGGAGGAGGCATCATTCCAGGAGGTGGAGGGGGCGGCATTCTCTTTGGAGGACCTGGTTCGTATTGTGCATTTTTTATCATGTTCAAAATATCTTCCTTAGTATGGAACTCAGACATTTCTTGAACAAAACTAAATGCCATTGCCATTATTTCTTGTTTGTTGCCATAATAATCTTCTTTAGATTTAAATGTTGGGTTTTGTTTAACTTTCATTCGATCAACTTGTTGTAAATGAATTGTTTCATGACCAAATCCAGACCATAATCGATCTAATAGAGAATTTAATCTAGGTCTTGAAGTTTTTAAAACTTTATCATCAAACGATTTATCAACTAATAGAGTTATCTTGCCAATTGATGGATCAAATCCCAACATTCTAATTCCTAATTCAGGAACCATATTAGCCTTCATAAAAGATTTTCTTTCTTCAGGTGGTTTTGCCGCCATGTGTTCATCAAAATCTACCAATGTTATTCCTAAAGAATCTAATTCTTGATTTAAATCATAAAAAGGATCCCATGTTTCAGGTGTAAGCGTATTATTAAAAACATCCTTGAATTGATTGAATAAATCTCGATTAGGAGATATTTTGGCTTCGTTTATAAATTTTGCTCTCATTTTATATCCAGTATCATTTCATCTAGTTTATCTCTTAAAGATGATAAATATCTTTTTAATTCTTCTACAGGGATTCTTCTCCAATTACCTTCTAACAACCACCATTCTTCAATTTTTCCGGTTGCTAAATTTTCAAATTTACCCATAATACCCCCATCCTTTTTTCTTTGACTAATAATTTTGTATATGTTACTCCATTTTTTAAATCCTTTCATATCGTTAAATTCATTTTCTTTGGATATAACATATGGCGATTTTGGATCTGCATTAAATTTTGGTTGTCGGTCATTAACATACCAAAAAGGGGCTTTTGATAATTCTATTATATTGTTTACTAATTTAAAGTTCTGCAAAACAAAATCTGGATCTAAATGCAAAGAACCCGTGTGTTTCATTCCAACTTTTTCACCATTAAAAATAATTTCACCTTGTTTTTCTTCAGGAATTTCGAAACCAAACATTCTAAATTTATCTTGAATTGGTTCATTGACATTTATTTCAATTTTACCTGCAAAATTAACTCGATCATAATCTAGTGTACTTTCATTTATTAATCGGGCTCTCATTAATTGACTTTATTTTATTTATTCAATAAAAAAAGGAGTGTTTACACTCCTTAAACTAAATTTGGAAGGGTTTTTAATAATGCTATTAGATTTGGATCCGGGTGACAATCAAATTTTTGTGGATAAGGTCTATAAGATACATGAGTCCAGACCCCTGGAGTGCCTCCTAGAGCTTTTGGAGAAACTTCCCACATATCCTGATTATATTTTAATGGAATATTATAAGTTTTATTCCATAAGAGTATGAGTTCACCTAAGGATTTTAATTGTTTATAAGTATAAGATTCAAAATTTTGTTCTCCCCTAAATCCCTGAGGATAATGAGTAACTGGAACTTCAACTTTTGTGCCATAAACAGTATAAAAATCACCACCTCGTTCTTCTAGTTGTCCCCAACTATCTAACTCTACTGCTATAGATTGAGAATCTAAATCTTTTCTTCCACAACCTAAGTGCCAACCCCAATACTTAGATGAAAATAATTGATTGATTTTTCCGTCTCTACCTATGATTACACAAGTAGCAATGTGATCTGTAAATTTTTTCCATGTTTCTAGATCACCGTCAATTCCTGGACCACTAACCGTGTGGTGAAGAACAATTTGTTTTTTGGAATAAATTTCTTTGTAATATTTTAGCCAAGGAACTTGAACTAAATCTTCATCATCTAATGATAAAGGGGCTAAATTTGACCAATCCCAATCGGGAGTTATGCCCTCATAAGGACTCTTTGATTTAAACCACATAACGTATTTTTTATTATATATTCAAAGGGAGCTAACTAATTAACTCCCTTTACGTCTTGTGATTCTTGCTTTAATCTTTTATTTATAAACCTTTCACATTTTCCTTTCCAAGCGGAATTTGCCCAAGAACTGACTGCTAAAGTTTTCGTATTATTTAGAATTCCACGATTCTCAACCCAATCATCATCTAGATGCCAAACAAATCCAGGGTTGTCTTTGAAAAATACCCATTTATCTATAAAGTTTGTAAAAAATATTCTTTCTATTGGAATCCCTAGTTTATCTGCAACTTCAAAAAGATCTTGATTTGCTTTTGCAGCAAATTCAGGCGTTGTATGATAAGCTATTCGATGATGTTCACAATCATAGCGCGAAGTAACTATCCATACTTCTAATCCTCTTTCAATAAGTTCACGAGCATACTCTTGAATATGAGGCCTATCTAGGGTGCTGTCAAAATCAAATGACACTTTCATGAAACAAATATAATAAAATTATTGGATTCTTAAAAATTTCTCTATTTTTTCAGAAACTGAATATCCTTCTTCTGTTCTCTTTATAAAACCACTTTCATAAAATATCTTTGCAGTAAAAGCCCCAATTTCTTTAGCATCTTTAATAGCTTCTTTAATTTCTGTCTCCGTTAGTATGGGTATTGCATTGGTTTCAATCTTTTTAATAACTCTGGCTTTAATAGATGAACGAATTAAGTTTTTAGAAACAAATATTGAAATCGATTTATCAAACTCACCGTTTTGAATTCTTTCATCGATTTTCTTTAAAAATATATTAGCTTGCTCGGTCATATGGTTTTTATGTATTTATCCTTATTAAATGCTTTGGCAGCATGTTATGTTAAAATTTAACAAAAATTTAACGAGATTTTTAAAACCTCGGGCTCTGGGTTCATAAAATAAGTACCTAAGTACTCAAGGAAAAGACTATTTTAAAATATACTAAATATTCAATTTTACCCGTAGGGTCTCGAGAGTCCAGTAAGCATCCACAAGGTCGTCAAGGTGAACAATCCAATTGCCTTTTTTAGTTTTAAATTCCTCTTCGTTTCGAGCTAAATAATCGCTAAATTCAGTAGGGGCTTTTTTGAATGCTTCTATCATATCAGCTTTCTTCTGTCCTTTTTTGGAACATCCAGCAGTTTTCTTTATAGTGATGGGTGCATAAGTATACATATTGTCTAGAGAAACAACATCCGACAAAACATCCATTAAAATATATTTATAACCCCCTAATTGTAGGACAACATCTCCTGATGATCCATAAGATAAACCTTCGAATGCTAAATAAGTTTCATTATCAAGAAAGGGAGAAACAGAACTAAGTATAAGTTTTGCTAAATATTTAGAATTTTCAACTTCATAACGAAGTTTTTCAGATACATTATCTCCTTTATCCTTGTCATCAGTTCTTTCAACTAAAAGAATAGGGGCATCTTTATAAGTATTTTTGTTGGATTCGGATAATCCATAAGGCCACGAAATAAAATAATACTGACCATCTTTTAAAATACAAGCTGCGGGTTTATTGATTGAAAAGTCAAATCCTATTAATGTCATTTTTAACAATTTTTTAACATATTAATTCACAAAAAAGATTTATTTTTGAAGTGAAATTCACACGCACTCCGCACTTCAAAAATGCCCATATATATTTTATGAAAAAATAAGTTTGAAGTTTTCTATCTAAATTTATTGGGAAATATTGTTCTCCATTCATGCCCCATTGGGACATCTGATACTTTTACTCCAAATATTTTTTGTTCTGGACAAGGGTCGTTACCGTCAATCAAAAAATTATTATTACAAGCCCAGGTCTCTATATTTCGACTTAATCGTTGGCCAACGCTAAATGGAAATCTAATTCGTCCATTTAAACCTTCAATTTTAGATATTTTACCATCTAAGCTTTTAAATACTGTAAAAGACAATGCAGGATTTATCTTATGAGTAAATACCATTTTAGCATCTCCGTAAGCTTCATTTATAAACTTAGCTCTCATTATAATTTAAATTTATTTTCATCAATAAATTTTCGTAAATCATCAGGTATTTCTTCATTATGGGCGTATTCTTTATCCCACATATCCTTAGGAATATAAACCGCCCAAACACCACTACCTTCTTGATGTTGATATTGATGTGCTGCGCGTATTTTCATCATTGGAACTTGTGATAAACTTCCTGAATCATATTTGTTTAACTTCACAAGATTTTCAATTCCCATTCTTCTCTTTTGAAAAGTTTCGCCCTTTATAACTTTGTCTATATACTCAGGATAACCAATGAAAGCATAAACATCATAAAGCTGATCTCTCAATTCTTCTTCTTCAGAGCGAGTTTCTTTATACAAAGATAATTTTAATTGTTCAATATCCTTTTTGTTAAATAACTTATTATCAGCATATCTATTTTCAGGAATAGTAATATTTGAAGCCTTATCAAGAATATTGCTTCTTCCGTATCTTTCTCCCATTTCATGAATTAAACTTTGAAGTGTGTTTACTTCATGACGATCGATAGCTCCTTTAATTTTAAACAATAACATTATTTGGTTAGTTTCAGGATCCACTCTTGGATCATCCTCAACATCTCTAAATAAATCAGGCCAGGATTTAAAGAATCTCCATACTAAACGAGCCTTTTCATTAAAATCTTTCTTGTTTAAAATATAATCTTTAAGTTCTTTTAATAAGTTGTCGTCCTTCATTCCTGAAAAAATCTCAGGAAGTTGTTTTTCAATTTCTTCAATACGATTTACTTTTTCAATAACATCAAGCTTTTGTAATTCTCGAGTTAACTCCTCACGTATGTTAGAAATGACTTCAGGTTGTTGAAGAAGCCCCTTATACATTTGCCCGTGTTGACTTTGCATCTTTTTAATATGCTCAATTTTTTTATTAACTGGCAAATTTTTTATTTGATCTAAAACCTCAGCTCCTGTCTTTGGTTTTAAAATATCTCCTAAGGCTTCATATACTTTTTTTGCTTTCATATCAAAATATTATTTATAAACATATCCTGCAATATGTCCTCCATAAGGTAATATCAATTCTCTCATCCACTTAAGCGGCACATAATCAACCATCTGCCATTGTCCTATATGATTTCCATTTTGATCATGATAGAAATTTTGTCTTTGTCCTATTGGATAATTAGGTTGATTTCCTGATGTAAATATAAGTCTATAATTGAAAAATTTTCTTTTTGTTAGATCAATTTCTTCTTTTGGTTTCGGTTTTAATATACTTGATATTCCAGATGTTGGAGCTTCAGCACCCTGCAAGTGTGTAAAGTCGTGTCCCTTTGGATCCACCCACACTTCAACAGTACTATCAGCATCCCAAGTATCATAAACATTAAATACAGGACATTCTCCTGTTCGTAAATCAACTTTTCCTAACGGAAGAATGGCGTTTCCATTCCATGCGCTTCCACGACCAATATATCGATTAGGTCTTTCATTTGATTTATATTGTTGTTCTTTTGGTAATTTACTTCCAAGGATAGGATGATCTTTAAGAACCTCTAGCCTTTCTGCTGGTGGTGGGCCCTCATATCCAAGTTCTTTCGCTTTATCATAAAAGATTTGAACTATTTCATTCCATCCACCATAAACTTCAGCAGCTGCTTCAGCTCTTCCAATAGCTTTATTAACGTTGGTTAAAGTATTGGCCATTTGACGTGCAAGAGCAACCTCTTTTTCAAAACTACCTCCAGATTTTTTTGCAAAATCTCTTACTCGTTTAAGATCTTTTGGTTCATATGCTTCGTTAACAAATTTAGCTCTCATAATTTAATATTATTTTCCTAATGCAATACCAAGCGCTGTAGTTACTAATCTACTTGTCATTAATTTTCCTAATGTTCCATGTTCATCTATTCCTAGAACACGACAAATTGCTTTTCCAATAGCAGGCCCAACTAATACCCCAACTACACCTCCTGCAATCGATCCTAGAATACCTTCATCAATTTCTTCTCCCTTTTCTAGCTTTTCAACAAGAACATTATAAAGTTTTTCTCCTTCTTGAATTTGTTCTGGAGTAAGTCCCTTAACTTGTTCCGCTTCAAATATCTTTGTTGTAGAAGCATATTGAAAATCATAATAAGTTAATAATTCCTTTGCCATTTTTATATTTAATTTTAATCGTCATAATCATATCCTCTTTTGTTTTTAATGGATATTTGATGTTGTATTAATAAATTATCCATTACATCACCTACTTCTTCAGCATTTTCTTCTTTAAAATATTCCTTTAAAATTGCATTTATTTTTTCATCTGTATCGACGTAAGATATAATATACTCTACATCATTACCTCCTGATGTCGATATTAAATCACGAATCATCATTCTTAAATCTTCTTCGCTTGCAATTTTTAAAAATCCTTCTATCAATATTTCAGGATCAGCACCAGCATCTCCTAATGCTAATAATAATGCTTCAGAATCATAAAATTTTTCTTTTACTGCACGTATTTTGTCCTCAACATCATATTCATCTAAATATTTTCTGATGTCAGCTTCAGATTTAGGCTTTAAAATATCGCTTATTGATTCATTTACACTTTTAGCTTTCATCCTATTGCTCTTTTCATTAGTTCATCTGTGATTTCATTCACATGATCTTGAAGAATATCACTTAAAATCCAATGTATTTTTTCATTATTTGTTCTTTTTGTGTTTCCAATCCAAAATGAAATATAAGTATCAATTAATTCTTGATCATCAATGCCTCTTTCAACAAATTCTTCATGTAATTTTTCCCAATTCTCACTAAATAATTCTACGACAATAGCATATTTGTCTTGAACCGATCCCTTATCAATTAATTCTTCAACAATCTTTTTAGGATCCTTTGGTCTTAATATGTTAATATCTTCTCTTACAATCATTTATTGATTATTAAAATAATTCTTTCTTTTTGCCAATCTTCTTGAACCCATAAATCAAATAAAACTTTAACCCCTCCATTTCCTGTAGCACCGTCTGATTCAGACATAAACACCCCTTCTCCATTTAATGTGTAAACCGCTATTTGTCTTTTCCAGTTGTTTTTATAGGCTTCCATAACATATTCAAACAAATCTTTTAGAATTTTATTTGAGTCTGTTGTAAATTTAGTTATGTCCCAATCAGATTCCCAAATATAAAGAGCCATTAATTGTCCTTTTGAATCTTCCAATTTTTCTCTTATAGCATCAATATCCATAATTTGTCGAAGATTTTCATCTATTTCTTCTTTAGATTTAGGTTTTAAAACATCACCAATACTTTCAGACAAATAACCTGGGACTAATTTACCTAATGCTAAATCAATACTTTCCTCTGACAAAGAGGACAACATCATTTCAACCAAATCCATTGGTGACATTTTCTGTTTTAATTCCTCTTTAGATGAAACTAAATTTTCATCATTATCAGCAAATGGAGACTCATCAAAAGCACTAGAATTATAAATGTCCATTAATTGAGTCCATATTCCTGTTTCACTTAATGTTTCATCTAAAAATTCAAGAAAATCATCGTATGAACCATAAAAATGGGACATACCAGTTTCAAAAAGTAGTTTCTCTTTTTCTTCAACATCCATTTTAGAAACTGCCCTTTTTATTTCTGCTTTAGGCTTAGGTTGTAAAATATTTTCTATTGATTCTTTGACAAACATTAAGGACAATATATTTTTATTATATATTATCTGCCCTTAATATCATAGTTATCATTATCAATTCTTCGTTTAATTTTGAATCTATTGTAACGAAGATTTAAAGTGAAAGTATTGAATTCGGCAGCAGTTGTAGCATAAGATATATCAAACTGGGACATGCCGATAGGAATTATTTTATCGAAAGAAAATGCTACTAATTCAAAACCATGATGATCTAAAAATGACACATACATTGGATCCCAAAATGGCTTTTTAACTTCATATATTTGGATGAATAACTCTATTTGTTCGAATAGAATCCAATATGTAATAAAGCCCTCGGAAAGTTTAAAAGTAAGAGTTAAATTTTTGTCAAATAAAGGTTCAAGTTCCTTACCAGGACGATAAGCAATACGAAATTGTTGTTGTCCCTGTTCAACAGGATTTAATTCAATAGATGGAAATGTCAAACTCTGAACAGACGCGTTCATAAAATCCTCTAACGTTTCATAAGGAAGCTTTAATCTTTTAACTACTGAAGTCCATTTAGCATGAATTTCTGGATAAAAGAAATTCTTTGGAAATCTAATTACAAATTGGTTATTTAATGCGTTTAATATCATAGTTGTCTAAGTAAAAATTCAGCTAAATCACGAGGATGAGTGTCTTTCATGTATGCTTTTTGAATAATTGGTATATTATTATGAAATAATGTTTGTATCTCACCCATAAAAAAATTAATATTTTGTTCTTGTCTTTTAGGCATTCCAAGTTTCATCATCCATTGTAAAACATCTCTAGAATAATGATCTATTTTTCTCTGTTGCTCTTGCCGCCATTTTAGTTCATCCCATTCATCTTGTTGTTTAGGATTTAATTCTTTAGGTTTAAATATGTCCTCTAATGATTCAGATACAAACATAATTATTGATTAGCTTTTAATGCTGCATTTTCTTCTTGAAGAGTTTTTACTTGTGTTTCAAGATCGGCGATTTTTGTATTTAATCCATTAACGTTATAAAGTTCTTGATATTGTAAAACAACTTGATCATAATCTCGATAGCTGTAATATAAACCTTCATAGAAAATATATTGTGTTCCGTCAGAATTTTTAATTATAATAGAATATGCATTATTTGCCTGACTTAATAATTTAGATATTTGATCAGACATTAATTTAAATTCTAATTCTCCTAATGTTGTATTCATGTTTGTTGAGTATGTTGGAGAAACTTCAATCTTTGTTTTATCATCTAATATAAATGATAAAGCGTAATTATAAACTCCTGCTAGGTCAACATTTTCTCTCTGAATAGGATCTGTATTTTCATTTAATCTTTCAAACTTAAACTTATATGTTGAATCCCCATCCTTAAGGAATAATGGCCCCGTCCCTTGTGGAAGGACTTCATTATTCATGTTTAGAACCACATTAGTTGTGTCATAGAATATCTTGACATACTTAGTTTTTTGTGGGCCGGAACCTGATACAATATTAGCTACTTCACCTGGAATTCTATTAAATACTTTATAAGGAATATAGTTATCTATGTTTATTCTTGTGAATGTTCTTCCATATTTTTTAGGATCATTTGAAGAAAAAGAAGCTTTACGAATAATTTGAGA
>Ga0116157_10003804_pt1 | contig 14320 bp, 15 predicted proteins | sample AD_UKC048_MetaG_FD_89882 | JGI IMG/M metagenome (GOLD analysis project Ga0116157, IMG submission 89882) | Active sludge microbial communities of municipal wastewater-treating anaerobic digesters from USA - AD_UKC048_MetaG | ecosystem: Engineered > Bioreactor > Anaerobic > Digestate | place: USA...
AATTGGCAGCGAACGCTACACACCATATTATAAAAATAAACAACCACAGGAATTGCTTACAATTGCCAATCATATATTAGGAACTGGACAATTAAGCTTAGCAAAATTTTTATTTATTGCCAATAAAAGCGATGATGAAAATTTAAAAACGCACGATGAAGAAAAATTCTTTCAGCATATTTTAGAGCGAATTGATTTGTCTCGTGATATTCATTTTCAAACTAAAACAACGATTGATACTCTAGATTATAGTGGAGATGGTTTAAACACCGGAAGTAAAGTAATTATTGCTGCTTGTGGCGAAAAGAAAAGAGAATTGATAGATAAATTACCAAATGATTTTGTGATTCCATCATCATTTAAAAATCCAAAATTGGTAACAAAAGGAATTTTAGCTATTCAATTTGAAAATTTGAAATGTGAAACATTCATGAACACAAAAATAAATGAAATCGATTTGAATAAAATGAGTGAATTTGAAAATGCCATAAAAGAAATCTCAAATCTCAAATCTCAAATCTCAAATCTGCCACTTATTGTCATCTGCGATGATGCTGATTTTTTAGCTGCTGATTTTAACAATTTTCTGTGGGTAACGTTCACACGAAGTAATCCATCACACGATATGTATGGAATCAATGAACGCTTTGAAAACAAGCATTGGTGTTGCGATACTTTAATTATTGATGCACGCATCAAACCACATCATGCACCAGTTTTAGAAAAGAATCCTGCAGTAGAAAATCGTGTTGATGAGATTTTGAAGAAGTATTTATAACTACTAATTACAACCATTCAACTGTAAGTCTTCTAATTGATCTCTGATTTCTTGAAGCTCTGTAGCAGTAAGCACACCATCGCAAGAGTTAAGTGACTTTTGTAAAGCATTTTCCCAAGCGGTGCAATTTGCTATTGAAGGTGTTGCTAAGTAAGCTGCTTCCAAGAGTGTTGCATCTGTTGTGTTTTGCAAACAAGCGTTAGCATTATTCTTATCTTTCTTACAAGAGATGAACAATATTGTACAACACATCATGAACATTGATTTTTTAATTTTTGCGGTTACCATAGTTAAGTCTATTTTGTTGAATTATAATAATTAATTGCATCAGTTTCAGTGATTGGATAATTCCAAATGTTTATGTCATCTACATTTAAGTATAATGAATTTAAGGTTGAAGAATCACCAAAAATTAATCTCTTTAAATAACTTTCTGTTGTTGTTATTTTTCTACCATAATCAAAAATTTTAATTCCATTCAGATAAACATGATAGTTGGTACTATTGCTAATAATAATGATATTATTCCAGTCAAATTTATTGAATACTATAGTTTTGGTAATATATTTTGGGTCAAACAATCCAACCTTAAATAGATTAATACATCTTATTGATAAAGAATCATTTTCTATAGTTATGTTGAAATCATCATCTGCACCATTGATAGAGCTTCGATACAGTTGTGCAATATTGCCTGTCATGTCATTTATTTTACACCAAAATGATACACTAAAATTTCGTACATTACGATATTCAGATTGGTAATTTGAAAATAAATTATCATCGCAATCTATATATGCATTGTCTGACAATTGAATACAAGAGTCCACTTTTCCATTAGGTATAAATGCAAATGAGCTGCTTACTTTTGCTTTGCCAAGTGTTGCAAAATAAGAGTAATTATTTTTATCTATTAATGAACTATTACAAGTGTAATTGGTCACTAAATTTGGCGCCAAATTTCCATTTTCTTTTTTGTGGCATGAAACACATGTAATACAAATAGTAATTAGCATTGCTAGAATTTTCATAGTATTTTATTTTGTTGCAGTATAATAATTGATTACTTCTGTTGAAGATATTGGGTAATTCCATACATTTATTTCATCTAAATACATATACAATCCTACGTTTATGTAATCATTTCCAAAAATTAGATATCTTAAATTTTGTTGTTCTTTAATATTGCGTTTGATTGTGTACGTTAAATTTCCATTTAGATATACATTGTAATTTTCATCGTACGTTATAATAATATTATTCCATAAGTAGGTGTTTAATGAAATAGAATTTCTATGAAATTTATTTGGTAAAACACTATAATCGGTATGTTCTAAGATGAGTGAATCGCTTTTTAATTTCATAAAAAAATCTTCATCAGCAGTTGTGCCTCCAGTTGCAATACTTTGAAATAGCTTTTTTGCTTCTAACCCATACATATCATTTACTTTAAACCAAAATGAGCAACTAAAATATTGTAATTTTCCATATTGTAAAGGATTATTTTTAAATAAATTATTGTTACACGAGACAGTTGTACTACCTAATAGACTTATACATGAGCCCACTTTTCCAATTCCGTTTGGCATATCAACAGCTGAACTTGTTGTATTATTAAATACGATATCAACATCTGAAGAAATATTATTCTTATCACTTCTTGTACTGTCTAACGTAAAGATTGAATTTAATTGAATTGGTAGCTCGAATGTTTTTTTTTCGCAAGCAATACATGCAATGCAAATAGCAAATAGAATTGTCAGTTTTTTCATAGTTTTTCATTTATAAATTAATTTTCACCTGCTTTAATACTCGAATTAGGAAGTTTGCTGATTGCTGCATCATGAATAGTTGTTGATTTACCATCTTGAGATATAGACAAGCAAATCCAGCCAAAATAATAGCTGCCCATTTTTTTAATTTTTATAGCGATATAATTTTTTGAATTATTTGGAAATGCTCTAATTACCGATGAACTGGAATTATCCATTTCTTCAGCTTTTCCAAATAAATAAGGATAATCTAAAAAATAATTATCTGTCCAATATCCTAAAGAAATTTTTGAAGAAATAACAGATTGTTCGGTATATGATATTGGATAACTATTTCTGATGACATTTCCTTTCCAATCTAAATCTATTTTTGAACAGTGAAATGACAAAGAATCATTTTTCACCTCGATTAAACTGTAATAATATGTACTATTGATACTCGCAGCATTTACCAAATCTAATCTAAATTTCATATCATCCAATCCATCTTTATCAATATCTAAATTGTAATCTATATTTGTAGTTGAGCGTATAATCGTCTTATTGATATTGGTATATATAATATCTGCGTTGCTTTGCGTTTCCTTCTTACAACTTATTGTTAGAATTACTATTACAATAAAAGTTGTGTTCATTAGCTTTCTCATGGTTATATCTTTAGTTGATTTGGAATAAAGTTTTGTTTTATATTATTAAGGAAAACTAATTGTTGTAAATGAAGTTTTACTTCCAATACTTCCAATTCCAAGTTGTCCTTGTAGGTTTAAACCTGTAGAAAATAGTTCATTTTTATTAGTCTGAACTACAGAGTGTTCTAAACCGCTACTAAATAGTTTTACATTATCCATAACTTTTTTAGGTGTTGTATATTCGTTTGATTCAGTTCCATCACCTATTTGTCCATTTTGATTGTCGCCAACATTCCACAATGAATTATCTGTTTTAAGAAACATGGTATTATCAAATGCTGTGGTAATTTCTTTTACATTATCCGCAATTTTTGCTGGTGTATTCTTATCATTTTTTGTGCCGTCTCCTAATTGACCATCATCGTTTCTTCCTGTTGTCCAAAGTGTATTATCTGTTTTTAATATAATAGTTGAGAAATTTCCTGCAGAAATTGAGTTTACATTAGACATTACAAACTGTGGTGTAGTATTGTCAGTATTAGTGCCATCTCCTAATTGACCATAATCATTTTTTCCTGCTGCATATAACATATCAGACGTTTTTAAGAATAAGGAATGGTGGAAACCTGCAGCAATTGCTTTTACATTACTATTTACCTGAATAGGTGTTGATGTGCTCGCGGTTGCTTTTCCGAATTGTCCAACATTATTAAAACCACAGGCCCAAACTGTGCCATTTGTTTTTAAGATAAGTGTATAACTATTGCCACAAGCTACATCTAATACATCTGTCATAATTTGTTTTGGTGTTTGTGCATCTGTATTGGTACCATCACCTAATTGACCACTTGAATTTAGTCCGCATGACCAAAGCGTATTATCTGTTTTTAGTATCATAGTATGAGAACCTCGTGCAGCCACTTTTTTCACATTTTCTGTCACTTTTACTGGAATGTCTTGTTGTGTAGTATTACCAATGCCTAATTGTCCATTTGTATTTTGACCACAAGCCCAAAGTGAATTGTCATTTTTAATAAAAAATGTTTCAGCGTTTGAACATACAATTTGTTTTAAACTCTCTTTTGAGAGTTTGTCTTTTTTACAGGAATTACAGCTAAATAAAATAACTGATATAAAAAGCATGATTGTGATTTTTTGTAGTCCTTTCATAGTTTTTGATATTTAAAATGTATTTGAAATTATTTTATTGAACTTATTAAGAAAAACTCTTTTTAGTTTATGTTTATACAATGATTTCTTAGATGCTAGTTCTTATTTCAGTAGTTGCTTATTTTTCAATTCTAAACTCTTTTAAATAGATAGTATTTTCTTCTTTACTGTTAATTAGAAAAGAGCAAATAGAAATGTGTGTTATTATTTTTGTTGGATTCATAGCATACAATTTATACCTAATTAAACGTAGGTATAAATTGTAAATAAAGTAATTTAAATTAGTAAGCGGTCTGTTTGGATGAGAATTCGTTTGTAACAATAACAAATTCTCTAGTTTACAGAATATATTGGTGCAAATATGCACGCATCAAACCACATCATGCACCAGTTTTAGAAAAAAATCTTGCCGTAGAAAATCGTGTTGATGAGATTTTGAAAAAGTATTTGTAATTATAACTTTATCACTTTTTCACTTACTATATCATCATTTTGTTTGATGGAAATAATGTATTCACCTTTTGGTAAATCTTGTAAGTTATTAATGTCAATTTTATTTTTACCTATATTGCTTTTTCCATTCCAGATTGTCTCTACTATTAATTGCCCAACAATATTTTGAATAGTGATAGAAGTTGGTTTAATTTCTTTTGTATCAAACTCAAGCGTTAAAGAATTAGAAAACGGATTTGGGTAAATCTTAAAGTCATTAACAGATACATTGTTTCTAACGTCTGTTATTACGGATGAAGAATCTTGTTTTATAATTCGGAATTTATCAGCTACATCGCCATTGGCTTTGTAGTAAGTGCCAGTCATAACATTACCTTTTACTTCTAAAATCATACTACCAACAGCATTGCTTCCATCGTATTTTGTATACATAGCTGGATACATTTTACCATTTTCCGGTTCAGATTTTCCACTATTTCCAACTACAGCATATACTGTTCCTTTGTCTTTATTTGCGCCATAAGTGTACTTGAGATAAGTTCTATTGCTATCTGGATTTCCAGAGGTACTATCTATCATCATAGTGTTCTTTTTAAATGTAAATGACACATTATAATGTTTATTAATTAGATAAGACCTTTCATAAACATGGCTATGACCGCTCAATACTAAATCAATCCCATATCTTTCAAGCACAGGAATTACTTTCTCACGCATTGCACGCATGTTTAATTCAAAGCCATCATCAGAGTCGTGAGAACCTTTTGAATAAGGTGGTTGGTGCCAATATGCAACTTTAAATTTCTTGTTGGAATTCTTAATATCATTTTCAATCCAAGTTCTATAAGGATTACCGTTGTCCCAAAAATATAAATATTGCCACAATTCAGAATTTAACGCTAGGAAATGAGTGTTGCCATAGTCGTATGAATAATAAGCTTCTGTAGTAGATGGCAAACCACCCATTTCACCATTTTTAAATACATCGACCATATCGTAATATGGACCTCGGTGATATTTCGGATCATCTAAAGCATTTACACTTCCATAATCATGGTTGCCTGGAATTGGATAAAATGGAAGAAAACGAAATATAGAATCGTAGCCATAATCTTTGCTAAAAACATTTCTGGTATATTCTGCATCAGTTCCATTGCTGTATGTATTGTCGCCTAACCATATCCAATTCTTTACGGTGTTTGATTGTAAATAGTTTTCAAACCAGCGACGAACTCTAATTTGGTCTGAATTTCCTGCGCCAAAGTCGCCAGTTACCCAAAATTTAAAACCTGTTGTGTCATTCGAGTTGATAGCGGTAAAAAAATGATGTTGTTCATCACCACCAGCTAATACTGTTGCATCTTGTCCAACACTATAATAATATTTTGTGTTAGCAATGAGTCCAGAGATTTTTATTGTATGATTCTTAGTTCTCACAGTATCAATAATAGTATTGCTTAATGAAGTAGGAGTGTTGCCATACTTTACGATACCAATTGTGGAATCACTAGTGCGCCACATTATTTTTATACTTGTATTGGTTTGACTTTGTAAGTACGGACCACGTGTAAGTGATTGAGAGAATGTATTAATCGAGCATAAAAAAGTTAGTAAAAATAAGAGATTCTTCATAACAATGATTTGTATAAAGTTACGAATAAAACTAAAAGGATAAAAAAAAAGAATATGGAATTTTGGTGTTTCTTTTTTTGATTGTTATGGCTTTTTGTCAATAATGATGCCTATATCAGAAATTCCATCTAATGGATCCTTGCGCATAAGTTGAACTAGTTTTATTTTATACTGACCTGTTTTGGGAAATCTTATTTGTTTTTGAAAAGGTATAGTTTGTGTGCACAAACTTCCTGATACTTTTCCATAAGGTTTGCCATCTTTTTTGAAAAGCGGAACTTCTAATCTAAAAGTTTCATTTGCTTTACTGTAAGAATCTACAATGCTTAACCAAATATTGCTAAACTCATAATCTTTTTGATAACGAACACTCACGGCAATATCATACAAAGCATTTGCGTCATCAATATTTATAGAATAGATTAATGTGTCAGTCGATTGCCATGCTTTCACGTTTACAGCTTTGTATTCATTGTAAAAGTGTTTTTGCTCGCAAGCCATGCAAAATAGAATAAAAATGAAAATAACAATTAAATTTTTCATGGTGTAAATTTATCAATCAACAATCAACATTCATAATTATTTATTCTATCATTTTCAAAAAATCATTTTCATCAATTATTTGAATGGTTGGAATTTTTTGAGCTTTTGTCAATTTGCTGCCAGCCTTTTCGCCGGCAATTAAATAATCTAGATTAGCAGAAACAGCACTTAAATTTTTTCCACCATTTTTTTCTACTAATAATTTGATTTCATCGCGCGAATATCGAGTCATGGTTCCAGTACATAAGAAGGTTTTACCTTCCAATTTATTAGATGCTAGAATGGTTTCTGTTTTATAAATATTTACACCTAAAGTAGATAGCGATTCAATTAATGCGATATTGTCATCATCAGTAAAAAATTGAAATAAAGATTGTGCAACTTTTGGCCCAATATCTTCTAAATGCAGATAATCTTCTTCTTTCCAGTTTTTAAAGTCAGTTAGTTTTTCTACTTGTTTTGCTAATAACTTTGCGGTAGTTACACCAGCATGTCGAATACCTAAACCAACAATTAGGCGATACAATTCATTTTGTTTAGATGTTTCAATTCCATCTTTTAAATTCTGAATAGATTTTTCTTTCCAACCTTCAAGTGTGCGCACTTTATCGTAATCAATTTCATAAATAGAAGTGAAATTAGTGATGATATTTTCACGCAAAAAAGTACGCACATTTTCTTCACCAAAACCAAAAATATCCATCGCCTGTTTGGACACAAAGTGAATCAATCGTTCTTCTATTTGTGCAGCGCAATTTGGATTAATGCATCGCCAAACACTTTCATCCATTGGCTTCACCAAATGATGTTGGCAAGAAGGACACGTGGTTGGGAACATAATTTTTAATTCATGGCCATTTCTTCTTTCTTTTATAACACCAACAATATATGGAATTACATCACCAGCGCGTTCTACAATTACGGTATCATTTAGCATGATATCTTTTTCTAAAATAAAATCTTCATTATGCAATGAAATAGATGAAATTTCAACTCCAACTAATTGTACAGGATCAATTTTTGCGACTGGCGTTATGGCACCAGTTCTACCAATTTGAAATTCAACATTGCGCAAAGTAGAAGTGGCTTGTTTTGCTTTGAATTTATATGCAACTGCCCATTTTGGATGATGTGATGTTTTGCCAATGACTTGTTGTTGTTGAATATTGTTTACTTTAATCACCATGCCATCAATATCAATAGGATAAGCATCGCGTTTGTTTTCCCAAAGTTTGCAGAAATTTTCTACTTCTTCAATTTTAGTAAATAATCCTTTTTCTTGAAATGGTGTTTTAAAACCAAGTTGCGATAACACTTCTAAGTTCTTGTTGTGTGAGTCAAAAATATTAGTAACATCGTTTCCATCTTTGTCTTCAGCATAACCAATTTGATAAATGATTGCATCTAATTTTCTTGCAGCAACTTCAGCACTATCTTTTAATCGTAAACTTCCAGCAGCTGTATTGCGTGCATTTTTATACAATTCTAATTCTTTCTTATTTTCTTGTCGAAGTATTTCATTTTGTTTTTTTCTAGCTTCGTTTAATTTTTCCAGCATAGCCAATTCTAAAACTACTTCGCCACGTACTTCAATTTTATGAATACCAAATTGTGCGAAGTCTGCTTTTAGCGGAATAGATTTTATCACTTTGGCATTAGGTGTAATGTCGTCGCCTTCAATTCCATTTCCACGTGTTGCTGCGCGAATTAATGTATTATTTTCATACACCAGTGCAATACTAGAACCATCAAATTTAGGTTCTGCAATATATTCTATAACTGTATTTTCGTTGAGCGCTTTTTTTACTTGTGTATCAAAATCTTCTAAGTCACTCAGGTTATAAGAGTTTTCCAAAGACATCATTGGCACCAAGTGTTGTACTGTTGGAAACTCAGCATTTAAGCCTTTTGCCACTCGTTGTGTAGGTGAGTCTGCGGTAACTAAATTTGGATTTTCGCTTTCAACTTCTTTTAATTTCTTAAATAATCTATCATAATCATAATCTGTAATGATAGAATTACTTTCAACATAATAATTTTTATCATGAAAATTAATGACTGATTTTAAATCTTCACAAAATTGTTCTTGTTCTGCTTCAGGAATAAAGTCATCTAGTTTTTTTAGAAGATGTTCAGTTAATGCAATAAAATCATGTTTTGCTGAGGAAAATAAATCTTGGCTCATAAAAATCCGTCAATTGTCTGTGCTAATTTATGGTCTTTTTCTGTAACAACATTGCCTGCATCGTGCGTTTGCAAAGAAATTTTTACTTTGTTGTAAACATTATAAATTTCTGGATGATGATTTTGTTTTTCAGCAACAATGGCAACTTTTGTTAAGAACGCAAATGCTTCTACAAAGTCTTTAAATATAAATTCTTTTTCGAGTTTATTATCTTTTGTTATCCAATTCATGATTTCATTTTTTATATCTTGTATAAAATTAAACTAATTAATTTATGAATTGGAAATTAAAAACACTTCTATGGTTTGTAAACAATGTTCAGCCAATTCGTCAGGTAAAAGACAGCGAAATTCCTAGCACTAGAAGAAAAAATATACAGGCATCAGCATTAGGTAATTTATTGTTTAATTCTAAGGTTGCGATAAAAGAAATTAAGGATTTTAGTATTGATGGAATACAAGTAAGATTGTATAGGAATTCTAATCAACCCAATCAGAAAGTAATTATTTATGCGCATGGTGGCGGATTTGTGTATTACAATATTGAATCGCATGATTATGTTACGCGACGCATGTGTGCAATGAACGACTGTACGGTTATTTCTATTGATTATCGTTTAGCGCCAGAACATACATTTCCTGCAGCACACGAAGATTTTTATAAAGCGATAGAATACATACACACACATGCAAGTGATTTAGGGATTGATGCTTCTAAAATAATTGTTGCTGGTGATAGTGCAGGTGGTAATTTAGCAGTATGTGCGTGCCACCATTTTAAGTATCATAAATCAATAAAAATAGCAGCACAGGTTTTAATTTATCCTTGGTTGGATGGAAAAACAGAATCAAGTTCTATAAATAAATATTCTAAAGGTTATTTATTGAGTAAAGATGCTATTCTTTGGTTTCAAAAAAAATATACACCAAATCCAAATGATTATTGCAATCCAGCAGTATCACCTATTTATCAGCAAGATTTTAAACAATTGCCACCAGCTTTTGTAATCACAGCAGAATTTGATCCATTGAAAGATGAAGGTTTTGCTTATTCGCAAATGTTAAAAGAAAACGAGAATGTTGTCTTGTATAAAGATTATAAATCTTTAGTACATGGATTTATTAATTTGCCAAAACTAAGCGATGAATCAATGCAAGCTTATTATGATATTCAAGCTTTCATAAAGAAAGTATTGTGATTATTTTGCTGTACTCAGCACCATTTTTAATTTCAACTTTGCACCTAACGACATTACATCAACCAAATCTTGAACAGTAAGGTTTTGTGCCACTCGTAAAACAACCGTTTTGTCCTCATTGTTTGCTAACGCTGCTGTTAGTGCATTTTCTAAACCTTCTAGCGGTACTTGAGTGGTATTTAAATAATAAGTTTTATCTTCTTTTACAGATAAAGTAATAGGTTGTTTGGCAATTTGTTCTGATGCATTTGCTTTTGGCAACATTAGTTTTATAACATTTGGATTTGCCATTGTAGAAATAATCAGGAAAAATAACATCAAGAAAAACATGATATCGTTCATCGATGCCATGGCATCTTCATCGTGAAATGGTCTTCTTTTTTTTATGTTCATGATTTATAATTTTTTACACAAAATCGCAATCAAGGCTAGTTCTTATTGTTTCTTTTGTGGTTTAACTTTTTATTTTACAGGTTTTTGAATTCCTTTTACAAATTCAAAAATTTGTTTTTGCAATTTAGCAGAATAGTTATCAATTAAAGTTAAAAGGAAATGATAACCCATAAATGCAATTACACCAACAATCAAACCAGCTCCTGATGTTATCATTTTTTGATATAACCCAGCAGAAATCGTTCCAATTGAAATGTCTGCAGTTTGTGAGATACTATAAAATATCTTAATTACACCTAAAATAGTACCAATAAAACCTAAACGAGGTGCGATACCAGAAATCATACTTATCCAACTCATGCGTTTTTCCATTTCGTTGATTTCAATATTAGATTGGATATCTAATGCTTTTTCGATATGGTCAATTGGTTTTCCTAATTGAGTTATACCAGCTTGTAATACATTACTTAATGCTGATTTATCTTGAATGCAGTGTGCTTCTGCTGCTTGCAAATTTCCAGCATATAGTTTATCTAAAACATCTCGAACTAGATTCTCATTAATAGACGAACGTTTTTTGAAAAACAAAAATCTTTCTATAATGAAGAAAATAGCTATGGCTAATGATAACATTAAAGGTATCATCATAAAACCACCTTTTGTAAGAAGTTCTAAAACACTTAATTCTTCTGTTACCACTGGTGCTGCCTGCATCGCTGTATTTGCTGTATCTAATACGGTAGTTGCTGCTTGCAATAATATACTCATAATTTAAAAAGTTTAGACAAAAATAAGATTTTACAGTAAACGTACTAAAAGAATATACTATTGTGTTGTGGATAACTGTTTTTAACTTAATTTAGCATATTATCTTTAAAATGAGTGGTCTATGAAAAAAATAATATTGCTGGCATTGTTTTTTCAAGTAGGTGTTATGTTGTTTGCGCAAACAACCGCAATGCAAGAATTTAATCTGAATAATAATTTGCCTGGTGCGCAATATAAATTCTCATTCGTTCATATCTCAGATACACATATTGGAGAAGGTCAAGGTGATTATGGAACACCTGGTTTTTATAATGATACAATGCCAATTAATGATAATAGCAAACCTGCACGCGCGCTGCAAGAAGCAGTGAAATGGATAAATTTTCATGAGCAAGATAAAAATATAAAGTTCGTTTTAGTTTCTGGTGATTTAACTGGAAGTGCAGAAAAATCTGAATTCATGAAGTTCAAAGAAATCATGAGTGATTTAAATGTTCCTTATGTTCCTATAATTGGAAATCATGATGTCTGGCCTTATGTACGCTATCAAGATGAAGCACCTTATGCAACTGGCGATTCGATAATGAATGAAGTTTTTGCAGATGTATATGATAGAGGAAAATTATTTTTTGATTATTGGAATGATGGAACAAGACTAAAAAGAACATTGAATCCAGAAACAGGTTTGGAAAGTTATTTACAAAATTTTTCTTTTGAGTATGATGATTTTATATTTTATGCACTTGATTTCAATCCAAGATACCATGTAAATAAACCAGAACCAGGTATCGGTCCTGAAGCACAATTGATGGAATGGAATGGTGGTACTTTTGATTGGTTGAAAAAGGATTTGGCGACCAATCCTAACAAAAAGACTAAAAATGTTTGTTTTGTATCACATCATCCAGCAACAGATAATATTTTAGTACAGTTGTCAAATTTTGTTTTTAATATGGATGAATACAATAAAATTATAAATGCATTCATGCCTTATAAAAATAATTTAGCATTGTGGATGGCTGGGCACATTCATATTGATTATAGTTATGCACTTACCAATAATGTGATGTATGTTAGAGGTATTGCAGCAAATAAAGATTCAGATTCTGCGCATTTTGAAATTATCAATGTGTATGAAGTACCAACAATTACGGCTGTTTCCAATTTTAAATCAACTAAAGAATTTAGCTTATTTCCAAATCCAAATGATGGAAAATTTACTGTAGCGCAAGAGTTATTTGAAAAAGATGCAGTTTTACAGTTATATGATATAGTTGGAAATTTAATCTACAGCAAACCAATTGCAAATTTTTCAATAAATAGTGAATACTGTGAGTTTGATTTTTCTTTCTTGCCAAAAGGTTCTTATTTGTTAACGCTTTCAGACGATAACAAAACAAACTCACAGCGATTTATTATACAGTAGTTATTTTTTTAACCAAGTTTCAATATCATTTTGGTCAATTTCAATTCCATTTGTTTTTTTAGCAACAATGCTATTATCAATATACATTATCACAGGTAAACTAATACCTGCAACTTTTAACCAATTTTCAGGACCAAGAAATAAATGATGTGGAATATCTTTTGTGTTTGTTTCTTCTAAAAAATCTTTTAGTTTTTCTTCGTCGCCATTTAATGCAAAGTAGAAATTAATAGATGGGTTTTTTTTATGCATTACATTCATTTTTTGTGCTGCTATTTTACAATGTGGACACGATAAACTCAAAAATGCGATAATGTGTTTTCCTTTAGTTAAATCAATAGATGGTTTGTATTGCTGTGTTTCGCTGTACATTAACTCTAATGGAACTCTATAGTTAATTGATGTTTTATCAAGCGTTGAACTAAAAACCGTGTCAATTGGATAAATAAAAAAGCCTAAACACATAGAGCCAATAAACATAATTGGTGTGATGATTTTTTTAAATATTGGTTTCCAAAAATCTTTTTCAGTTATGAAATATAAAGCAATACATGAAATTATTAAAACGACATTTTTAATAATACCTTCAAGTGGCGACATTTTTATGGCTTCGCCAAAGCAACCACAATTGCCAACATTTCCATCTAAAATAATTCTATAAACAAGATAAACGCAAAAGGCTATCAACAGTGCAATGGCAAACTTTATAGTAAATTTTCTTAAAAAAAGATTAAACACTAAAAGCATTCCTAAAAAAAATTCGATGCCAATAAAGAAACGAGCAATGTAAGGTGCTGTTTTCCATGTAGCTAAGCCAATATCAACAAATTGATACTCGAATGGTTCCATTGGATATATTTTTGTTGCTGCCGACACGATGAACAATGAGCCAATTGAGATACTCAGCAAAATGGATAGTATTTTTTTCATACTGTAAAAGTAACTATAAATAATTCTTTTATGACATTGGTGTGAATCAAAAAAAAAGGCAATTCATAAGAATTGCCTCACATAATTTGAATTTCAAATTATTTTAATGAACAGCCACTTCCACCAGCAACTTTATCAGCTGCGCTTGCAGCATCGCAAATTGCATCAAATTGTTCTGTTGTGTAAGAACCTTTTGAGATGTCAGTAATTGTTGAACAATCGCAAGTGTCTTTGTTCTTTTTACAAGATGTTGCACCTAGTGCCATTGTAGCTGCGAAAGCTAAAATCATTAATTTTTTCATAGCAATTAATATTTTTGTTATTTAATGACACTAAAATATAATAATTAATTTAGATTGCAAAAAAAACAGGAAAAAATTTTAAATTTTTTCCTGTTTTTTTATAACATTAAAAGAAATCTTTATTTGATTGTGCAAGTTAGA
>Ga0116157_10003806_pt1 | contig 14316 bp, 14 predicted proteins | sample AD_UKC048_MetaG_FD_89882 | JGI IMG/M metagenome (GOLD analysis project Ga0116157, IMG submission 89882) | Active sludge microbial communities of municipal wastewater-treating anaerobic digesters from USA - AD_UKC048_MetaG | ecosystem: Engineered > Bioreactor > Anaerobic > Digestate | place: USA...
ACTCTTTCCACTGTTAATCATGAACTCGCTGAATTGTTTTGCAAAGGGATCAATAAGATCCATTAGGGGTTGAGGAATTACTCCAAAGAAGATGGTCGCAATGGCAAGTGGCACAAGCATAAGGTATTCACGCTTATTCAGATCAACAATCGAACTTTCTAAAATACCTCCTTTTAAATTGAATGGTCCGAAGAACATTCGCTGTAATGTCCATAGGTAATATGCTGCACCAAACACAAGTCCAAGCGTTGCGACTATGGCAAGGCTTTCATGCAGAAGTCCATTGACACTGTTTGATTTGAATGCTCCGAGAAAAACCATGATCTCGGCAATGAATCCTGAAAAACCAGGTAAGCCCATGGAAGCAAAGAATGCAACCACAACAACAGCGGTGTATGATTTCATCTTTGTTGAAAGGCCTGAATAATTACCAATGGTACGATCTTGTGTTCGATCATATAAAACTCCTGCAATTAAAAACAGCATGGCTGAAATAATACCATGACTCACCATTTGATAAACGGATCCTGCTATACCTTCTGTTGTAAGGGATGCTGTTCCCAACAATACAAATCCCATGTGGGATATGGAAGAGTATGCAATCATCCGTTTTAAATCTTTACAAGCCAATGCGTTTAATCCTCCATAGATAATGGAGATCACGCCCATCAATCCAACGAACCAACTGAAGTGCAGTGCTGCGTCAGGAAAAATCGGAAAAGCAATTCGGAGCAAGCCATAACCACCAATTTTTAGAAGCAGTGCAGCGAGGATAACGGAGACTGGTGTGGGTGCTTCTACGTGTGCATCCGGCAACCAGGTATGCAATGGAACCATTGGCAACTTAATGGCAAATCCAAAAAACAAAAGGAGGAATGCCCAATACCTTGCTGAAAACGGTCCGATTTTCCAGCTGTGCTGAGGATCAAGAGCGGTGTTGGAAATGAAGTTAGAAGAATCGGCCATGTTCAGTATATTGAAGCTGTGTACCATTTGCCCCGGTGTTGAAGAATCCTTCACCGATAAGTAAAGGCCAATCATTACAATGAGAATGAAGATTGATCCAACCAATGTGTATAAAAAGAATTTGATGGATGCATACTCTTTCCTTGCACCGCCCCAAATAGCAATGAGGAAAAACATAGGCAGCAACATAAACTCAAAGAAGAGATAGAATAATAGGAAGTCGAGTGCTGTAAAACTTCCGATGATGGAAGCATTCAGCAAAAGCAGCAACAAAAAATATCCTTTCACATTTTTGTTAATCGTCCAGGAAGAAATAGTTGCGATTAACAACACAACAACGGAGAGTGCAACGAGTGGTAAGCTTAAGCCATCAACACCTACAAAGTATTCAGCTTTTAAAGTTCCAAACTCACCCATGTTAATCGTAATCCAAGACTGTTTCTCAATCAATTGAATTGTTCCTTTGGATTCGTAAAGACTAAAAATCAGAAGGAGGAATATGAATTGAAAAATATTGGTCAGAAGTGTTAATACCTTAAAATAGGAAACGGATTTGGCAGGAATAAAAATACCGATCAACGCAGCAACGAACGGTGTAAAAATGAGAAGAGAGATAAGGTATTGCTGCATGTAACTAATATTCGGTTTTGCTTTTATTTTTTTCTTTTGCCACTAAGGCACCAAGGCTCGAAGGTTCACTAATTATACGGGATACTAATTTTAGTGTCTTTGAGTCTTTGTGGCGGGAGTTATGTATTTTGATGTTCATCAATTATTAAATAATCAGCCAAATTAGAAAAATAATGATTGCGAAAATCGCCCAGAAAATATAAAGCTGAATTTTTCCGTTTTGAAATGAACGGGTAATGGATCCAACACCCTTGGCCAATCCGGCAACACCATTAACTGATCCATCTATTATTATGCGATCAAACCAATTCGTAAAATGTGCCAGTATAACTTGTGTGTAAACGGTTGAATGTATAAAACCGTCAATCCATTTTTTGTCGATGTAATTAGTTAGGGCAGCAAATTGCAAGGTAGACTTAACAAACAGGGTGTTATAGATGCGATCGAGATAAAAGGTATTGAACAATAACGAAGACTGAATTTCTTTTTTGCGAAGAAGGTATCCAGCAACGAGCGCTAAGACTACCCACAAGGCAGAAATAAGGGGCATGAGACTTAATTGAAAATACTTACCTGCATGGAGACCGGAATAAAGCCATCCTGAATAATCAAATGGATTAATGCCGACAACAAGCCATAACGATGCAAAGCCAAGAATAGCCAGCGGAATGCGCATCACAAGAGGAGGTTCTTCAACGGGTAAAGTTGTTGTTCTTTTTTCTTCTCCCATAAAGACAGACCACATCATGCGGAAGGTGTAAAGTACAGTAATGAACGAAACGATAAATGCAATTGCCAGCATGAACCATTTCCATGAAAACTCACCTCCAACCCAGTGCTGTATTGCAGTAAGTATTGCATCCTTTGAAAGAAATCCTGTAAAGAATGGTAGACCAGCAAGTGCACTTCCGCAGAGAATAAAAGCGATAAACGTAAAAGGTAATTTTTTTCTCAGCCCTCCGAGGTTGCGCACATCCTGAACATCGAAATGCTCATGTGCTTTATGTTGTGCTTCATGGAGCGAATGAATAATAGATCCGGCCGCCAGGAATAAACCAGCTTTGAAAAATGCATGCGTAAATAAATGAAGCATCGCTGCTTCGGGAGATCCTGCACCAATGGCCATTACCATTAATCCTAATTGAGAAATGGTTGAGTAGGCTAATATTTTTTTAATGTCGTGTTGAACGAGCGCGGCCAATGCACCGATAAGAGTGGTAATGGATCCGATAATAATCACGATGTCGAGCGCATCGAGCGTGAACACGAAATGAATTCGTGCTAATAGAAAGACGCCCGCAGCCACCATTGTTGCAGCATGGATTAATGCTGATACAGGTGTTGGGCCTTCCATGGCATCGGGCAACCAGGTAAGCAATGGAAATTGCGCTGACTTACCCATGACTCCACAAAAGATGCAGAGCGATGCTGCGGTTTGCCAGGAGAAAATTTCTGTGCTGGAGCTTAGCTCAAGTATATTAAATGAATTCTGATTTGTCCACACTATCATTAAGCCTATTAAAAATCCAACATCGCCAACGCGATTGATCAGAAATGCTTTTGTTGCTGCGGATGATGCTTCAACTTTTTCTTTCCAATGACCAATGAGCATATAAGATGAGAAGCCTACCAATTCCCAGAAAATAAAAATCATTAAGAGATTGTCAGCAAGAACGATTCCCAACATGGAGAATGTAAAGAATCCCAGCATGGCGAAATATCTTCTGATGGAAGCATCGCCAACCATGTATCCAGTAGAATAAAGATGAACCAGAAAGGATATACCCGTTACCACAATCAGCATCAAAGCCGAAAGGCTGTTCATTAATATGCCAACTGTAAATTTGAAATCTGCGATAGAGAACCATTGCAATTGAATCACGAGTGGCTCATGTTTCCAAACTGAAATAAATACATAAACCGATGATGCTACGCTAGTGAGAAGGAGAAGTGTGGCTAAGAAGGGGACCATCCAAGAATACCTTTCCGAAATACTAAATGATATAATGAATGAGAGCAAAGGCAGTAGCAATGCTATTAGCAGCAATAACTCAACAGTAGAAGACTGATATGGCTGAATTCCTTCCATCTTACTCTTTTAATTCATGGAGTTCATCCGGAACAGAAGTTTTGTGCTCGTGATAAACACGAAGTACTAGTGCTAGTCCAACAGCAGCTTCGCATACAGCCACAATAATGACAAACAGTGAAAAGAATTGCCCATCAATTGTAGCTGGGTTGATTTGATTGAAGGCAACCAGATTTAAATTGGAGGCATTCAACATAAGCTCAATGCCAAGTAATACCATAATGGCATTTCGTTTTGTGATGATGATAATCAGCCCCACTGAAAAGAGAAGCGCGCCTAAATACAGAAAATGCTGGAGTTGGAACATTTAGCTGTTTTTTGATTTAATAGAAGATGCTACTACCGCTGCACCAATCAGCGCGACCAGTAATAAAAGACCTGCAATTTCAAAAGGTAAAATGAAATCGGTCATTAGTCCGGTGCCAAATGCCTGGATGCTTTTTTCTGGTGTTGGTTTAGCTGTAGAAAACGGATTAAATTTTTGAGAAGAGATAAAATAGAGTAGCAGGCCAAGAAAAGTTAAGCCAGCCAGTACACCTGAAAATAGATTTGTATGTTCTACCATTAAAGACTTGCCCGATATTTTTGATGTGAGCATAATTCCGAAAATGATGATGACTAATATTCCACCTGCATAAATTAAAATTTGAGTAACGGCAATAAATTCTGCAAAGGCCAACACGTAAATTCCAGCCAATGCCAGTAAGCAGGTAATGAGCAGCAACGCGCCATAGAATACATTGCGTATAAAAATTATACTGATGGCTGATAGCGCAGCAACGGCTTCGAGAAAATAGAATATAAAATTTAGAACCGTCATTCTGGTGTTGCGGGAGGTGTAGGTGGTTTTATCTTCGGCCTGAAGACAGGCTTTGCTATTGGTTTAATCGTCTCATTGTTCTCAGGTTTCTGCTCAGTAATTATGGATTGAGTCTGCGCTGCAACTTTACTTTTTTGGTGTTCTTCAAGAATTTTTTTCTTTTCGACAATTTCAGTCTCTGTCATTTCGCCAAACTCAAAATTGTGTTCGCGCATGTTTGTAACACTGAAGTCAAATACCTTCGTCATGGTTAAGCATTCTGTCGGACAAACCGTTGTGCAGAGTCCACAGAAGCAGCACTTGCCCATGTCAATATCAAACCTGGCAGCGTAAATCCGTTTCGGAGTGCCATCTGAAGTCTTGCCGATTTCTTCAGTGGCCTTGATGGGCTCAATGTCAATACAGTCTACCGGGCAGATTTTTGCACACTTATCGCATACAATGCAATCGTCAATTTCATTGTGCAATCTGTAGCGACCATTGTCGGGTACGGGTTGCATTTCGTATGGATATTGAATGGTGGCAATACCTTCACGTTCGGCAAAATAGTTTGGATGGGTAATGGAAACAATTGGCTGAGTCTTTCGGGCTTTTAGCATATGCCTGAAAGTAAGTTTCAATCCACCCAACAATGAGCGAATAGAATCTGAAACATTTCTCCAATATGTATTGCCTACAGTTTCCATAAGTTGGTGAACAAAAATAGAATGGAAACAGCGAATAGAAACAATTCGCACGAGATAATTCAGACTAAGATCGAAATACTTTTTGTGGGCTAACTACCTTTCGGGAGTGTGAAGTAGAAGATGCTGCCTTTTTCTTCTTCACTTTCAACCCAAATCTTTCCACCATTTTTCTCAACGAACTCTTTACAAAGAATCAGCCCGAGGCCAGTACCTTTTTCATTGGCGGTTCCGCGGGTTGTGTAGGGGGCGGTTTTATCAAACAGCATACTCAATACTTCTGGTTTCATGCCTACACCATTGTCGTGTACTGAAACGAGTATTTCGTTGCTTTTCATTTTGCCTTTAACGGTCACATTGCCACCATCATTCGTAAACTTGATCGCATTGGTGATTAGGTTTCGGATGACAAGATTCACAGTGTTCGAATCCGCGAAAGCGATGGTGCGTTCAGGCACTTCATTTATCAGATTGATGTTCTTTCCGTGTACAGAATTTAAGAGAAGGATATTCTCTTCTGTAATGCTCCGAATATCAATTTTGGCTGGCTGTAAGTTCAGCTTGTCCATTTGAAGCAAAGTCCAGTCAAGAAGATTATTAAGGAGTGTTCTGGTATGATTGAATCTGACCTTAATTTCTTTTACGTGGTTGGGTAATTCTGCATTACTTATAGCGCCCTTATCAAGAAGGTCAAGCAATCCAGCCAGCGCATTGATTGGTGAACGCAGGTCATGAGAAATAATGGAGAAGAATTTATCTTTTACCTGATTAAGGCGCTCCAGTTCTTCACTGCGCGTTTCCATTTCATCCTGATGACTTAGTAAGAGCTTATTGATTTGGCGTCTTCTCTGACCGCTGCGATAGACCGAGACCAGAAGAATAACGCTGAGAGCCATTACAACAAAAAGAATGTTCCGGACAAAGTCTTTTCGTTTTAGCTCACTTTTTTGCAGGGATTGAGTTTCGCTCAACGCTGCAATTTTTGAGTCACGTGCTGCTGTGGCAAATTGAATCTGATCGCGGAAAAGTTTGCCTTGCATTTCCTGGCTGAACAGAGAATCTTCAAGTCCTTTATAAAGTTTAAAATAGTATAGGGATTTCTCATAGTTATTTTTCATTTCCCAAATAGCCGACAATTGGTTGTAACATTTTATCTCAAGAATCCGGGCATTCAGCTCTTTTGCTATTTCAAGACTTCGTTCAATTTTTGTGAGTGCTTGTTCATATTTTTTCACTTTTGAAAAAACAATTCCTCTTCCAAGCTCGAGTTCAGCAAAGCCAAATTTATTATCTGTTTTGGTATGAAGAACTTGTGCAGAATCATAGTAAGCCAGGGCTTTGTCATATTCGCCTTTTGACAGGTAGACAGTCGCTATTTTTGACAAAATATTTGGCTCCAGAACATCGACATCAAGACTGCGGGTTTTTACAAGTGCGGTTTTTAAGGTAATGAGTGCTGAGTCAATCTCATTTTTCCGAAGCATCACATCACCTATTTCGTCATAGGAATATGCAATCCCTTCAGCATCATTTTCCTCGAAGCTCATTTTTTGGGAAAGTTTGAGATGATCGAGTGCTCGATCAAACTGACCTAATTCTTTAAACACACGACCAACGTTATGTAAAGCCACCAGCATCCTGAATTTATTATGGATGAGATTGGAAATATTGTAGGATTGAGTGAAATAGAAATAAGCGTCATCGTATTCCCCCAAATCATAATAATCATTCCCAATGTTGTTATAGTCTCTGCAAATATTTAAGCTATCGGCTAGAGCAAGTGAATTTTCAAGTGAAAGATTGTCATATTTCAATGCCGTAGTGTAATCTCCCATGCTTGTGTAGAGTGAACCTGTATTTCGATACGCTAGTATTTTATAATCTGCAACATCTAGTCTTTCGGCTATCCCAAGAGCTTCCTTACCATGGTTTTTGCTTTTGACAAAGTCAACATATCGATAGGCTTCAGATAAATGAGCAAGTACCCTGACTTTGGCGGTGTCAGAAAGGTCTTCTTTCAAACGGTTTTCCAGGCTGTCTATACGATTCTGTCCATGAAGATTGAACGTTGCAATCGCAAAAAATAAGATTAGATAAAAATTCCTCACGCGTATTAGATAAAAATTACTTTCCAAAATCCACATAAAATAACCAATGCCAAAGCAAAAGGTGTTAAGTATTTCCAGGAGACCGCCATTAATTGATCGACTCTAAGCCGGGGATAAGTCCATCGTATCCACATTTGCAAAGCAACAAAAAGGAAGGTCTTACCTACAAGCCAAAAAATCCCCCAAAGGGTTGAAGCCAATGTATTCAACTCCCCACTTGTCCACTCGGCCAACCGAAGTGAGCCTATGTTTGGCAACGGAGTAGCCCAGCTCCCAAAAAATAATACAGCGCCTAATATACTGACTAATAGCATCATTCCATATTCGCCAAGCATGATTACGAGAAATCTTGCCCCGGTGTATTCTGTGTGAAAGCCGGCTACTATTTCTGATTCTGCCTCTGGTAAATCGAAAGGAGCCCGATTACATTCCGCTAATGAGGCTATAAAAAAGATTACCCATACCAGAAACATGAGCGGCATCCTGAAAACATTCCATGCTAAAAATCCACCAATTGAAGTTGTATCAATACCTAAAGAAGGAATACCCAGAAGGTAATTCGGTTCGGTATTGTAGATACTCTGCTGAAAGGAAATCTCTTGTAAGTCCAGCGTCTGGCACACCATACAAACACAAAGAACGGAAAGGCCAAGTGGAATTTCATACGAAATAATTTGGGCTACTGAACGCATGGTTCCAAGCATACTGTATTTATTGTTTGAGCTCCATCCGGCAATGATAATCCCAATTACATCCAGGGAGACAATTGCAAGAAGAAAGAAAACAGAAGAGAATATACCTGCTCCCTTCCATGAAGGTGCAATTGGCAAAACGGCAAAGCCAGTAAAAATGGAAGCAAAAATGATGAAGGGTGCTAATTTGAAAAGGGGTGAGACAGCTTTTGTTGGTATGATGTCCTCCTTCTGCAGAGCCTTCAATAAATCGGCTACGGTCTGTGCGATTCCATAATAACCCGTTTCCATAGGGCCAAGCCTGTCTTGTATAAAAGCAGATACTTTTCGCTCTGCATACACGGCAAGGATGGTGTAGAGTAGAAGGAAGGGCAGTATAAAAAGTAAAGTTGTCAGGGTTAGCCGTTAATATGATTAAATTTGATAAAATAATTTGTACCGAAATTTATTTTTTTTGATAAAACAGTACGTCAAACATACTTCATTAATTCCATAGAGGGTATTTTTCGAGATGAACCTTTTGATGAAAGAACATGCGAGCAGCAGCTTCAAAAGATTCAGTATAATCAGAAACAAGAAACTGATGGCTTACTAACGGTTGCGGGTTCAATAAATCTTCTTTTTCGAGGTAAGCTTTCAAAGCATTGGCAACAATCTCTGATGAATCGAGAATGGTCATTTTGCCTGAATAATAATTGTTAATTTCTTTTTTGATTAATGGATAATGTGTACAGGCCAGAATGAGGGCGTCAATATCTTCGAGAGATGGATCGCTAAGGTATTGCGCAATGATTTCGTGACTGATCTGATTGTTGAAAAATCCCTCTTCAATCATAGGAGCCAAAAGAGGTGTTGCCACTGTGTGGAGCGTGATGTCTTTCTTTCCTTCATCTATCTTTTTGGAATAGACTCCTGACTGTACTGTTCTTTTCGTTCCGATCAAGCCAATTCTTTTCCCCGCAAACTCATCCACCACATAATTCACCATAGGGTCGATTACATTGATAATGTGGATATCGTTCCTGACATATTCTTTTAGCAATGCGTAAGCAGCAGAAGATGCCGAGTTGCAAGCAATCACTATTACCTTACAGCCTTTGGTAAGTAAGATGTCTGCAATTTTTATGGAGTACGCCTGAATGGCTGCCTCAGATTTATCGCCATACGGAAGGTGGGCAGTGTCGCCAAAATAGATCATACTTTCGTTAGGCAATAGTTTTGTTATGGCGTGTGCTACAGTGAGCCCGCCAATACCACTATCGAAAACACCAATGGGTTGAGATGGAGATAATTTCATACAGTGCAGCAATATACTTTATCTGCACGAGTGGTATGAAATTTAAGAATAGGAAATAGCGATGGTGCTTAATTTAAGAGGCATTCGTTGACAGTTTGGCCACCACCACTTCGCGTTGCTCGCGATGGTTGCAATAGCTGCATTTATAATGCTTCAAAAGCAAGCCGTCTTCACTAATGGTTGGGGCTTGTTCAATTTCTTCCTGATCTATTTTTAAGGTAAAGTACCCGCATTCAGAACACTCTTCGGCATGTTGAAAGGCAGGGTATTTTTCGATTTTCTTAAATCCGGTTTTATCATCCAGCCAAATGTCATAATCGATGGAATGAACTTCACCTTTAGCCTTGATGTCTTCTAGATGGTGCTCTTCTTCTGATTCACTAAGCTTGCGCATGATGTTTCCTTCCGGGGATTTGCGCGGTGTGTTGCGTAACTTATTCAATCGTTTTTCTAAAAAACGAGGATAATAGATACGAACCAGACTAAAGAAAATTAAATAGCCTATTATAACAAAACATAGCGTTATGCCGAGACGTACATAAAACCATTGCATACTTGTGCCTTCAATTTTATGTGTGCCTATAGTATTGGCAAAAAAAGCGGCAGCAAGAACCAAGGAAAGAACAGAATACCAGAAGTATCTAATCTCGTGCAGGTTTACATAATCGTATTTTTCTTTATAGTCCTTTATTTGTAGGACTTTATATTCGTGATAGAGGAGAATAAGTACACTAAATCCAATCGTTGCAGCCACCCCGATGTACATTAAACTATCCCACGTACTAAGATCAATAGAACTGGTTTCCATAGGTTTAAAAGGTTAGGTTTATCTAAATGTAATGATTTTCAAGATTATATGCGCTTGAATAAACCGGTAATTCGACCGACTGCCCATTAGGATTTCGTTAGATGTTTCAATAAACGGGTAATTGAGAGGGGGTTTTATCGGGAGTTGAAAGTTAACTAGTTGTGCTTTTTTGTGGGATGAGCCGATTGGTTGAATGTTACTATTTAACCAGATGAATCGTATTATTGTGTTTTAATCAACCATTCTATTAGAAAGAAGCTATGGCCAACAATGTATTAAAAGGAAAGCGTGGTATCATTTTCGGGGCACTTGACGAAAACTCAATCGCCTGGAAAACTGCGTTGAAAGTAAATGAAGAGGGCGGTGTGTTTACCCTTACCAATGCTCCCATCGCCATGCGCATGGGTAAGATCAATGAACTAGCTAAAACATGTAATGCTGAAGTTATTCCGGCTGATGCCACGTCTGAAGCGGACCTTACTGCATTATTTTCTAAGTCAACAGAAATTCTTGGTGGCAAGATTGATTTTGTTCTTCACTCGATAGGGATGAGCCCAAACATCCGGAAAGGCAAAGAGTATGGAGATATGAATTATGATTGGTATTTAAAGACGCTGGATATTTCTGCGTTGTCTTTTCATAAGGTAATGCAAACAGCAGAAAAATTAGATTCAATGAACGAGTGGGGATCTATTGTTGGGTTAAGTTACATTGCTGCCCAGCGCTCATATCCTGACTATACCGACATGGCACAAGCGAAAGCAATGCTGGAGTCAATTGCCCGTAGTTATGGTGCCCGATTTGCGAAACTTAAAAAGGTAAGAGTGAATACAATTTCCCAATCTCCAACAAAAACAACGGCAGGCGCGGGAATCTCCGGGTTTGATGTATTCTATGATTTTGCCCAGATGATGTCGCCATTAGGAAATGCAACGGCTGAAGATTGTGCGAATTACATAGTATCTCTATTCTCTGATTATACCAGAATGGTGACCATGCAAAATCTGATGAACGATGGTGGCTTCTCTGCCAGCGGTATTACAACTGAATTGATTGAACGTCTTTCCAAGTAATATCGATTTTCCAGGTTCAAGGTTTCTGTGTAGGTAACAGAAACCTTGAACCTGGAACTTTGAACCTTTATCATGGTTTCTTTCCCTCCCTGCAAAATCAATCTTGGTCTGAACATTCTGAACAAAAGACCGGATGGTTATCATAATCTTGAAACCTGTTTTTATCCTGTTCCATGGACTGATATTCTGGAAATAATACCAGGGGAGACCCTTACCTTTTCATCGTCTGGTAATTCAATTCCCGGTAAGGCAGATGAAAATCTCTGCTTAAAAGCATATCACCTTCTTCGTAACGACTATAGTCTTGATCCCGTAAAAATCCATCTCCATAAAATGATACCTACAGGTGCTGGTTTGGGTGGAGGATCATCAGACGCAGCACATACCTTACGATTATTGAACTCCATTTTTCAGTTGAATATCTCCAAAGAGAAGTTGATGCATTACGCTTCAAAGTTAGGAAGCGATTGTGCTTTCTTTATCCAGGATAAACCAATGTTTGGATCCGGGCGGGGAGAGGTTCTAACGACAGTTGATATTTCGTTGAAAGGTAAATTCCTGATATTAGTGAAGCCTGATATTCATGTATCAACACTTGATGCGTATTCCAATGTTAATCCGTGCCAACCTGAAGTCTCGTTGCAGAATACTTTGATGACAAATCCGGTAAGCCGTTGGAAGGACGTTGTGAGAAATGATTTTGAAGAATCTGTATTTAAGAAGTTTCCTGAAATTCAATCCATAAAGGAAAAGATGTATTCGCTTGGCGCGGTGTACGCAAGTATGAGCGGATCAGGCTCTACCGTATTTGGTATTTTTGATTTACCGATTACCGATAATGCTTTTCCTGGGTTGGTACAGTGGAGTGCTGGACTGAATTAATCCTAATGACTAAACAGCGTCACTTATTATAAGGTAAATTGTATAGGATATATATCCACCTAGAAGAAGAAAAGCTTCCCAACGATCAAGCTTACGTTTGTTGATTGTAAACATAAAGATCATGGTAACAATGGTTGCAAAACCAAGCACCTCTAAATCAAAATTCAGCGAAGCATTGTATTGTATAGGGTGTATCAGTCCGGTGATACCTAGAATAAAAAAGATGTTGAAGATGTTTGAACCGATAACATTACCAATTGCAATGTCAGTATTCTTTCGATAGGCAGCTACTGCAGAAGTTGCCAGTTCAGGTAAGGATGTACCTGCTGCCAGGATCGTTAATCCTATTAATTTCTGACTCAAACCAAATTCATTTGCAATAAAAAGGGAGCTGTCCACCACAAGCTTACCGCCTCCAATCAACATCGCCATACCTAAAACGACTAATCCAATTCCAACCGGTGTTGTATACAGCTTAATGCTTGAGCTCTCATCTATATCATTGGAATTTTTCATCGTTCTAAAGACGTAGAACATGAAGAGACCAAAAAACGATAAGAGTATTATGCTATCCAATCGACTGAGTACTCCTCCGTACTTAGGATCGTCCTGAATAGTGCCCCATAGGATTTGATCATTCACTAAAATATAAAGCACAAGAGCAGCCAATAGAGAAAGTGGCACTTCATACTTCACGGTATTGCGCTGTACAACTAATGGGTAAATCAAGCCAGCGATACCTAAAATAAACAGTAAATTAAAATTGTTACTCCCAATAACATTTCCAAAAGAAGCATCACTTTTACCATTAATAGCTGCGAGTAAACTAACAATAAGTTCTGGTGTAGACGTTCCAAAGGCAACGACTGTAAGTCCTATTACCAGGTTCGATATATTAAACTTTTTAGCAATTGAAGAGGATCCACTAACTAAGAAATCAGCACCTTTAATGAGGATGGCAAAGCCAGCGAGAAGCAACGTAATCTGAAGGAGCATAGGGCTTGTTAGTTTGGATAATCTTTAAATATAAAATCAATTTTCAAATTCTAATGCCTGTTTAAAACCATTTTTTCTTTTTGAAGTAGTACAGCATGCACATTACTATAAAAGCCATAAAACCCATTACCCCAAAATATCCCCAATGCCAACGCAGTTCAGGCATATAATCGAAATTCATTCCATACACCCCAACAATAAAAGTGAGTGGCATAAAGATGGTGGAAAAAACGGTGAGCACTTTCATGACCTCATTCATCCTTGTATTCATCGCATTAATGTGAATATCAAGTAAGCTGGAAGTTAAATCTTTATAGGTATCAAGTGAATCAAGTAAATGTATTACATGGTCATAAACATCGGAATAGTAGCGAAGGTTTTCTTCTTCAATAAATTCGGATTCACCTTTTACTATCCGGCTTAGTGCATCGCGTAATGGATAAACGGCTTTACGCAAATAGATCAGTTCCTTTTTTAATTTCTGAATTCTGTTGAATGTTTTATTCGTTGGGTTTTCATATACGTTTTCTTCAATCTCTTCAACAATATCACCGATTCTATCAAGTACAGTATAGTAATTTTCAATAATGATGTCGATCAGTCTATAGAGTAGGTAATCGGCTTGTTTCTTTCTTACCTTCCCAAGATCGAGTTTTATCCTATCCCGAAATCCATCGAAGAAGTCGCCTTCTTTTTCCTGAAACGAAATCAGGTAATTTTTACCAAGAACGAAGCTGATTTGCTCATAGTCGATCCCGCTATCATCAATGCGGTACAGCATTTTAAGGGTAACGAATAAATAGTCGTCATACTCCTCTGATTTTGGTCTCTGATCGTCCAATACATCTTCAATCAGTAAAGTATGAAGTTTGAAATGGGCTTGTAATTTTTCGATTATGTCCTGATTACTTAAGCCATCCAGATTTATCCAGTTTACACGGTCCGGCTTAATTTCTTTTAATAAATCATCTGGATTTTTATTGCAGTACTTATCGTGATGCTCCTTGTTATATGAGATCAGCTCAAGTATAAGGTTTTCGGTGGGCACGTAAGTCGGAGGATGCTTATTCTTCTCATGGGTCATATTCAGATGAGGTTTGCTAAGGTAATTGGTGTAAATCAAGGGTTGCATAGCAACTTGACAAACCTAAAGTAACAAAATAACCATGAGTACTAAACGGCATTGACTTGTTTTCTTATTCTCAAGGTTTATGAATAGTGATCATAATTTTCAAAAGCAACATTAAATCTAATGATCAATGTGTATACTTG
>Ga0116157_10003808_pt1 | contig 14315 bp, 14 predicted proteins | sample AD_UKC048_MetaG_FD_89882 | JGI IMG/M metagenome (GOLD analysis project Ga0116157, IMG submission 89882) | Active sludge microbial communities of municipal wastewater-treating anaerobic digesters from USA - AD_UKC048_MetaG | ecosystem: Engineered > Bioreactor > Anaerobic > Digestate | place: USA...
GCCAACGGCCGGGTCGCAGCTCAGTGCAGGCCAGCCCCCTTCAACGTACTTTTGATAGGCCTCCTTGAACCCGGCAGGTGTCTTCACTTCATGGGTAACCGGGTCCAGCTTGCAGCCCTCAGTGTCACCGCTCACATTCAGCGGGAAAGCTACCTCAGATGCGAACTTGCCGGCTTCTTCCAGCACAGCGTTGATGGTGTCTGCATCCATGTCAGCGTATTTGGGAATGGTCTTGAGGTCATCGCTAACCTTGAACAGCTCGTGCATCACAAACTGCATGTCACGCAAGGGGGGGGTATAGGTGGGCATCGTTGGTTACTCCTTGGAATGGCGAATGGATTGAACGGATTGGGGTGATTTGCGTCGTGCAGAGGGTGTTGGCGCGTCAGCCCCAAAGCGGGAAATGATGTTGGCGAACCCGGTGTGGGCCCGCTCGATGGAACCGGGATACTTCAGGAAGCGGGCCTCGTAGTGCAGGGCAAGGATGAGGCCGTGAATTTCAAATGCCATCTGGTGGGCATCAGCGTCGGCGCGCAGCTGGCCTATGTCCTGTGCCTGCACCACCGCGCGGTGCACGGCGGCAAGCCAGGTTTTGACCGAGTTGGCCAGCGCGTCCCGAACGGGGCCGGGGCGGTCGTCAAACTCTACCGCGCCACTGATGTAAATGCAGCCAGAGTCGATTTCCACCGACGTGCGCTTCATCCAGTTGGCAAACAGGGCGCGAACCCTCGGCAAGCCGCGCTCTTCCTGCAAGGCGGGGTAGAACACTTCCTGCTCAAAGCGATCGTGGTACTCCCGGATAACGGAGATCTGGAGCTCCTCGCGTGAACCGAAATGGGCAAATACGCCGGATTTGCTCATGTGCGTGACCTCGGCCAGCGCACCAATGCTCAGGCCCTCCAGCCCGATTTGAGTGGCCAGCCCCAGTGCGGCGTCCACAATGGCGGCCTTGGTTTGCTGGCCTTTCTGCACCGCCCGCCCGCCCGCGCCAGCCAGACGGCTGCGGCCGGTGGCGGCGAGACTAACGGGGCTGGTTTTGGGAGCGGGAGGAGAAGCAGGCATCGATTTCGCAAAAAAAAGAACGACCGTTCTATTTTGCAGCAAATCACAACACGCAATCCCCGAAAGTAGGCTTCTAGACGATGCCTTCTAGGAAATTAAAGGGTAAACCCTTAATTTACCCTATCGGGTTGCCTGCTAAAGCATCAGTGCCAGGCTGGCTTCCAGATGCTCGGACGGCATCCGCTTGAACCCGGAACGGGCAAACCGCTGCAGCCGACCCATGACAAATGCCGTTAACGCCGAAGCCTGCACCTGGGCGTCCACACTGGGCGTAGCCGAACCCGAAGCATCGGAAACAACGCGCAGGCTCTGTTTCAGCGTGGATTCAATCTTGTCAAAAAACTGGTTCATCCGCTGCTGCAGGCGATCGTTCTCGAATACCAGTGCATCGCCCACCATCACGCGGGTCATGCCAGGGTTTTTCTCGGCGAACTGGATCAGCATGGAAATCACCTTGACCGCATGGCGGCTGCCTGTGCTGGAGTCATCCGTGGCCAGCGCGCTCTCGCGCTCGGCAATCTGGTTGACCAATGAGAAAACGGTTTGTTCGATGAACTCGATCAACCCTTCAAACATCTGCGCCTTGCTGGCAAAGTGCCGGTACAAGGCCGCCTCGCTGACGTCCAGCCGGGCCGCCAAAGCAGCGGTGGTGATGCGTTCGGCACCGGGCTGCTCCAGCATGGAAGCCAGCGCCTGCAGAATCTGGACGCGGCGCTCGCCAGGCTTGGGACGTTTGCGCACCGGGGTAGCCGGTTCACTGCCAGCGGCAGACAAGGGGGAGGTTTCGGCGTCGGACATGGCTTCGGAGAATAGGTTCAAACAATTCTCGCACAGCGTACCCAAGGGTTTTGCCCTAGGGCAAAAACACCAGGGTGACCCGCAGCCCGCGCCCGCCAGGGCCGGTGCCCACGTCCAGCGCGCTGCCATGCACATGGGCAATTTCCTGCGCAATGGCCAGCCCGAGCCCGTTGCCCTGACCTGCCACACCGGCAACTCGGTAGAACCGCTCCAGCACCCGGGCACGCTCATCCGGGGGCACGCCGGGGCCGTCGTCCTCCACCTCGATGAAGGCCCGGCCGGCCGGGATGGCAGTGTCGGCGCGGGCCGCTGTGTGGCCGCAACGCAGCGTCACCGTGCCACCGCCCGGCGTGTATTTCACGGCGTTGTCCAGCAGGTTGCCCACCATCTCGCGCAGCAGCCATTCGTGGCCCATGACGGTCACGGAGCGCACGTCCAGCCCCAAATCAATATGCTTGGCCGTCGCCGTGTTCAGGTGAACTTCCAGCAGGCTCTCACAAAGGTCTTTCAAATCCAGGCTTTGCATGGGCTGGGTGTCCAGCGCCAGTGCGTCGGCCCGCGACAGGGCCAGCAACTGGTTGGCCAGCTGCGAGGTGCGGCGAACGGCGTCCAGCAGTTGTCGCAATTCAATTGCTCCTAAACTTATAGCTACTGACGCACTACTGGCGAGGGCTGAAGGCCAATTTGATACCTTTTTTGAGGCATTTTTACTGTCCTGCGAAGTGGTTTCAGCGGCTTGCGCCCACGCTTCCACCTGTGCCTGCAAGCCAGCCAGCGGCGTGCGCAGCTGATGCGCGGCGTCCGCCACAAAGCGTCGCTGACTTTCGGCCTGCGCATTCACCAGGTCGAGCAGCCGGTTGATTGATGACACCAGCGGACGCACTTCTTCAGGCGACGCCTGCATGTCCAGCGCCCTCAAATCCCGGGGCGAACGGCGCTCCACGGCCTCCTTGAGCTCTATCAGCGGACGTAATGCGCGGCGCACCGCCCAGCTCACCGCAAACACCGAAGCAACGACCAGCGCCAGATTGGGCAGGACAACCTTGAAGAAAACCAGCCTTAACCACTGCTGCCGGGAATCAGCGCCATCTGCCAGATACATGACCAGGTCACCCGCCGTGGTGTGTACCCGCTGCGTGACGATTCGGTAGGTCACGCCTGCCTCCATCTCGCTCGAAAATTCAGGCTCCCAGGTGGACGGCACGGCACTGCCCAGCCACGCGTCGCCAATCAGCATGTGCCCATCCGGCCGGGCAACACCAAAGGCAGAAACACCCGGCCGCTGCCTGAGGAATTCAGCGACTGGCGGGGCCATTAGCAACACGGGCGCGTCCACGGGTGTCTGTCCGGGCGCAACCACCGAATCAGCCAGCAGGGGCATCAGGCCGAGTAGCTGTCGATCTTGCTGCAGCGCAGCATTGTCGGCCTGCCGGTAGTCGAACCAGGTGTTGATGCCTGCCAGCAACAGCAGCGGTACCAGCAACAGCAGCAGCAAACGCCGCCGCAAGCCTGTTCCCATGACGGCGGCTGTCTGCATGGGCCGTCAGCTGCCCGAGTGGTGCGGGGTGACCGGGCTTTCAGACGCCAGTTCAAGGCGATAACCAAAGCCGCGAATGGACCGCAGGGTGATGCCAAAGGGCTCCAGCTTGCCACGCAGACGCGAGATATAGACCTCCACCGCATTGGGCGTGATTTCCTTGTCCCACCCCGTGAGCGCTTGCAACAGCTTGTCCTTGTTGGCAGGTTTGGGAACTTGCAGCAGCAAATACTCCATGACGGTCCACTCGCGCGGACCAAATTCAATGAGTTGGGTCGACGTGATGGCGTCCGCGGGTTTGCCTTCGCCAGCCACCGGACGGATAAAGGCCTGTCGTTTGGCGGTATCCATTTCCAGCGGACCAAAGCTCAACACGGCAGAAGTAGCCGCTTGCGAGCGTCGTAGCAGCGCACGCAGCCGGGCCAGCAATTCGGGCAACTCGTAGGGTTTGGTCATGTAGTCGTCGGCCCCCATGTCCAGCCCCTGCACCCGGTCCTGCAAAGCGTCGCGCGCCGTCAGAATCAGCACCGGCACGGCAAACCCGGTTTTCCGCAACTGCCGGGTTAGCGCCAGGCCATCCATCACGGGCAGGCCGATGTCGATCACGGCTACGTCAAAGGCTTCAGTGCGGGTGGCCTCGATGGCGCGCTCGGCGCTGCCCACCCAGTCCACCGCATAACCTGCGTCGGTCAGGCCCAGCTTGATGCCGCTGGCCACCATCACATCGTCTTCAACCAGCAAAAGTCGCATGGCGTCATTCTGCGCTCAGGCACACGGGCGATGGCTTGCGTTTAGCTGACGGCGCCCCGTCGGAGCGCTCAGTGTGAACGGATCATGGTGCCGTAGGCCTGATCGGTCAGGATTTCCAGCAGCAGGGCATGCGGCACCCGTCCGTCAATGATGTGGACTGAATTCACGCCGCTCTTGGCGGCATCAAGCGCACCGGCAATTTTGGGCAACATGCCACCGGAGATCGTGCCGTCAGCAAACAGTTCGTCGATACGGCGGGCCGTCAGATCGGTGAGCAACTGGCCCTGCTTGTCCAGCACGCCACTGATGTTGGTCAGCATCATCAGTTTTTCTGCCTTCAGCACCGTGGCCAGCTTGGCGGCCACCACATCGGCATTGATGTTGTAGCTTTCGTTGTTCTCGCCAAAGCCGATCGGGCTGATGACGGGAATAAAGGCGTCATCCTGAAGGGCTTTCACCACGCTCGGGTCAACACTGACAATATCGCCCACCTGGCCCACGTCATGTTCCTTGGTGGGGTCGTTGCTGTCCATCATCTTGAGCTTTTGCGCGCGGATCATGCCGCCGTCACGCCCCGTAAGGCCAACAGCCTTGCCGCCAGCCTGATTGATCAGGCCAACGATGTCCTGCTGCACTTCGCCACCCAGCACCCACTCCACCACCTCCATGGTTTCAGCGTCGGTCACGCGCATGCCCTGGATGAACTCGCCTTTTTTCCCCAGGCGGTTCAACGCATTTTCAATCTGCGGACCACCGCCGTGAACCACTACCGGATTCATGCCGACCAGCTTTAGAAGGACCACGTCCTCCGCGAAATCCGCTTGCAGCGCCGGGTCTGTCATGGCGTTGCCGCCGTATTTGATGACGATGGTTTTGCCGTGAAACTTGCGGATGTAAGGCAGCGCCTGGGCCAGAATTTCGGCCTTGTCACGGGGGGCGATGGTGGAGGTATCGGTCATGTCAGCTTAAGCGTCGGTGGTTCAAGCAGCAAATTGTGCCGCAGTTGGCGTTTCGTCAAGCGATTGATACCCCTGCACGTGTTGCCGCAAAATGGATTTAATGGCTTGCAGATCATTGTCCACGGCTGCTTTTTCCAGCAGGACCAGCTGCGGTGACAGTTTCTGCCACGCAATAAAGGGCTCCTGCGCTTTCATGATGCGGGGATGTGTGGTGGGTATGGGGTTGTCGCCAATCAGCAGCTCTTCATAGAGTTTTTCGCCCGGACGCAGGCCAGTGATGGCGATTTCTATGTCACCCGTGGGATTCGCGTTGTCCTTGATGGAAAACCCGGAAAGCTGGATCATGCGCCGGGCCAGATCCACGATCTTGATCGGCTCCCCCATATCCAGCACAAACACATCACCGCCCTGTGCCATGGCACCGGCCTGCAAAACCAGCTGCGCCGCCTCGGGAATGGTCATGAAATAGCGGGTGACTTCGGCATGCGTCACGGTCAGCGGCCCGCCTTCAATTAATTGCCTGCGGAAAAGCGGGACAACACTGCCACTGGAGCCCAACACGTTGCCAAACCGGACCATCGTGAATCGGGTTTGGCGCCGGCTTGCCTCGCCGGGCTCATTGGAAGCGCCCGAAAAGACGGCGTTCTGTTCCGCCGCCAGAGCCTGCAAAACCAGCTCGGCCATGCGTTTGGTTGCACCCATCACGTTGGTGGGCCTCACCGCCTTGTCGGTAGATACCAAAACAAACCGCCGCACCGAATTCTCAACACAGGCGCGCGCCATGTTCAAAGTGCCAAATACGTTGTTGATCACCCCTTCGCCCGGATTGCTCTCCACCATGGGCACGTGTTTGTAGGCCGCGGCGTGGTAGACCGTGGCAGGCCGATAGTTTCTGCAGATCTCCGACAAACGGGCAAAATTGGTTACACTGCCCAATAGCGGAACCAGCTCAGTCTTGAGCCCATCCGCCGCGCAGATAGCTTCCAGCTCCTGATGAACCGTGTACAGACCAAATTCGCTGTGATCCAGCAACAAGAGCTGGCGCGGGCTTTGCCGAACGATTTGTCGGGCCAGCTCCCCCCCAATGCTGCCCCCGGAACCCGTTACCAAAACCACTTGACCCGTCAGGTCACGCGCTAAAAGCGCAGCGTCAGGTGGCACCGGCGGCCGACCCAACAGATCTTCCACATCCAGTTCGCGAAAATCATTGACGGTCACCCGTCCGGTTGCCAGATCACCCAGACTGGGCAACGTACGAACGTGCACGGGCAATGGGCTCAAGCTCGAAATGATGCTGTTGCGTCGTTCCCTGGAAGCGCTGGGCAGTGCCAGCAAGATGTCGGACACACCTTTGCCAGAGACCCAATCTGGCACGCTTGCTGGCGCAATGATGGGCACACCGTTGATGCTACGCCCCACCTTGCGGGAATCGTCGTCAATGAAACCCAACAAGACGAATTGCCCGGAAACGGCAATGGCTGAAGCGGTCTGCACACCTGCCGTGCCTGCACCGTAAATCAGCAGACGGCCATCAACTGGCTGCCGCCTCGAGTCCAAAGCCGCCAGCCAAAACCGGGCCGTTGCGCGGCTGGCCCCCACCAGCAAAACAAACAGCACGGGCTGCAAAACACCCAGCGTGCGCGGAACACCGGGCCATTGTTTCCAGAGAAGTATTGAAATAAGCAATGCGCTGTAAATCGCTACAGCCTTCGCCGTTGCCACCAGGGCCGCTTGACCGGAATACCGGAAAATGGCCCGATAAAGACCGAACCGCACAAAGACGGGAATGGCCAAAGCGGGAGCAAGTCCATACACCCACCATTGCGCACCCGTGGGCCAGTGCAATGCATCCAGACGCAAGGTATAGGCCAGCCAGGTCGCCAGCACGGACAACACGATGTCCAAACCAACAACAACCCACCGTTTGGCCGCGCGCGACCAGCCAATCACCCGGCTTTGCATTTACTTGGCCTATCGCGAAGGAGTATTAGCTCTTGATAGCAAACTCTTCTTTTGTGCGGCCTTGTGCCAGCAAGCTAGCCAGCCAGCGGGGAGTCAAACCTCGGCCAGACCATGACTCCCCAGCGGGGCCGCGGTATTTTGCAGCGACTGGCGCACCTACTTTTTTGGCCGCTTTAGCCCCTTTGACGGCCGTAGGCTTAGATTTACCACGGCCAGCCTTCACCGTTCGGCCCAGTTTGGAGCCCTGCAAGTCCTTGACAGTAATACCAAAGGCCTGCATCTTGACCAGTATCTCTTGAACTGTATTTTGAAACTCTTTGGTTTTTATGTCATTGGCCTGTTTCTGAAGTTTTTCAATTTGGGATTGAATATCGATCAAATTAGTCATGTTTGTCTCCGATTAAATTGCTGCCATCCTTCATTTTAATTCATTGTTAATGCGAAACACCATCTCGACGCAAAACTTTTAGAAGTGTCAACCATAGTATATGCATATCAAACATGATAGAGCGACGTTGTAAATACTCAATATCAAAAAGAACTTTTTCAGGGATGGGTATTTCGTCACGACCATTGATTTGAGCCAAACCAGTTAAACCAGGAAGCAATGTATGAACGCCCGCCTGCGTGCGCAAGTGAATTAAGTCTTGTTGATTAAATAGAGCTGGGCGAGGGCCGACAAAGCTCATATCCCCTTTGAAGATATTCCATATTTGGGGCAATTCATCCAGGCTACTTTTCCGCAAGATTCCGCCGATCGGCGTTAAATAAACATTGGGGTTTGTCAAGAGATGGGTCGCGACCGCTGGCGTACCCACTTGCATACTGCGAAATTTTGGCATTCTGAAGATTTTATTATTCCTGCCTACGCGATCTGACCAGTACAGCGCCGGGCCACGCGAAGTAACTCGAACCAGAACTGCAACTACAGCCATCGGCAGCATAAGAACAAACATTGATAGTGCTGCGAGAGCAATGTCAAAAATCCGCTTAATCGACATATGTCTCCCCATTCACCAGCATTACCCGCCCAAGCCCCTCATCCAGCGAAAGCGGCGGAGCCCACCCCAGCAATTCACGGGTTTTAGAGATATCAAGCTGCAGCGACCCGCACAACCGCTGTGCCAGATCAGGTTGCCCCAGCAAGCGGGCGCCCGTCTCGAGAATCCACTGCGGCACAGGTACCAGGCGCGCGCGCTTGCCCATGGTTGAAGCCATGCGTCGCAGCAATTCAGGCGTGGAAACATCCTCGCCATCGCTCACCAGAAAGGTCTGGTTAGCCGCTGCGGGGTGGTCGATACAGATAAAAATCAAGTCGACCAAATTATCGAGGGCCACCAGACTACGTGCATTATGAATAGCACCCAAAGGCAGTGGCACACCACGCTGCAACCAGCGCACCATCGTCGCAAAGTTGGCCTTGACTCCGGGTCCGTAAACCAATGGTGGGCGAATAATCACCATTTCCATGGAGGACTGTGCGGACAATTCGTGCAACCCACACTCCGCCTCATGCTTGGACACTCCGTAGGCATCCACCGGGCGCGGAGAATCAGCAGCCGTAAATGGCTGCCCCTGACGAGTACTCTCACCATTAACCTTAATGGAACTGATGAACACAAACCTTCTCACACCGGCCAAAGCCGCCCGGCGTGCGAGATTCAAGGTATCTTCCACATTAATGCGCCGAAACTCCGCCAGTGGGTGCACCGCTGCATCATCCACCTGATGAACGCGAGCAGCCAGATGCACCACACATTCAACCCCCTGGAGCGCAGTTGTCCATGTGTCAGCGTCTGCTCGGGTTGAAAGAGTTTGGGCTCTGCGGCCCATGCGCTTAACCAATGCACTACCGACAAAGCCAGTCCCACCAGTAATCAAAACGCCGCCCATCGCTAAAACAATTCACGCACTTTAAAGAAATATTTGGAGAGGATCATCAGCCAGTTGGTGCGAATTCCATTTTGGCGGCATGCCCGCAGGATTTCGGAATTCAGAAGGTAGGTCGCCTTTAATCCAGAAGTACTGAGCCCCCCCGTTTGCATCCGAACCAGAACTTCAGCCAGATGTTTGTATTTTAATTTTCCAGATTTAAAAATTCTTGCAACAAACTCAAAATCACCCGCAATGCGGTACCCTTCACTAAATTTTCCATGATGTTCAAACACCCGTCTGCGAACAAATAGAGCCGGATGGGCGGGCATCCAGCCCCACCCCAGACGCTTGGGGTTGAACCGCCCGGAGTCGTAGGTACGAACTACCTGCAATGGCCGGCCGGGGTGGAAAAACTCTACATTGCCATAGAGTGCGTCCAGACGATCCGTTTGCATCTGCTGAACAACCCGTTCAATAACGCTGTCGTCTTTATAGACGTCATCTGCATTTAGAAAAGCAATCACGTCACCAGTAGCCAACCCCACGCCTTTGTTCATGGCATCATAAACACCTTTGTCGGGCTCTGAAACCAACTTGCCTAACCGCGCCTTGTACTGATTTAGTATGGTCAGCGTGGCGTCCGTAGAAGCCCCGTCAACAACGATATGTTCAATATCTGACCACGTCTGGTTAGCCACGGAGCGCAACGTATTTTCAATGGTGGCCGCACTGTTAAAACAAACTGTAATGACGCTGACCCGCATATTCAGTACTTAATAAAGCGCTTCAACGCTTCCTTGATGCGCCTTGGCACATACCTTTGTATCCATTTTCGGGAATTGATCTGCATGGTCGATTTCAGTCCCGCGCTAAAGGTCGGGACGACTGAACGGACCTCAGCAATAACTTCAGTTAGTGCCTTCTCATAGGCTGCATATACTGCTTCCGGTTCATTTCCATCCTGCAAGTAAACCGAACCCAAACGATGAAAACTACCATCATCCAACAATTGAAATTGATGGAAATGGTAAAAAATCAAAGGACTGCCATCCACGGTGATTTGATCCGGCAATGACTCTGAAACCGCGTAATTTGGAAAATTCCATGGAGCAAGACCGGCTCCAGGATGTTGCAGTACGTGCGTACGAGGATAACGCACAGGCCATTCGTCCAGATATTTCTGATCGCCCATCCGGCCATTTTCCAGACGGTCATAACACCACTCCAGGCACTGCTCCCGCCATTTATTGAGGCAGGAAAGCCCTTCGGCATTCCTGCGAAAGCTCACCCATTCGACGCAAAACCGCCCCCTGGATTCCAAATGCAGGAGTCGTGGTGTGAATCGATGCTCAATGATTGCAATCGACGAATCCCCGATTTCATCAAACAAGGGCTCCAAGGAAGAGAAAAACATCAAATCCGCATCCACATACGTGAGCATGTCGATTTCAGGGTACTGTTCCATTAACCACGCAGGAAAACAGGGCGAAAGTGTCCAGCAATACTCGGCAATATTGCGATCTTTCTTGACTGCGAGCAGCTCGGAACTCTCAATCTCCGCTAGTGAAATGCAAGTCACGCCCGGCAAGCCGAGTTGTTCGAGGATACGTCGGCATGGATCATCCATGCACAGGACAAAAACATTCGCACCCGCGCAGTGCAAGCGCAGCGTGCGCAGCATCACTACCCCTTTGAAAAGGTAGCCGCTGTCAAAGAGAGTGCAGAAATACCTGGGAATCAGGTTTTCACTTTGCTGCATACATATGTTCTCACCGCTGTTTTGGCACCTTGATGCACATCTTCGTCCAATGTAAATACATCAATCAGCGTCAGGCCAAACTTGTTCAGCAAGGCCAGAAATTCCGCCTCACCAAAATGAATTTCAACCGTCTCGATACCATAAGCCAGTTTGCGGAAATGCATCGTCGATAGATGGGGCAAAACCGGGGTTCGATGAAAAATGGCATAGCGCTCGGCCACCCGTGCCGTCTCTGCTATTGCCACCTCGTAGTCGGGGATATGCAGGAGGCAGCATCCTGAGATGACCACATCGAAATGTGAGTCAGCATAGGTCAGTGCGGTTGCATCCTGGACGTCGAAGTGCAAACCCGGGTACGTTTTCCGGGCCATTGCCACGAATGCAGGCGAATAATCGCAACCGGTATACGTAAATGGCAAACCCGCAATGCCGAATACCTCAGAATAATATCCACTCGAACAGCCGATTTCGAGAAGTGTGCCCGCACCGCTCATACGTGGGAGCTGCTTGATAGCTTCAACCAGGACGTCGAACACATCAACGCGTTGACCAGCCCGATAGTGCATCAGTTGACGATCGACAAGCACGCGTTGCCTGCCAGGCAATTCATCTGCCTGCCAGGAGTTACGGAGTCTCCCGGCCTCTGACTCCAGATCAGCACCGGACAACTGGATGAATCCTGTCGAAACGGAACGCCGACCCGGGATGGACGATCTAATTCGTCGCAATGCATTTTTCAGGCTCGGGTACTTCGCAAGCCATTGTCTGAGCAGGCTAATCACGAAGTGTGCCCTTCGTCCTTGTGCTTGTGTTCCGCCACCACCAATTGATCAAGGAAAAAATCCTCATTGCGCGGCAACAACATTGACGCCAGTAGCCCAAGAATCGACACGGGGGCAAACAGGAACACCCGCAAAATCAGCTTCGCAAGAATGGATCGAGCACCTGTCACCTTAAAAAGATAGGCATTAGCCATCTGGAAAAGTATGGACGCATCAGCCAGAATTTTCCGTTGCCGGACAATGTAAAACCCGCTTCTTTCCAACAAGGCGCTCAGGCCAAAGCTGGAATATCGGGCGTAGTCATAGGGCTGCTCATGCTCATCCCAGACAAAAGGAACGGTTAACAGCAAACGGCCCCGCGGCCTCAGTACCCTAGCTATTTCCTTTAGGAAGGCATCCGGTGTGAAGACGTGTTCTAGAACCTGATTGCACAGGACCGCATCAAAGCTGGCGTCATCGAAAGGAAAAAAATTTTCCATCGTAGTAGGCGTCCGCTACATTGCGCAGCCTGGCCGTTGGCGTATCTATTTCAAGCCCGGTATACGAATGGACCTTGAACAGCGCTTGGTAAGGCTTCGAACCACACCCGACATCAAGCAAGTCACCAGCTAACATAGGGCTAGCTGCTTCGATTTCACGCCACAGCCCGCGGCGTGCCAAGAAAAAAGGGTTGATAAAGATCCCGATAATTCCGGGCTTGAACTGCCTCGCAGCAAACTGACGGCGCAAATTGGTACTCATGACTTCTTCAGCGCTTCCCACAGACGGGTGATCACGCGTTTGGCACGGGCGGCAAATGAGGTATGTTGCCCAAGGAACTTGGCAAAACTGTCACGCGCCGCCACGCTTTCCTGTATCTCAATAGGCAAAACATTGACTGGTACGGCAGCAACCACTTGGTCGAAATCGTCGGTTGTTGCGCAGTGCGTCCCACTGTCATCCGTGCCGGTGTTGTTGACCAGACTACGCCCAGGGTAAAGCGTCAGCATGTTGTCCAAGAAACACGAAGCATGCCAGCGCACCGCCCATGAATCATTCTTGCCAGCCACCTGATTCGCCAACATCTTCATATAGGGATAGGCGCCCCCCATGTCAAATGCACGTGTCAGGCGTTCACGCCGCAACGCGTCAAGCAGCCTCTGGCCATCCGGCTGGAAATGACGCCAGGCTCGGGACCATGTGGCCCAGCCCCAGCAGTCTGCCCCACGCAAGAAAAAGGTCTCCGGCAGCGTCTCGTCCACAGGGTAGCAATAGCCATGAATGCTGGCGACGCGCTCCTGATCGCGATACTGCTGCAAACCTTCGTTCATGAACTTCAGAAAGTAGGGTGAGACAACCAGATCGTCCTCCATGACGATCACCGCGTCGTTCTTGGACAGGATTTCAGTCACGCCACTGATGATGGAACGCGCCAACCCCAAGTTCTGGTCGCGGTAGATCCGCGTCACGGATGCAAAACCGTCGATCGAGTCGACGTATTCACGCGCAGCATCAGTTTGGGGTCTGTGTCCTTCGTGTTTCGGCCCATCGCAATACACGTGAAGCAATGTCAAGCCAGCTTCCTGGTTTGCCCGGAGCGACTCCACTGTCTGGCGCAGGTGATCAAGGCGGGCATACGCGAATAGGACCACGGGGGCCAAGCGGCCAGCGGCACTCATCAGACGGCTTCCTTTTGAATCTGTAACACCTGGTCAGCCAATGCTGCAATCTCTTCGTCGTGTGTGATGAAAATAATGATCCCATCGCGCATTCTGGCGCGCAGCTTTCCGACTACCTCGACCCGCGTCTCCGGATCGAGCGCGCTGGTCGCCTCATCAAGCAACAACACTTCGGGCTTGCGTATCAAGGCACGGGCTATCCCCAGACGCTGGCGTTGCCCGCCGGAGAAGTTTTCCCCCAAATAGCTCAACCTCGTATCCAGCCCCTTGTCCAGCGAGCGGATCAGGCCATCCAGATTCACGCTCTCCAAAGCGGCGTACAACTCTTCATCGCTGGCCTGCGCTCCTAGAAGCAGGTTTTCCTTGACCGTGGTTGAGAATATTTTCGGCTGCTGCTCCACCAGCATAAAGTGCGCACGCGCCGCCGCCAGAGGGATAGCTCCTTCATTGATCACCAGCTGACCACTGTCCGGAACACTCAAGCCCAGCAGAATGTCAGCCAGTGTCGATTTGCCTGCGCCGGAAGGCCCAACGACGGCGTAGGTATGCCCCGCCTCGAACCGGAAACTGACATCCGCGAGCACGCGCCCACGGTCACCATAGGCAAACGAAACCTGCTGCAAGTCCAGGGTCCGCACCCTGTCGACCGCCGCAGCTGACAAGGGGCCGGGCTTTTCTTGCGCCAACTGCACCAGGGCGCCAATGTCCTTGACGGCCCGGATATCCGTCAGAAGCTGTGACCCTGCCGTCACCATCTGCCCCAGGGAAGCAAATACACGAATGATGATGATGGTGCCCGCGAACAATGCCGCATCCGTCATCTCCACCTCGGCGCCGGGCCACAGCGCAATGGAGGCCAGCAGCAAGAGCACGATGGCCGGGAATGCCTTGACGCCCGTCTTGATGGCATCCATCTCGACCAGCATCTTGATGTAGGAGTGTATCTGCGCCGCATAAGTGGCCATGACAAAACGCTCCCCATGCAAGGATCGGATAGATCTCAGGCTGTTGAGTGCCTCCACGAATGTCGTGCCGAGTTCGCGTGACAGATTGACAGCGCGCGCGTTCACGCGCAACACTTGCCTGAGGAGGAAAGCGACGACCGCCATGCTGGCCAGAAGGAACAAGATGACGCCTACAAAGACACGCGGTGAAAACTGGTACAGCACAACC
>Ga0116157_10003811_pt1 | contig 14314 bp, 18 predicted proteins | sample AD_UKC048_MetaG_FD_89882 | JGI IMG/M metagenome (GOLD analysis project Ga0116157, IMG submission 89882) | Active sludge microbial communities of municipal wastewater-treating anaerobic digesters from USA - AD_UKC048_MetaG | ecosystem: Engineered > Bioreactor > Anaerobic > Digestate | place: USA...
GAATACCGCAGCACCCGGATTCACCAGCGTCACGCGACTCATCAGACCCCGGGCGAACAAGGCAGCAGGAAAAACCACCGCCAACGCACCGTAACCAGCCGACCAGCCCACGTTTTGTCGCCCTGTGAGGCCCCAAGCGGCAATTGCCACCACAAAACCCACAACCGCCTGACCCGCAACCACCCGCCAGGGGGAAACCGACGGGGATTTTTCTCGCAGCTGACGCGCTTGTTCGGCGGTCAACGGCTTGAATTCAGGCTCTTGCGCCTCCACTTGCAAAGCTTGCGAAGTTTCCGCCCTGTTTGGTCCGGGTGCCATTGTGATCATGTCAGATTACGCGCAGGTTACACCCTGAAAACTTCAGCAAAGCCATTGATTATACGTAGAAACCCGCGCCTCAAGCAAGTGCCCGGCAAAACCTCAAAGGGCGTCACAATCCTCTCCATTCTGCGTCATCTTTCCAGTGTCATCTGACCGCCGTGCGGTGTCGCGCAAAGGTTTCTTCATGCTCATGTTTTCGAAATTTCTGCACCTCGCCGCCGCCATCATCTGGCTGGGCGGCATGGTGTTTGTATTGACCAGCCTGCGCCCTGTGGCCATTGCGCAGCTGCAGCCTTCCGCACGTCTCACCCTGCTCAGCGCCGTGCTGGTGCGCTTTTTCATGCTGGTGTGGGCAAGCGTGGTTGCCCTGCTGCTGACCGGTTTGCACATGATGATCAGCACCGGCATGAGCAATGCACCCAAGGGCTGGCACTGGATGCTGGGCATTGGCCTGCTGATGTTTGCGATCTTTGGCCATCTGTATTTCGGCCCGTTCAAGCGGCTCAAGCGTGCCGTGGCGCGCGCAGACTGGCCGCGCGCCAGCGTGCATCTGGCCAACATCCACAGGCTGGTCGTGGCCAATTTCTGCCTGGGCTGGGCAGCCGTGGCGGCCGTGGTTTTTGTCAGCTGACAGATCACGGGTATCGGCGCGGGAGTTTGGCGGGGCAGGGATAATCCGGGCATGACCGCCACGCCCGCTCCAAGCGACACTTTGCCTGACACCCTGTGCTTCCTCAACGGTGACTACACCGCGCTCAAGGACGCCAAAATCAGCGTAATGGACCGGGGCTTCATCTTCGGTGATGGCGTGTACGAGGTGCTGCCGGTTTATGCGGGCCAGATTTTCCGCTTTGACCAGCACATGGCGCGACTCAGCCGCAGTCTGGCCGAGCTGCGCATCACCAACCCGTACGCACCGACCCAATGGCTCGAAATTGCTACTAAATTAATAGCTACTCACGCATATTCCACAAGGGCTGAAGGCCAAAATGGCACCCTAAAAGACGGTGTTTTACCGTCCCAGTTGATCTACATCCAGATCACCCGTGGCGTGGCCCCGCGCGACCATGTGATGCCGCCGGGCCTGTCGCCCACCGTGTTCGTGATGATCAACACCATGACCGCGCCGTCTGCGCTGCAACGCGCCCAGGGCGTGGCCTGCGTCACCGCCGATGACTTTCGCTGGGAAAAGGCGCACATCAAAACGACCAGTTTGCTCGGTGCGGTGTTTGCCCGCCAGATCAGCTTTGATGCGGGTGCGGTGGAGACCGTGATGTTTCGCGACGGCTTTTTGAGCGAAGCCTCATCCAGCAACGTGTGGGTGGTCAAAAACGGCACCGTTCTGGGCCCGCCCAAAGACAACCTGGTGCTCGAAGGCATTCGTTACGGGCTGATTGAAGAGCTGTGCCGCGAGGCGGGCATCGGGTTTGAGTTGCGCCGCATCAGCCGCGACGAGGTGTTCAGCGCCGACGAGCTGCTGCTTTCCAGCGCCACCAAGGAAGTGCTGGCCATCACGCGGCTGGACGGTCAGCCGGTTGGAAATGGCTTGCCCGGCCCCATATGTGAACGGCTGTATGCGGGCTACCAGCACGCCAAACAGCTCCGCTAACCCACCCGCCCGCCTGAACACGAAATAGCCGACCACCATGCCCCTGCCACCCGCCGATACCGCCACCCCGTCGCTCATCGAATACCCGTCGCAGTTCCCGATCAAGGTCATGGGGGAGCGCGTGGAGGGCTTCGTCCACGCCGTCACGGCCATCGCGCACGCCTTTGACCCGGCTTTTGACGCCGCCACCATCGAGCTGCGCGAGAGCAAGGGCGGCAAATACCTGGGTGTCACCATCACCATCACCGCCACCAGCCGCGAGCAGCTCGACGAGTTGTATCGCACGCTGAGCACGCATCCGATGGTGAAGGTGGTTTTGTAGGCCGTTGTGGAGCCAATCATCCAGAACCTTGGCCGGGTGGACTACCTGCCCACCTACGCCGCCATGCAGGAATTTACAAGCCAAAGAGGCCTCCAGCCCTCGCCGGGTATGCCGGACCAGCTATGGATTTGTGAGCATCTACCTGTTTTTACACAAGGTCTGGCCGGCAAACCGGATCACCTGCTTAACCCCGGCGACATCCCGGTGGTGGCGACCAACCGCGGCGGGCAGGTGACCTACCACGGCCCCGGGCAGGTGGTGGCGTACCCGCTGATCGACCTGAAACGCGCGGGCTATTTCGTCAAGGAATACGTTTACCGCATTGAAGAGGCCGTGATCCGCACGCTGGATGTTTTTGGCGTCACCGGGCACCGCGTGGCGGGTGCGCCCGGCATTTACGTGCGGCTGGACGACCCCGGCTCCCACGCCCTGCTGCCCCAGCGCCCCAAAAAGGCCGAAGCACAAAATGGGGGTCACACCCCCATCAAGTCTGCAATTAAGTCCGAACCGGACTTTTCAGGCCTCGGCAAAATCGCCGCGCTGGGCATCAAGGTCAGCCGCAACTGCACGTATCACGGCGTCGCGCTGAACGTGGCGATGGACCTGGAACCCTTCTCCCGCATCAACCCCTGCGGCTACACGGGCCTGCAAACCGTGGATCTTTCTACAATCGGGGTATCTGCCAGCTGGGCTGAGGCCGCCGACGTCTTGAGTCGCAAGCTCGCCACCTATCTGGCTCCCTGAACCTGCCCTACCCCATGACCACCACCAACCCAACCGTCCGCGAAGCCCAGTCTGTCGAGACCTACGATGCCAGCGCCAAACAGAAGGCAGGCGCCAAGCTCTCGCGTATCCCGGTCAAGGTGGTTCAGGGCGAGGTGTTGAAGAAGCCGGACTGGATTCGCGTGAAAGCCGGTTCGCCCAGCACGCGTTTTTATGAGATCAAGGACATCCTGCGCGCCAACAAACTGGTCACGGTGTGCGAAGAAGCATCCTGCCCCAACATCGGCGAATGTTTCGGCAAAGGCACGGCCACCTTCATGATCATGGGCGACAAGTGCACGCGGCGCTGCCCGTTCTGCGACGTGGGCCATGGCCGCCCCGACCCGCTGGATGTGAACGAGCCCGAAAACCTGGCCAAAACCATCGCCGCACTCAAACTGAAATATGTGGTGATCACCAGCGTGGACCGAGACGACCTGCGCGATGGCGGGGCCCAGCATTTTGTGGACTGCATCAGCCGCATCCGCGAGCTCTCACCCACCACGCAGATCGAGGTGCTGGTGCCCGACTTTCGCGGCCGCGACGACCGCGCACTGAAGATTTTGCAGGCCGCCCCGCCCGATGTGATGAATCACAACCTGGAGACGGCGCCGCGCCTGTACAAGGAGGCGCGGCCGGGATCGGACTACCAGTTCAGCCTGAACCTGCTCAAGAAGTTCAAGGCGCTGCACCCCAACGTGCCGACCAAAAGCGGCATCATGGTCGGCCTGGGCGAGACCGATGACGAGGTGCTGCAGGTGATGCAGGACATGCGCGACCACCACATCGACATGCTCACCATCGGCCAGTATCTGGCGCCCAGCACGTCACACCTGACCGTGAAACGCTACGTGCACCCCGACACGTTCAAGATGTTTGAGGCCAAGGCTTACGAAATGGGTTTCAGCCACGCTGCCGTGGGCGCGATGGTGCGTAGCAGCTACCACGCCGATGTGCAGGCGGGGCATGCGATGGGGTCTTTGAACGGGTAGGGCTGGCAAAACAATGCCGTCGGAGCCGTGAGACACAGCAGGATTGACGCTCACATCGCATTGAGGCCGCATGAAGGCCGAGTCATCCCGCATCCAAAAATGGAAACGAGCGGCCGACGAATCCGGAATGGAGCCCGCTGCTCCGTTCTTATTATTTCCCCGCCAAATAACCACCCTCCACCCAAGCCACTGCACTCGCGCGGTTCAGCTTGAATGAGGGCGCGGCGCGCACCTGCGCCAGCAGGTCGCCCAGTTCGTCGTGTGCGCTCAGCGTGGCACTGGGGTGCTCATCGTCGGGCACGATATCCAGCGTCACGGTCACGCGGGCCGGACCGGCGCTGACGGTGATGCTCTGGTGCAGGCTGGCGTGCAGTTGCTGCTCGCTGCGGCGGACAAACTCACTGGCGGTTTTCACCAGCGTGTGAAACGCCGCGGTGTCCAGCGGTTTGGGGTTCTTCTTGTCGCGGCCCATGGTCCAGGGGCCGACCAGTGCGGGCTCGGACGCGCCGTCGGGCGTCATGGTCACGGCCCAGCCATCGTCGTCTTCGTTTTTGATGACCTGTGCGGTCCAGCCATCGTTGCGCCACAGGCGGGGTTCCAGGGTTTTTGGGGGTTGGTCGGTCAATTGCGGGCCCGGTTGTGAAAAAATCAGTGCGAGCGGATAGTATCTGTCCTTTCGGTGGACTGCTGAATGCTACAAAATTAATAGCTACTCGCGCATATCCCACGAGGGCTAATGACCTATTTCACCCCTAAAACAGGCACCAAATCATGAATTACCAGGCGAACCCGGCACGTTACGACAGCAACACCATGCAATACCGCGCCAGCGGCAAGAGCGGGCTGAAGCTGCCTGCCATCACGCTGGGCCTGTGGCACAACTTTGGTGACGCCACACCGTTTCAGACCCAGCGCGACATGCTGCGCACGGCGTTTGATTTGGGCATCACCCATTTCGACCTGGCCAACAACTACGGCCCCCCGGCGGGCAGCGCCGAGACCAATTTCGGCGAGCACATGCGGCGTGATTTCAAGCCGTATCGCGACGAGTTGCTGATCTCCAGCAAGGCCGGTTACGACATGTGGCCCGGCCCTTATGGCCAGGGCGGCGGCTCGCGCAAGTATGTGCTGGCCAGTCTGGACCAGAGCCTGAAACGCATGGGCCTGGAATATGTGGACATTTTTTATTCACACCGGTTTGACCCCGATACCCCGCTGGAAGAAACCATGGGTGCGCTGGCGACGGCCGTGCAGCAGGGCAAGGCGTTGTACGCCGGCATTTCCAGCTACTCCGCCACCAAGACGCGCGAGGCCGCAGCCATTCTGAAAGCCATGGGGGTTCCCATGCTGATCCACCAGCCCTCATACAGCATGATGAATCGCTGGATTGAGGGCGAGCTGCTGGATGCGCTGGAAGACAACGGCATGGGCTGCATCGCCTTCAGTGCGCTGGCGCAGGGGCTGCTGACCAGCAAATACCTCAACGGTGTGCCCGCTGATGCGCGCATCAACCGCCCGGGCGGCGGCTCCTTAAAACAGGACCACCTGAGCCCGCAAAATCTGGCGCATGTGCGTGCCCTGAACGAGATGGCTATCGCCCGCGGCCAAAGCCTGGCCCAGATGGCTGTGGCCTGGGTGCTGCGCGACCCACGCGTGACGTCGGCGCTGATTGGCGCGAGCCGCCCGGAGCAGATTGTGGAACTGGTGGGCGCACTCAAGCAGCCTGCTTTTTCTGCCGCCGAACTGGCGGCGATTGACCAGCATGCGGTGGATGGTGGCCTGAATTTGTGGAAACGCCCGTCCACCGATCAGCGGCTGGCCTGACTGGATTTCAGGCCTCAGGCCTGGCCGGCGCCATCTTTTCCCAGGCGGCCACGGCTTCAGCGGCATACATCAATGCCGGGCCACCACCCATGTACACACACACCGACAACATTTCTTCGAGTTCAGCCCGCGTGCACCCCAGCCGGTGTAGCGCCTTCACGTGAAAACCGATGCAACCGGAACAATGCTGCGTGATGCCAATGGCCAGCGCAATCAGCTCTTTCTGTCTGGCACTCAGCGCGCCATCTGTCATGGCAGCGCGGGCCAGCTGGCCAAATCCCGCCATGGCGTCGGGCTGCGCCTTGCGAAAAGGTGCCAGACTCTCGTTGATATCGTGAATCAGACTGCTGTGATCAAACGTACTCATATCCTGTTCCGTTCCAGTGAAGAAGAAGCCGCGCGCCGGGAGGTAGCGGCATGAAAGCCAATCTTTACGCGCTGGGCGCCATTGCCCTGTGGGCCACACTGGCGGCGTTGGGGGTGTCGCTGTCGCACGTGCCGCCGTTCCTGTTAACCGGCCTGTCGCTGCTGATCGGTAGTGTGATCGCCCTGCCGCTGTTGCGACATGACCTAAATCAATGGCGCGTGCCGGCTTCCACGCTGGCGCTGAGTGTGTATGGGTTGTTCGGGTTTCACTTTCTGCTGTTCATGGCCCTGCGCCACGCGCCGCCGGTGGAGGCGAATCTGGTCAACTACCTGTGGCCGCTGTTCATGGTGGTGCTGTCACCCCTGCTGCTGCCGGACATTCAATTGCGCAGCGCACACGTGGCGGCGGCCCTGCTGGGGTTTGCAGGGGCCGCCATGGCGATCCTGGGCGCCAGCAGCGGCAGCACGCCGGGCGGCATCATCACCGCTGCAGGCTGGTCGTGGGGCTACCTGCTGGCACTGGCCTCGGGCCTGATCTGGGCCAGCTATTCGCTGCTGACCAAACGCGTCAAGCCCTTTCCCACAGCGGCCATCGGCCTGTTTGGCTTGCTGTCAGGCTTGCTGTCACTGCTGTGTCATTGGCTGCTGGAGCCCGCAGTGCATTTGAGCGGGAACGACTGGACGCTGATTGTTCTGATGGGGCTGGGGCCGCTGGGCGCGGCTTTTTTCCTGTGGGACCGGGCCCTGAAACTGGGTGACGCACGGCACATCGGCATCCTGAGTTACCTGACGCCATTGACATCCACGATGATGCTGCTGGCCGTGACCCATCGCCCGCTAACCTGGCCGATCGCGCTGGCAACCGTGATGATTGTGGGTGCGGCGATCTGGGGGCTGCGCAGCCGCTGAGCCTGTTCTCAGGCGTGATTGCGGCTGGCACCGGCGGAAATAATGCCCGAGCGGCGCTCCACCTGTCCGGTGTAAGCCACCTGAGCCGGGTCTTCAGATTCCAGCACCTCCCGCGCCCAGGGGCCCAGTTTGCCGGCATCGATTTTCAGCACTTCCTGCTTCACTGCCAGAATCTGTGCCGGGTGCATGGAGAAGCTGCGCAGGCCCAGGCCCAGCAGCAGTCGGGTGAGTCCGACATCACCCGCCATCTCGCCACACACGCTCACGCTCTTGCCCTGCGCCTGACACTCGGCAATAGTCTCGGCCACCAGACGCAACACGGCGGGGTGCATGGGGTCATACAGGTGCGCAACCGACTCATCCGCGCGGTCAATCGCCAGCGTGTACTGAATCAGGTCGTTGGTGCCGATGGACAGGAAATCGAAATATTTCAGGAACAGCTTCAAGGTCAGCGCTGCGGCCGGGATTTCAATCATCGCGCCCAGCTGAAGCGGCCCGTAACCCTGGCCACGACGGTCCAGATCGACACGTGCCTGATCCAATAGCGCCAGCGTCTGGCGAATTTCACTGGCGTGCGCCAGCATGGGAATCAGCAGGTTGACGCGGCCATGCGCTGCGGCGCGCAGGATGGCCCGCAGCTGCGTCATGAACATGGCTGGGTCCGCCAGACTCCAGCGAATGGCGCGCAGGCCCAGCGCCGGGTTGAGGTGGCCTTCGTCCTTGTGCGCCTCGCTCAGCTGTTTGTCAGCACCCACGTCAATTGTGCGGATGGTGACCGGCATGCCCTGCATGCCTTCGACCGCGCTTTTGTAGGCCTGATACTGCTCTTCTTCGTCGGGCAATTCACCCTGCCGACCCATGAAGAGAAACTCACTGCGGAACAGGCCCACACCCACTGCGCCGGCCTTGACCGCGCCGATGGCGTCTCCGGGCATTTCGATGTTGGCCAGCAGTTCTACCTTCTGCCCGTCCATGGTGATGGCCGGGGTATGCCGCAACCGGGAGAGGCGGCCGCGCTCAAGCTCACCCTGACGCTGCTTGAAGCCATACTCCGCCAGAATGATGGGCGACGGGTCCACGATGACCACGCCCGCATCACCGTCGATGATGACCCAGTCATCCTGGCGCACCAGCTGGCTGCTGGAGCGTGCACCCACCACGGCGGGAATATCCAGACTGCGGGCCACAATGGCCGTGTGCGATGTCTTGCCCCCCACATCCGTCACAAAACCGGCAAACACACTCTGCTTGAACTGCAGCATGTCCGCAGGCGACAGGTCGTGAGCCACCAGAATCAGCGGCACATCCACCGTATCGTCCAGCAGCAGATCCTGCTGCGAGGTTTTGCGATGGCTGCGCAGCGACACCGGAACGATCGGTGACGCCGCGCCTTTCATGGCCAGCAGGACTTTTTCGGTGATCTGTTCGAGGTCGGCCTTGCGCTCACGCAGGTACTCGTCCTCCATCTCGTCGAACTGGCGGGCGATCACCTCCAGCTGGGTGGTCAGCGCCCATTCAGCGTTGTACAACCGGTCCGTGATCCAGTGCTTGACGCCGCCGATCAGCTCTTCGTCCTGCAGCAGCATCAGGTGAACGTCAAGCAGGGCCGTCAGTTCATGGGGCGCCTCTTTGGGCCCCATGAGGGACACGCTTTTTTGCAGGCGGTGAATTTCATCAACCACGGCATTGCGCCCCACCCGCACCCGGTCAATCTCGGACGACACCTGCGAAGGCTGGATGAAATAGTGCGCCACATCCACGCGGCTGGAAGCAATCAGCACGGCGCGCCCAATGGCGATGCCCCGGGCGACTGCCAGACCGTGGATGGAGAACGTCAAATCACTCTCCCTCGCCGAATTTATCGTTGATCAGCGCGAGCAGGGAATCCATCGCCTCCTGCTCGCGATCACCGGCAGTCTCGACCTCCACAGTAGAGTCCAGGCCGGCTGCCAGCATCATCACGCCCATGATGCTCTTGGCATTCACCCGGCGCGAACCGCGGGACATCCAGACCTCACACGGAAAGCTGCCCGCCAGTTTGGTCAACTTGGCGGAAGCTCGGGCGTGCAGGCCCAGCTTATTGCTGATGGTCACGGTGCTCTTGATCATTGTTTCTTTTTGCCTGATTTTGGGGAGCCGTCACGGCGACCTGCATCACACCCTGCGAGCCGCCCGCCAGGGCGCGCGCGGCCAGCAGGTCCAGCGCCTCGTGGCGGTAGGTCATGGTGCGCAGCAGCATGGGCATGTTCACGCCCGCGATGAGTCTGGAGTCGATACCATCGACCAGCTTTTGCGCGATGTTGCAGGGCGTGGCACCGAACAGGTCGGTAAACAGCAGCGTCTGCTTCGCACCCATGCGGGTCATCAGCGCGCGCGCCTGCTCCAGAGACACTTCGGGCGACACATCGGGCAGCACGTCCAGCGCTTCGATATCGGCCTCGGCCGCGGGGAAGACATGCAGTACGCACTGGCGCAGTGCACTGGCCAGCGGCGCGTGGGCAATGATGAGGGTCGCGATCGTCATGATGAACGTTGATTATGGCTTTTGGATGCCCAAAAATAAGCGTAGGACAACACACCACACCCCAAATAGACCCCAAAAGCCAGCTGAAAAGACAACACGTCGCCAAAGCCCAGCGCATGAAACCCGTCAATCAGCAGGCCCACGCCCCACTGAATCACAAACACGCCCAGAAAAATGACCAGGTTGTAGGCTGACAGCGCCCGCCCGGCCAGCGCCGCAGGGAACGCCATGGCCACCGCAGGCTGCGACAGCGAAACAAAGGTACAACTCATGCAATACAACGCCCAGAGCACACCAGCCCCCGTAGATATTGCCTGACCAGCTATGACAATAATAGCAAGAATCATGAAGCTCAGCGGCAGGCCCCACACCATCAGCCGGTCTGCACTGATGCCACGCCGCGTCAGCCCGGGATTCACCAGCCCCCAGGTCCAGAAGGTGCCCAGCATGGCCACGTTGATCCAGAACAGCCCGGTTGCGGCCTGAAGTGGCGAGTAGCCCGCAATCTTGATCATCCATGGCGCTGCCCACAAGGTCTGCATGGCGACCAGCCCACCGTAGCAAAAGAACCCCATGGGCACCATCTTGCGGAAATAAGGGTGCTCCCAGATGACGGCGTAACCTGCCGGCGCCGAGCGGGTCGGCCCGGCTTCATGGGGTGCGTTATCCCAGCGCGGAACCTGCCAGGCGATGACCGCCATGGCCAGCAGGACGAACAGGGCCAGCCCCCAGAAGAGTGGCCGCCAGCCGGTAAGGGGCATCAACCACTGCACCGGCAGCGTGGAGGCGACCATGCCCAGTGAACCGGTCATCAGCATCCACGAGTTGCCCCTCAACTGGGCCGCTGGCGCAAACCAGCGGCGGTAACCGGTGAGTGGTGCCATCAGGCAGGCGCTGACGCCCACGCCGCGCAAAACCCGCGCCGCCAACAGGCCTGAAAAGCTGGTGGCCACTGAAAACGCCAGGCAGCCCACCACCGCAATGGCAAGAAAGCAAAGGATGACGCGCTTGGGGCCATGGCGATCCAGCCAGGTGCCCAGCGGCAACTGCGTGAGCGAAAAACCGAGGAAATACCCGCCAGCCAGCAAACCCAGATCACGCGCCTGCAGCGCGAACTCCTGCGTCAGCGTGGGCGCCAGCGTGGCCGTGATCGCCCGGATCAGCGCTGACAAAAAGTACGCAAACGCAAATGCCAGAAACACCAGCGTGGCAGCACGGCGACCCAGCTCCGTGGCGGGCCGCAGCGGTGGCAGTGGCGGTGGCGCTGAAATCGTTGTCTGCGAGCTCATTGAAAGCGAAGTCCGGTAAAAAACGCGTCCGCCGCGTCGGAATTGATCTGGCTGGCGTACACCACGGCATGAAAAACCTGCGTGCCCCGCGTAAACCAGACGCCTTGTGCCGCCACGGCCCGGCCGTCTGGCTGCAGGCCCTGTGCCTGCACTTGCACTTGCGCCTGTACTAGCTCGGCACCCGAGGCGTCGGCGACACCCTTGATGTTGAATGGACTTTCCCGGTTTTGCGTGGCGCGCATGTTGCCCAGCATGGCGATCTTCCATTGGGTCTGCACGGCGCCGGCCTGAGTGGCATTGGGCACGTCAACGTAGGATACGGCAAATGTGGCGGAATCCGCCTCGCAACCCATCATGTGCATCGACAGAGGTTGGCCGCCCAGCGACACGGTCCGTGTGCCCTGATCCGGCTTGCAGGGCAGAAGGGCCACCAGTGCGCTGGGTTCCAGGCGAACCTCACGCCAGTTCAGCGCCGGGCTGCAAGCCGTCAGCGCCAGGCATCCCGAGACGAGCCAGGCCCGTGGCATCAACCGCACGACCGGATTACTTGATCGCGCCAAACACCTTCTTCAGAATGGCGCTGCCGGTACCGATGGGGTCCTGCCGGATTTTCTTTTCTTCCTCGCCGATCATGAAATACAGGCCGTCCAGCGTCTTGCCGGTGACGTATTGCTGGATGTTGGCGTCTTCCTTTTTCACCAGACCCATGCCAGCGGCTTTGCCGGCAACCTGGTTGTATTTGGCGGCCAGACCGACCTTTTCGGTGGCCTTGGTCACCACCGGCAGGAATTTCACACCCAGAGGGTCACGGGTTTTCTCGGCAAAAAAGCCGGTGACCGAGGTGTCACCCCCCGCCAGGATTTTTTTGGCGTCCGTCACACTCATGGATTTGACAGCGCCCACCAGCAGGTCTTTGGCCATCGGCACGGCAGTTTCAGCCGCACGGTTCATCGAGGTGACCAATTCGTCCACCCGCTTGCTCTGGCCCAGCGTTTTAAGCAATTTGGCGGCATCGCTCAGAAAACCGGGCAGCGGAATGCGAACTTTTTCGTTTCCGAGGAATCCATCTGTTTTGCCCAACAGGCCGACGGCGGCCAATGCACCTTTTTCGAGCGCGGTTTTGAGCCCGGAAGATGCCTCGGCATTGGTGAGGTCGCCGAGGGTCAAGGCATGTGCCTGAGCGTGAGCCATCCAAGTCAAAGCGGCTACCGAAGAACCGCAAACACCGTTAAACTGACGACGATCCATGAGTCAACCCTTGAAATGAAACGAAGTTTATATCTTGCAGCCGCTGCCGTGGTGTTGGCAATCGGTGCCGTCACCTATATCGGCGCTGGGGCGTCCGCTGCGCCGCCATCTACTTTTGTGCTGCTGGACGGTTCCACCAAGAGCACGGCCGACCTGAAGGGCCGGGTCACGCTGGTGAATTTCTGGGCTACCAGTTGCGTGACCTGCGTGGGCGAAATGCCCAAGGTCATCGCCACATACGACAAATACCACGCCAAAGGTTTTGACACACTGGCTGTGGCCATGAGTTACGACCCGCCCAGCTATGTCGTCAACTTTGTGGAAACCCGCAAACTGCCGTTTCAGGTCGCTATCGACAACACCGGTGCAGTCGCCCAGTCGTGGGGGGAGGTGAAATTGACTCCCACCACTTACATCGTCAACAAGCGTGGCGACATCGTGAAACGTTATGTGGGCGAACCCAATTTCACCGAGTTGCACGCCCTGATCGAGAAGTTGCTGGCTGAAGTCTGATTTTTCCACGCAAAGGAAAAACGGCCAATTTCACCCTCGAAATTGGCCGTTTGCCCTTGTGGGATATGCGTGAGTAGCTATGTAAATCATAGCAATCACGCAACCCGTCAGGTTTTTATTCCTTGCGGAAAACGTCGTCGCAGGCTTTGCAGGAACCGCCTGTAGCGCCCACTGCAGCCTTGATGCTGTCCAGGTTACCGGTTTTAGCCGCAGCGGCCAGCTTGGTCATCTCGCCTTGCATCTTTTCATTGGCTTCCTTGAACTTGGCCGCGTCGGACCAGATTTCAGGCTTGGCCTTGGTTTCACCCTTGTCGCTGCCATCAACGAACGCCGCCCAAGGCAGCTTGGACATGGATTCGGCTATCGCCGCATTGTCGGCGGCTACTTTGGCATCAAACGGCACGCGTCCGCTGGCCATTGCTGCAACACGGCCGAAATGAGTTGCCATCACAGTGAGTGCTGACTTACGGTATTTGATGGCGTCTTCAGGCTTGGCAAACTGTGCGGAGGCCGGGGCGGCCAATGTGACAGCGGCGGCAGCGAGGACAAAGGAAGCGATTGTTTTCATGGTGTTCCTGTTCAGGGTTGATGCGGAATGCACAAAGTTGACTCGATAACAGCTCAAAAAGTTCTATTCACCACACAGATCATAGGGAAAACACTTAAGCATCCGCTACTTAGGCTCGTCGCGCGGCGGCAAAGACCTCAGATAGGCAATCACGGCTGTCAGATCGTCCGCGGTCAACTTGCTGGTGGAATTGTTGATCACCTCACTCATGGGTTCGACGGCCACATCGCCATTGGGCGCTGTGCCGCTCATCAAATACTCCCTGAGATCTGCGTCACTCCACTTCTTCAGGCGAGTCGGTGTCAGGTTGGGAACTTTTCCTTCCGGAATTTTGGCGCCGGCAAATAGCTCTTTGCGGTCTGGACCACCCAGGGCGTTGCGGGGGGTGTGGCATTCGCTACAGTGGCCCAGCACCCCGACCAGATAGGCGCCGCGGGCCAGCGGGCCGGTTACGGCGGCTGTTTGAGGGGCAGGGCCCGGGGTGAAAAACATCAGTTTCCAGCCCGTCACCAGAAATCGCAGGCTGTAGGGAAAGCGCAGTTCATGATCACGGTTGGCCAGCCTGGCAGGCGGCACTGTCCGCATATAGGCCCAAAGGTCCTGAATGTCGGCGTCCGACATGCCGGTGAACGACGGGTACGGAAATGCAGGGAAATAGTTCGACCCGTCCCGGCGTTCACCATGGCGGATCGCACGCCTGAAATCGTCCTCAGACCAGGTGCCGATGCCCGTTTCCTTGTCCGGCGTGATGTTCGGACCATAAAAGGTGCCGAAGGGAGTTTCGAGCGCCCGCCCACCGGCAAAGGGTATTCCACCGGCCTTGTTGACCGTGTGGCAGCCAATGCAGCCAGCGGCATTGGCAAGGTATTGCCCCTTTACTGCGTTACCTTGCGCGCTGGCGGAGACAGCACTGGCAAGCATGAGCAGTGCAGCAGCCCGTTGCAAATGGACTCGAAGGCGCAGCGGGAAGATTTTCATGGTGTCTCCGGTGGTTTCTGATTGGGCAAACGGTGCGCTATCAACAGGTTTGTGGTCTCGCGCCGCAAATTGGAGCTTGAACCGATGCC
>Ga0116157_10003812_pt1 | contig 14313 bp, 13 predicted proteins | sample AD_UKC048_MetaG_FD_89882 | JGI IMG/M metagenome (GOLD analysis project Ga0116157, IMG submission 89882) | Active sludge microbial communities of municipal wastewater-treating anaerobic digesters from USA - AD_UKC048_MetaG | ecosystem: Engineered > Bioreactor > Anaerobic > Digestate | place: USA...
ATATATCCTAGCGCACCATCTCCTGATGTATGATCTACAATCCCTGCTGCACCACCCCATCCATTAAAATCAGGATTTGCGCGGTTTACAATTTTATAATAGCCATCTTCGCCAGGCGCATTTCCTGACAAATAGTGATATGATGTTTGCCCTGCCACTGGCAATCCAAAGGAACCGCTTGTTGTTGCCGTACCTACGGATGTGCCAACACCAAACGTTTCTAAATAAGAAGCCGTACAGCTATTGGTCATAGCGATTGGATTCAATTCTCCGTTTTGGAAGACAACATGAACCACCTCTCCAGCTGATACATTAATTGAAGCAGTACCTGCACCCTGATTTGAAGCAGAGTTTGAAGATGGGTCATATAAAAATATCTTCTGCAAATCCCAACCTGCTTCTGTTGCTTCTGTAAAAGTATATGTACCCGGCGCAACAGGAATTAACATTGAATTACCTACTGTGGTTCTTACGCGTTCATCATCTATATAAAAAACCTCAGTACCATTAAAGGCACGCGAGAAAATATTGTAGAACGGATAAGGTCCCGGAGCAGGAGCCCAACCGCTTCCTCCATTCTGCCCACCACTATTCATGGTTGTCCATAATGAGTTGCCTACGCCACCAGTTATTCTTTGAGCATCAAAAGATCCTAGTTCTCTAGTCCAAGTTGTTCCTGAAACATACTTATGTACAAAATTCCCTACAGGTATTGCATTATTATACCCAGTAACATAGATTTCACCATTTTGATTTACTGCCACATCTCTGTAAGCAGAAACATCAGCAAAGGGACTTCCTAAACTGGTAATGACAGGCGTAGCAGCCGGAGTAATTTGCCTAATTGTTCTTACAGATCCAATATTGCCGCCTACATATACATTACCGTTAGTTGGGTTTACATCTATTCTATATTGAGCACTGCTAGCAATGTTTGCATATACATTCCATGTTGTGCCAGAGCCACTCCATTTATAAATATTTCCATCATCTTCTACTGCATAAAGCGCAAAAGAACCAGGAGCTACACCTCCAACTGTTGAAGTTGGTGTACCTGTCCAGCCACTACCAATATCATTAAAGCCTCCACCGTTGCCAAATACACCAGTGCCGGATATTTGAACTTGTGCACTTACGCCATCATAACTAAAAACGGTACCTGCTGAATTTATAAAATAGCAAGTGCCACCAGGACCTCCATCCACTCTGGCAACACCAGCAACGCCAGTTGAAGTCCATGTGGTACTATTAGCATTACGGTAATATAAAGCACCGCCGTTGGTAGCTGCCCAAAGTCGGCCGTTTTCAGAAGCTCCGATATCAAAAAATGCACTTATTTGCGTAGGCTCATCATTTAGCGTAAAAGTAGGTATGGATGTAGCACCACCTGTAACACTAAATGTGAAGTTTTTATTTACTTCATTCAATGCTTTTTTATGTACGTAGATGTAGCCTGTTTGGGCATTTACGTAAACTGATATCATCAGTAATAACATCAACATAATTGGTGCTACTCGGGATTTCGTTTCTTTGCCAAATGTAGTAGAAAATATTCTCATGATAATAATTGTACAGTTTATACTTATGCAATAAAATTAAATGCGATAAAATATAGCCAAGTGATTATTCAGGAAATAGTATCTGTTTGCTTGTCTTACATGAAGACAAGCAAAAGAAAAGTTGGGGGACTTAAATTCAAAAAAAATAATACTTAGTTCAATCTTATCGAACTTCAGCATTCAGTTTATTTGATTTGAAAAATTGGACTATTGATTACAAAGGTTATTTCATAACTATCTTTTTACAACAATCCATTCATAGCAATAACTAAACGCTTAAGCCATTTAAAATCATAGTGTAAAATTAAGCCTTGCTTTGTACTGTTTGGGTTGCTATTTAGAATTCGTGCTGTATTTTTATTATTCGACATATAATAAAATAATTTCATCCGTATTTATTTATTCGTTTGTTTTTATGATTATTCGTATTGTATTTTTATTACTCACATACATAAAAATTTATCTATGACGTTTAATTGAATTAAAATCGTTGACATATATCATACTTAACCTATATAACACTTTAAAAAAAGCAAGTAATAGCTATTTTTGAACGGAGAAACCTAGTTTTGTGGAATAAGATGGAATCTAATTACCTGTTTAATCAACAAAAAAATAAATTATTCTTAGAACGGTATTCATTGCCCGTTGCTATAGTTATTATTGTATTTTTATCTTATTTATTTTACTTTGATAATGATGGCGGCAATTACTTTACGTTTCTTGGAATAGCCTTTTTAAATTCTGTAACCTTATTAATTATTCGATTTTACGTATCTCCATTTTTGCATGGAAAAAGTTTCATACAGTTTATTGCTGTGGTTTTACTTTACCTGCTTTTTTCTATCGGTGTGTATTATTTTCTGTTTAAATTTAATCTATTCCAATGTCCTTCTATTATTAGTTTTTACCCATTTCCAGAAAAATATAAACTTGCGTTTTGTTTACTGACCAGTATTACCATTTTTTATGTAGCAAGAAGTAATTTTCTGATGGCACATGTTTATCAGGTAAATATTGACAATTATAATAGTATCGTAAAAGCGAATTTGACAGAAATTAATTTATTAAGACAGCAAATGAATCCGCATTTTTTATTTAATGCGTTGAATAATATTAATGCACTTATTAGAAAAGGAGACACACAATTAGCCATGCAATACAACGCAGAAATCTCATCATTGTTAAATAATCATTTAATGCATATTGAATCAAACACTATTCGCTTAGAAGAAGAAATTGACTGGTTAGAAAACTACTTACACATAGAACAAAAACGATTGCCTGAAGTTTTTGATTACACGCTGGAAATAGAAGACGAAGACATCTATATGCAAAATATACCGCCCATGTTGCTTCAGCCGCTTGTAGAGAATAGTATTATTCACGGATTTTCAATTTTTCCGAACGACAAAAAAGGCATGATCTCTATTCATATTAAAGAAGTTCAGAAAAATACTATCTCTATCCGTATTAAAGACAATGGTGCAGGTATTAATGCTGTAAAAGAAGCAGGCAGAGTGAGAAAATCGATTTCTGTTGAAAATATTGAAAAGAGAATACAGCTTATTAATGAAATTGGATTATTTACAATTCAACTTAATAAAATTATTGACAAATCCGGTGCCCAGTATGAAATAATTATAAAAGAAAGACGCTGAGTTTACAACAAGCTTTGCTTTCGAAAAATGTTCTATATAGACTTATTTGCTAATATGAATAAAAAAAACTAATTTTCACGTAAAAAATGGATGAGCCATTTATTGAGAAATCTTTAAAAATACAAAATACAATAAAAAATATAATATTGTTTTTTATTCCATTTTTTACTTCCATTTTGTGTTTTCTGATTTTTTATTCGCCCGGATTTCCTGATTTATTTTCTTTTTTAAAAAGCATACCTATTGGCTTGGTTTCTATTTATGTATTGAAACAATACCTGGTGCCTTATGCCATAAAAGATAAAAATACTGCGGTATTTATTGCTGTGTTTATCTCATCCATCGTTTTAACTACCGCTATTTATTATTTCATTTTAGAAATTGGCATAATAAATTATCCTTCCTATTTAGACAGAAGCAAATTGCCTTTAAATTTAATCTTAGCTGTTTTAGGATGTGTCAGTATTATTGAATTTTTTACGGCTTGTTCGTTTTATCTTTTATATAAAACCTGTCAGCTTTCTATTGATATGTATAAGAACATTATCAACGCTCACAAGACAGAAATAAAGTCTTTGCGACAGCAGTATAATCCTTATTTTCTTTATAATTCGCTCTCCAGTTTAAATTCTATTATAGAAGCAGAAAACTATGAAAAAGCACAGATTTATAATGCAGAAATATCTTCGTTGCTGCACAGGCAAATGGTACATTTAAGCACTGAATATATTAGCCTGGAAGAAGAAATCATCTGGCTGAAAGAATATCTGGAAGTAGAAAAAATAAGACTTAACAATCAGCTTAGCTATAGCGTACAAATTCTTGACGAGGAACTTTATTTACAACATATTCCACCAATGATACTGCAACCTATTGTGCAGAGTATTATTCTTCAACAATCTGCCTTAAGAACCAACGTACAGGAATTATCTATTGATATTACGATAAAAGAAGCTTCATCTAACGGCATTATGATTACGATAAGCAATAATGGTTTTGTTGTAAACAGACGCTTTGTGAAACCAATTAATTTAATTAATACAGAAAAGAAAATAAGACTGATTAATCAACTCAACACATTTAAAATAGATTTCAGGCAAGATGAAAAAATGCCGTCAACTTATTATGAATTGCATATAGAAGAAAATTCTGTACTTGTATAAATTCCACTGATTATTTTATGTTTGATTACCTCCAAATACAATTATATACCAAGGCACATAAAATAGCCAGAGTAGTCATTATTCCTGCCACTATAGTCATCTTATTTATTATCAGTTTTCTTTTCTTTTATGAACCTGAGCAATTAAATCTGCGCTCTGTGATTCTTACATGGTTATATAATGTAGTGAGTTTTTTAATTTTCTATCTGGTTGTAAGTCCATATATTTTTAAGCATAAATCTATAAAAACAATCGCCATTTCATTATCATTATTTGTAATACTTACTCCGTTGGTTTATCATTATTCATTTAAATATCATCTTCTAATTTATCCGGCTGCTATACTTGAAATGAATCCACCACTAACGTTATTATTAGCGGTTTATTTAATTATTGCTGTTGGTGTGCACCTTACTTCTTTATGTTTGTATCTTATCCTAAATCACTTTTTGCTGTCCAGAGAAAGTTATGAATTGTTGACAAAAACCTATCAGGAAGAAATCAATGCGCTCAGATTACAAATGAATCCTCATTTTATTTCCAATGCGCTCAATAATTTAAATTCTATTATCAGAAGTGAAGACAAAGAGAAGGCATTGGCCTATACCACTGAAATAAAAGAGCTGGTTGGCGAACAATTAAAATATGCTACGGAAGATGCCATAAAAATTCAGGAAGAACTGAGCTGGCTAGAATACTATTTGCAAGTGGAACAACAACGGCTTGCAAATTCTTTTGATTATACCATAAACATTCCGGATGATAGTGTTTACTTACTAAACATTCCGCCTATGCTGCTGCAGCCACTGGTAGAAAATAGTATCGCGCACGGATTTAACGCTGCTATTTTTACCGGCAAAGGAAAACTGACCATTGACATAAAAAAAGTTGATGCCGGTTTAATTTCTGTTGTTGTGGCAGACAATGGAGTTGGCACCAAGGCATTGACAGGCAATCATAAAAACAGAAAATCTATTGCATTAGATAATATTGAAAAAAGAATACAGCTAATTAATGAGATTGGCGATTTCTATATTATTATGAATAAAAAAGCAGACACCACCGGTACAACAATCGAACTTCAGATTAAAGCAATTAATGTTAGTTAAAAAATGCCTCGCAAAATATCTAACAAATTAGATTTTCGCCTGTTGCTCACCGGCAATATTTCACCATTTTCTAAGACCATTTCCAAGCTATCGTTGTCAAATTTGCTCATATATTTTAAGTTTACCAAATAACTTTGGTGTATACGAAAGAACCCGTACGTCTCTAACATTTTTTCATATTCTAATAAAGTCTTACTTACTAATGTTTTTTCTGTATCTGTAAAATAAAACTCTGTATAATTGCTATTTGCCTTTGCATAAATGATATCATTTACTTCTTTTATTACATAACCTGCATTGGTATGAAATGCAATTTTTTTAACTGATGAATGAGATTCATTTAAATTATGAAATAAAACATCATTGGTTTGTGTAATCGTGTTACCGGCATTAATGCCCTGGTATTTTTGCAACGCTTGTACAAAATGATGTTCATTAATCGGTTTCAATATGTAACTCGTAGCACTTAATTGAAATGCCTGTGTGGCATAACCATTATCACCAGTTATAAACACTAAATCTCCTTTCGCTAATTTTAATTCAGGAAGCGCGTCAAAAATAATTTCATTACCAAAATGAATATCCGTGAATATAATATCTGCATTATTGGTTTTTAAAAATTTTTTGCATTCATCTATGGTAGATGCTATACCAATAATTTCCCAGTTAGATGCATACTTTCCAACTAAAAAAGACACTTCAGCAATGGCTGCAGCGTCGTCATCAAAAATCAAACAGGATAAGGACATACTTTAATTTATTTTACTTCTATACAATTTTGTTTTTGGAAACAACTACCGTTTCATATTGGCTGAAACACAAATAATATAAACCAACAAACACTGAAAAATTATTCGCATAGCTAAAATTTTCCGTTAGTGTCTGTTGATTTATAAAAACCTATTTTTTTTCTTCTTTGTTAATAATAATTTTAGTTAAAAATATGGGTATTATGTTTCTAGCTTAAGGTCTTTTTGGTTTCTAGCTTTGGGGTGTCTTTTTTACATAGTATCAATTTTAGTTGGTTAATAATATGGTTTGTTATGTTTCTATACTTCGTTATATTTTTAAATAATTTGCTTTGTTGCTGTTTTGATAAATCAAAGGTATACAGATAATCTTTACAGAAACGGACAACTTAGAATTAGTGGTATTTCTTTAGAGTTTGATTGATTTTTGATATTTTCGTAGAAAATGAAAATGATTTTTTGCTATAAAAAATGCAGAGAATAGCAGATGATAAAATTATAAATAGGAAAACAGAGAGAATCTAAAAAATCCTACGCAACATTTCCAGCAATATTGTTTTTTTGCGATTGCTTACCGGCAAGGCTTCACCGGAAGTGAGATGCAGTTCCAACTCTTCCGTATCAAACCGAACTACATATTTAAAATTAACCAGATAGCTTTGATGTATGCGGAAGAAGCCGAAGCTATCCAGCATTTTTTCATAATCTAACATGGTTTTTGCCACAAACACTTTTTCTTTATTGGCAAAATATACTTCTGTGTAATTATTAGAAGATTTTGCATACACAATATCATTTATTTCTTTTATTACATAACCGGTACTGGTATTAAATGCAATTTTCTTATGTGCAGGTATTTCTTCTTTCAAATTATGAAACAATACATCGTTTGATGCAGCCGGTAATCTTTCTACGTTTGGCAACTGATATTTCTTTAATGTCTGCATAAAATGCGTTTCATTAATTGGCTTTAAAATATAGCTGGTTGCACTTAACTGAAAAGCTTGTGTAGCATAGCCATTATCACCTGAAATAAATATCAGATCACCTTTGAATGAATTCAATTCCGGCAATAATTCAAAAACAATATCGTTTCCAAAATGAATATCTGAGAAAATAATATCTACTGTTTTAGACTTAAGCAGCTTTTTACAATCCGAAATGGTAGATGCAATGCCTGCAATTTTCCAATCAGGTGCATATTTTCCAATCAGAAATGAAACATCAGCAATAGCAACTGCTTCATCATCAAAAATCAAACAGGATAATGACATTTAGTAAAGTTACAAAAATAAAAATAGCAAAAAATTACTAAAAAGGAAGCTGTTCCATAAAAATAAGAAATTGAATTACATCATTCCTATTGATAATCTTTTAAAAACTGGTTGGCTAATTCAAAAAAATCAGCATCGTTCGTTATTTGTAGTTTCTCAAAAATTCTGGCTTTATAGGTAGAAATGGTACTCGGACTGATGTGCAATACTTCGCCAATGGTTTTATAATCTGCACCTTTTACCAATTGATTGGCAACTTCCAGTTCTCTGTTGGACAGCAATTCAAAAGGATTGTACGAAAGCTGCGTATTGTATTTACTGCTTAATAAAGCTTCTAATACCATTTCACTAAAGTATTTTTTTCCTTCATTTACTTTAACAATGGCATTTAACAACACGTCCATCGGTGCTGATTTTTTCACATAACCAAATGCGCCAATTTTCTGATAGCGCAATGCATAAATATCTTCCGGATTTTGCGAAAAGATGATGACTTTGGTTTTAGGAAAATTTTTAATAATAAATTCAACCGAGGAAATATTTTCGTTGCCCGGAAAATTAATATCCAGTATTAGTATTGTGTAATCTAATCGTTTTAATTCCTTAATTAATTCGTTTCCATTATAGACAGATGTTATTTCTATATCTGAAAATTCTTCTTTTAAAAAGAAAATAATTCCTTTGTGTATTAGTGGGTGATCGTCAGCAATAAGCAATTTCATAGTTTATATTTACAGTTATTAAATTTTTATCGGGTTATCGGTAATTCTAAAATGAAGGTTGTTCCTTGCTCATCCGTCTTTGCGCAATATAAATTGCCGTTCATTTTTTGTGCAATTCTTTTTGAAATGGTTAAACCGAGGCCACTTCCTTCCATTTCCTTATTAAATCTTTTAAATGGTAAAAATAATTCGCTTTTAAATTGTGCATTTATTCCAAATCCGTTATCAGAAATTACAAACTGGATGTATTCATTATTTTGTAGAATTTTTATGGTTACCGTAGGTAAAGAAGCATGATTAAACTTCAATCCATTTTGAATTAAATTTTGCATTACTGTTTTAAATAAATTCTTGTTGGACTCAATCATTACATCAGATTCTGGTAAAACAATGTGTGCATTTGGAAAATTAGATTGCAGCATTTTTGATATCATATCTAGTTCTTTTATCACAAAAAACTTATTTTTGTTTGCATTAAATTGCAATACTTTTATGTACGATAAATAAGAATCAATCAGCGTTTCCATTTCATTAAATGATGCAGTAATCGCTTCAATATTTTCACCTATTTTCACTCTGTCAACTTTTTCTTCGTTTAAATATTGTTCAATTAGTCGTGAACGGTCACGTGCCGTTAAAATTGGTGCTTTTAAATCATGCGTTGCCGTGATTCCAAATAATTCCAAATCTTTTGAATAACCTTCTAATTCAATTTGCGCAGCCTTGAGATGATTATTTAATGAAAGTAACCTGTTTTGCGTTCTTCTTTGTATATATGCGTAAACACCTACCTGATTTATAATCAACAACACCAATCCGGCTAAGAGTGAATAATTTAAAGCAGGTGTTACTTTCACCAGATGAAATGCAGGTAAATAATTTTCTAAAGGTGTGTATTCAATCAACAGGTTTATAAATGAGAAAATATAAATAACGACCATCCATTTAATTTCTTTGTACGAAAACATCATGATAGGTGTCATGCAAATCACAATAAAATATGTATCTAGAATGGTGTTGTGCGAAAACAAAATAGAAGCAATTACCGTTAATGAATTGGTAAGAACAAACAAATAAATCCGAGCCAACAGACTTTTGCCTTTATGGTTGAAATAAAATGCTATCGGTTGAAGTATGCTGCAAATAAAAGTATAGAAAGCGCAAACAAAATTATCTATAAATAAAAACAATAAAACAGAAACAATAAAAAGTGCAATGAAATTAGAAAAAGCTAATACATTAGAATAACTAATTAAATCATGAAGTTCTGAGTCATTCTCTTTTTCAATACCAATGTTTGATATTCGATTAATCAGTTGCTGAAATCTATCTGCTAAGCTATATATTGTACTTATGCTCTTTTCCACTTTCGTTTAGTTTAGATTAACTGTTTGGATTGGAATTTCTAAAATAAAGGTGGATCCCTGATGATCACTTTTGGCACAATTTAAATCTCCACCCAGTTTTTGTGCAGCTTTTTTCGAAATGGTTAAACCCAAACCGGTGCCTTCTATTTCGTTGTGAAACCGTTTAAATGGTAAAAATAAATCGTCTTTGAAATTGGCATCAATTCCCAATCCGTTATCTGTTATTTTAAATGCTATGGATTTAGCATGCTTTACAAAATCTACTGCAATCGTTGGAATCGCTGATTTATTATACTTCAATCCATTCTGTAATAAATTTTGAATGACACTTGTAAACAACATCTTATTCGTTACCAGAACAATCTCTTCTTCGGGCAAAATAATTTTCGCATTCGGATAAATTGCAAGCAGGTTTTTGGAAATAGTATCAAATTCCTGTAACGCATTTACCGGTTCTTTCGTGATATTTAATTGTAAAACCTTTATAAAGTAGACATACGAATCAATCAGCGTTTCCATTTGGTTAAAGGAAGTAGAGATGGTTTCAACGCTTTCTGAAATTGCCACTTTATCAATTTTTTCTTTTCTTAAAGAACGTTCTATAATTTGTGTAAAAATACGCGACACTGAAATTGGTGCTTTCAAATCGTGAGTTGCTGTAACGCCAAATATTTCTAAATCTTTAGCGTGTTTTTCTAATTCCAGATGTGCAAAATTCAACTGTTTATTTACAGCTCTTAATTCATTTTGAACTCTTGTTTGAATAATTGTATAAATACCTACCTGATTTATAATCATTAAAATTAAACCAAGCAGAACAGCATAATCTACCATTGGAACTTCTGTTAACAGATGGTAATTAGGCAAATAATCTTCTAAAGATGTATACTCAATAATTAAGTTAACAAACGAAATAATATACGTAAAAAACAGCCATTTTATTTCATAAGCAGAAAACATAAGGACAGGTGCCATACACACTACTATAAAATAAGTATCCAAAGCTGTTTTGTGCGAGAACACCATTGAATAAATTATTAGTAAAAAATTTGCCGATAGAAACAAATGCAACCTTGCTATTAAATTTTTTCCTTTACTGTTTAAATACAAAACCACAAATTGATTTATACTTACAAACAAACAGGCAGAAGCACACAATGGATTATTAATAAATAAAAACAGCAATATGGAAACAATAAACATTGAAACAGAATTGCTGACAGCAAGCAGGTTTGAATAGACAATGTAAATGTGTAAGGTTACATTTTTTTCTCTGTTTATACCAATATTAGATACGCTATCAATTAGCTGTTGAAATCGCATCATAGCATGTGATTTTTGTATAATTTAATTATGTAGTAAAATAGCTACAACAAATTCAAAATAAATCTATTTCATATTCATCTTATACTATCTAATATTGTATTAATAATACTTAGAAAGAAACCAGTCTAGTTCTTAAAGACCCACAAAAATGAAACAGATCAAATCTTTGATTTTATTCTTGGCACGAAAACATAACAACTATTTTAAAACCAAGAAGTTTTAGTTAACAGAATCAATCAATTACATCTTTTCATTCTAAACCCAATCTTATCATTGGGTTTAGTTTTCTTTTCTACCATAACTACAAAAAAATGGCTGGCATAACACCAACCACAATTTGTAACATTACTAACACTTTTCCATAAGAGAGAAAGTTAATCAAATGTATGCACTATTCTATATTTTCATACATATAATTTAGAATTCGTTAGTTTTAATTAGTATTCGTAAGATTATAAAGTTATATTTTAAATACGACTCCAATATTTGCCAAACTTTTTCCGAAACCAAATTCACCATTAATACCAATTTTATCATTAAAGTAATAACGGATTCCGTAATGCACACCACCAAATCCAATTGGTCTTGCTCTTCTAAAATCTTTATAATAGGCAATTGCTATACCGCTACCGGCACTGGCTCCGAAGTACATATCTAATTTATCTGCATGTTTTGCCTTGCTTTTATTGTCGGCAATAAGCTGATAAAAGTGGAAATTGAAGATGACGCCGATTGGAATATTGAATTCACCGGTGTTATTATTACCGTATCTGCCTCTTCCACCAACACCAGTAGTGAAACCTAATCCCAGATATTTATGCACACCAAATTCGCCTTGCACATTGAGCTGGCCGGTTATTGGCCAATACCAGCTTCTGTTGCGTCCATCATTTGAATTTTTATAGTAGTAATTATCGAAATGGAAAAACTGAGATGCTCCAAATCCGAGCGAAATTACTTTTGAATTGCGCTGCCATGCCTGTGCGCTGGCATAATCTGCTGAAAACAGCATTGTGGAAACAAGCATCAGAATAGATAGAAATTTTTTCATAATTGTTGTATTAAATTGTTTAAGAAATGTTTTAAAAGTGAATGCATTTTCACGGTGCAAAGATGATGCACTGCAAGAGGCATGTGTTATGTAATTTTTGAAAATTGTTACATCATTCACATAAAACTATTTATTGCTTCTTGTTTTTTGTGGCAATGGTATCGTCAACAGTAACCGGTAAATTTGATACGTTTGTTATCTTAATTTTTTGATTCGTTGTGATTGTTTGTGCAGTAGATTTTTCTTCTAAATAAATTGATTGCGTTGTTGCACTAATAAAAAGTAAATAATAGGCGGTCAGATAAGGTATTGACAATAGAATCAGGTACTTCGTTTTCATGGGTTAAATTATTTATCCGATGCAATGCGAACACTGTATTTGTATTATTTATTTACTACAGAGATGAATTGTATAAGCAGTTTGTTAAATTCTTCCGGTTGTTCAAGGTTTGAGAGATGCCCTGCTTTTTTGATGACGTGATAGGTTGAGCCAGCAATGCTTTGGTGCAACAATTCCGATTGTGCAGGAACTGTTACAATATCTTCTTTACCACATATAATCATCGCAGGAACAGTAATCAGATTGAGTGTGGAACACATTTCTTTTCTTTGTGTCAATGCACCAAGCGTTTCTGTTATGGAATCAAAAGAATTAGAAAGAATGACGTGGTGAATTTTCTCCACCAACTCTTTCTTTTTATCCAGTGTTTCCTGGCAGAATACACTTTTTGTAAACGCCTGCGCAAAGCTTTTTAATCCGTTTTCTTTTATTTGCAATATGGTGGCAGTTCGCTTTTCTTTTGTTTCCTTTGAATCTGAAATACATTGTGTATCACACAAAATAATGGCTTCAAATCTGTTTGAATACCTGAATATTGCATTTAACAAAATATAGCCACCCATAGACAACCCGCATACAATGGCTTTTTTAATACCTAATGCATCCATAAATTGTATTAAGTCATCTGCAAATAAACGGATGCTTGGTTTTTCAGCGCCGGCTTCAGAAGCACCGAATCCACGAATATCATACGCTAGCACGCGGTTTGTTTCTTTCAGTGCCTCCAATTGTAACAGCCAGCTGGATTTATCAAACGGAAATCCGTGAAGAAAAAGGATAGGAAGTTCTCCTTTTCCATAGTCGTTATAACAAACACTACGGCCTTTTATTTTAATCATTAAATCGCTGCCTGTTTCTTGTTCTTTTTTCATGGTATTTTTTTTTGCTACAATTGTAGATTAGTATAAAACAATAGCGTAAAAACTACTTTTTTATAGCTATTTGCATTGGCTTAAACGACGGATGTTTGCTCGTCTTATTTATATTGAAAAGCTTGAAGAGAAGTATAAAAATTGCTATAGCAAGCAATAGATGAACCAGCAGGCCTGCGTGTAATACATAGAAACCTATAAGCCAGAAAATAACCAGCACTGTCGCAATAATATAAAGCATAGTACTCTTATTTATTATCATTACAAAATGACAAACCAAAAAAGTAAAAAGTAATGTGATTCATCAGCATTACCCTTCACTTCAACCAATTAGATTCATTGAAATAAATTTTGTTTATTCAACATCTTTCTTGTTGCTTTTCTTGTCATCAAAAGAAGCGTCCATTTCATCTTGTTGATTTTCATCTTCATTTTCTGCATCTTCTTTCTTTCCTACTGGCATTTTGTGAGAACGGTCATGTTCTTCCGTACTGTGCTTTTTCGGAACTTCTGTCGGAATTTTGGTTTCATGAATTACCGGTGGCGTCTGAGACGTATCACCGCTTTTTCTTTGATTTTCCTGATTAGATTGATTGCCTTGATTGTGTTGAGTACTTTGGTTATTTGTGACAACCTGTTCTTCTTTTTGATTTTGTGACATCTTATTTGTATTTAATGTGTAACTGAATTATTACCTGTCAAAAGTGGCTATAATTAAACCATCAAGCATTACATAATATCTAATGTTTGTTATATCATTCACACGTTATTTATGTGTTGAAAGACAGCTTTAGTTAGCTGCTACATCGAGGAAATCTACATTCTCTCTGGTAAATACTATATGATTGAAATTTTTACCCAACACCAGATCTTTACCAATATAGAAGTACTCTGAGTAAACAATATAATCGATATCGTTGTAGATAATACTAATTTTATCACCCGTCAATTTCCACTTGCCATTCATCGATTTTATTGCATTGCCATTTTCATCCGCAAACTCATGTACAAAGGTGTGATTGGGCTTAAACGTAAAAAATTCTGTTTGATATTCCGGTTGGTTGATAAATACTTTCTGAAAATCATTGATCTTGCTTTGGCTGCTAAATTTCCACGTTCC
>Ga0116157_10003814_pt1 | contig 14308 bp, 20 predicted proteins | sample AD_UKC048_MetaG_FD_89882 | JGI IMG/M metagenome (GOLD analysis project Ga0116157, IMG submission 89882) | Active sludge microbial communities of municipal wastewater-treating anaerobic digesters from USA - AD_UKC048_MetaG | ecosystem: Engineered > Bioreactor > Anaerobic > Digestate | place: USA...
GCTACTATGTTTGCCGTTGCGCTACCGAAAATAGCCGACGTACTCGTGGAAGCAATCGACAAGCAGATTACCGCCGACGAATTGCTCGATAATGCCGGTTTTGACGAGGCGCTCGAGCTCGTTACCGTAATCTTAGAAGTAAACAACATTGCGGGCATACTTGAACGCATAAAAAAACTACAGGCTCTAGCTCCCAAAAAGTAAAAGAGCCCAAAAATACCGGTACCTACGACGATTTACTCATAAGCTTAATTGACGAACTGGCAAGCGCTTACCATTGGGGGCGTGGTGAGATACTCGATACCGTCTATTTAGACGAGGCGCTCGAGTATTTAGACCATATTAAAAAGCGTGCTCTCAATAAAACCCTTGTGGATATTGTGATTGCCTCAAATCCCCATACCAAAGACCCTAAGGCCTTTTTTGGCACGGTCGAAAGCGAATTGCGGAGGCTTAGCAAAACAAGTATTATAGAAGATATAGAGCCGGAAGCCGGAGCCTTCGAAAAGTTGAGGGCGATTACAGGCCTACGGCGTAAGAGTTAAACCTATGTCATTACTTGCCGGTAGCGTAGTTGCCAAATTCCAAGCAGATTTACAAGGCCTTAAAAGTGGGGTAGCCGAAGCGCAAACCTCAATTAGCGGGCTTAAAGATAAAGCTAGCCAAATGGGCGAAAGTGTAAAAGCCTCGTTTGATAGCTTTATGAACGCGGCCAAAATTGCCGGAGCGGTCGCAGCCGGCGCCTTTACCCTTTTTGCCAAGTCGTCTATGGACTTAAAGGCCGAAACTGATAAGGCCATAATCTCACTCGATATAATCGCCGAACGGTTTAAGCAAAACGGCAAGCAAGCGGGCGAATTAGCCGTTACTTTGGGTAAAGACCTACGTATCGGCACCGGCGCAGCAGCCGACGCAATGCAAAACTTGATTAAGTCGGGGCTTAATATCGACCAAGCAAGCGACCTATTAAAACGATTTACTAACGAAGCAATGACCGGCAAAAGCGAGAGCATTAGCCTTGCCGACGCCGTAAAAAACCTATCCTTTGCCTATGCTACCGGTAACTCGGCGCTTGGTAATATGTCCGGTATCTCTGAAAACTGGAGCAACATAACCGAAAAGGGTAAAGCAGTTTTGGAAGGGTGGAACGGCACCGCCAACGAAAGCAAGGGCATTACCGTAGAACTCGCCGGCCAAATCAAGCAGTACGAAGCCTCACTAAAAGCCCAAGGCAAGACTTTAAGCTCGTCCGATGATGAGATGGCCAAATACGTCGGGTTACTCCAATTAACCAACCTTACGCAGGGCTCGGCTGCACGTTTCCAAGGCACCTTTACCGACAATATCGCTTTAATGACCAACAAGGTTAACGACGTAAAACTCGCCCTTGGTGGATTACTCCAAAGCGCCCTTAACCCCTTAGTGCAATGGTTTACCAACTCCGGCATTTTAGAGTTTGCTACCCGATTTACTACCGCAATGGGCGGGGTAGGCGACATAATTAAAGCCATAATTGCCGGCACTCAAGACCAAAGCGAGCTCGAAGAGTTTTTTAGCTTATTCACTAACGGCGAGTTTAATAGCACTACTACAATGCTTGCCGATACCTTTACTTGGCTCGTTAACGCCTTTAAGAGCCTCGGCGATTGGATAGCAGCCAATAAAGAGCTTGTACTTACATTCCTTAAAGGCCTCGCTATCGCCCTTGGCGCATTATTGGTAATTGGTACCATAATCGGCCTACTTAATATGCTTTTTAACCCGATTACCTTAATTGTCTTGGCCGTGGCTGCACTCTTTACAGCGTGGCAAACAAACTTTTGGGGTATTCGCGATTTAGTCGATGGCGTCGTTATCTTTATCCAAGGCCTCTTTACTCAATTCGTCGCCTGGTGGCAAGCTAACCAAGAATGGATTTTACAGATTGCACGCGGGGTATGGGAAATCATACAAGGCGTATTTAAGGTAGCGTTTGCCCTCATTGGTGGACTGCTTAAAGTCTTTGGTCAGGTAATGATGGGCGATTGGAAGGGAGCCTTAGAAACCGTTAAGGCCACCGCCCAAAGCGTTTGGGAGGGCATTAAGCAGATTATTAGCGGTGTACTCGATGTAATTATCGGCAATATCAAACGTTTTGCGGGCGATATGATAGGCCAACTTGAGGGGTTATGGAATAAAGCCAAAGAGATAGGCGCCAACATTAAGGACGCATTAAGCCAAATATCCCCCTTCCACCACAACTCGCCCTCGCTCGTTGAGTACGTGCAAATGGGCACCGGAGTTATTAAAGACACCTACGCCGGACTTGAGAACAGCCTAGCCGGTATGGACTTTAAGAGCCACCTAATGACAATGGTAGACGGTATGCAATTTACCCCAGCCGTTGACGTGGCCGGCGCTCGTATCATTAACCAAAACATTAACGCCACCCTTACCGATGGCCTAGACGTACAAACCCTAGCCGAAGAGCTAGCCTTTAAGTACAGGAATGAGAACCTATGATAGCTCAAGCAGTCATTAACAACCTTACCATTGGTACCTACGCAAGCGGGTATTTATTCACTCGTTTAAGCGGTTTTGATTTTCCCGATACTACCGTCGAGGTTAAAAGCCGAGGCACCTACCACGGGGCGGTTATTGGCGATAAATACTATGGCCGTCGAGTAATGACTATAGAAGGCGAGATTTTAGGCGATACCCCTAGCGACTACGAAACCAAACGCCGAGCCCTAGAGCAAGCCCTGGACATCTTAAACGACGAGCAAACCATAACCTTTACGTGCCGAAGTGGCCTAGTAGTGCAAGCCGACGTTATTTTAAGCAAAAAGATAGAGGCCGGCTACGAAGCGGGCAAAATGATACGGGGCAACTTCCGTATTGAGCTTATCAGCGCTTACCCATTCCTACTCGGGAGTACCGAGAACGTCGAAGAGGTAACGATAGGCACCGGAGGCGGTGGCGCTATTCCTATGGCAATCCCCTTTGATATGACAGCCGGAGCAACCGGCGATACCGTAATCGCTAACGATGGCAACGCCCCAGCCTTCCCCACCATTCGTATTTATGGGGCAATCGAAAACCCGACCCTAACCAATTTAACCACCGGCAAAACTTTATCGGTTAACTACACCCTTACCGCCGAAACCGATTATATCGATATTGATATTTACAACCGCACCGCCAAAGACGCCTCGGGTAATAACATTAAGCGATACGTTACCGGCGATTGGTGGACGTTGGCAGTAGGCAACAACTCAATAAAACTAACCGGCAGTAATGCCAGCGACGGCCAGCTAGCCGAGATTACATACCGAGATAGCTATTTAGGCGTTTAATATGTTTATTGTTAAAGTTATTAACTCCGGCGCGACGCAAGAGTGGGAGCTACCGACTAGCTCTTGGGATTTTACCGAGGAACTTAACAAAGACCGCTCGGGTACGTTTAACTTTGATAGGGAAGTGGTAAACAAAATTGCCGAAGCCTACGACCAAAAGCCCGAGTTTATCTTTAGTGGTGCCTACCGCGAAATTTACCTTTACGACGAAACCACCTTGCTATATAGCGGATATGTAAGCGAGGTAAGTTTTGACGATAACACCGTTAAGGTGGCCACTAAGGGCTTTTTTAACCTACTCGATAAACGAGTAACAAATAGCGAGCGAATTTATACCGCCGACGATAGCGCCGATATTGCTTGGGATTTAATCGACTACACCCAAACGCTTACTAATGGAGATTTTGGCATAACTAGGGGGGCACACCCGACCACTAAAGACCGCGACCGTACCTTTAGGTATGACAACATTAAGCAATCAATCGAAAAAATGAGCTCCAACGAGGTTAAGGACGGTTACGACTTTGAAGTAGACTACTTAAAAATCTTTAATATCTATTACCCCGAAAAGGGAACCGAGCGCCGTAGTGTGATACTCGAAGAGGGCTTTAATATCCTAAAATACTCGGTTAAGAAGACCTTTATAAACGCAATGGCCAACCAAGTTATTGTTTTTGGCGCCGGCCAAGACGAAGACGCGCTAGTAGAGGTACGCGACGCCGAAACCGTGTATAAGGAAAACTTCTTTTTACTCCAAACCACCCTATCGGAAAAGGACGTTAGCGAAGTGGCCACCCTGCAAGATAAGGGGGATAAATACCTAGACGTCTATAAGTACCCCCGCAAAGAATTAACCATAAACGCCACCTACACTAACCCAACCTTTGCCGAGTACCTCATTGGCGACCGGCTACCGGTTAAAATCCCTAATTACGACATCGACCAACTTTACCGGCTTTATAAACGAACCCTAAAAAGCGACCAATCGGTTACGCTTTACTTTACAAGCGTATAGAATGAAACTATGGATACGGATATACTAAAAGTAATTAAAAACCTAGAGCAACGAGTAAGGGTGCTTGAAAAAACACCGATTACGAGCCTTACGCTTACCGGCGCCTTGGTTATTCCGGTGTTAGCAGTCGACCCGACAACCCCGAGTAATGGCCAAATCTGGTACAACTCAACAAGCAATACTTTTAAGTGTTACCAAAATAGCGCAGTTAAAACCTTTACGGTATCCTAATATGCAAAAATACATAATCGAAATACCACCGCAATTATTACCCTATATTTTAGCCAAGTACCGGAGCGTCGAGGCGTATATCCAAGCCGTTTTATTCGAGCCGTTACTACAGCAAAAATATAACGAGGAACTAGCAAAGACCATAGAGCCTATCGTTACCGATGGCAAAAATGAATTGCAACGCTTACGCAAAAAGATTATTATTAAGGAAAGCATTAAAAAATAAAGACTTAAAACTATGCCAGCACTTCTACAAACATTGCGCGAGGGGGGAGCACAACACCCACAAGAGATAGTTAACTTTTTAGACGGTGCCCTTGTGTCGGCCTCCGGTATTGTTGATAAAGACACCAACGGCTTTTTAATCGAACAGCAAGCCAGCCCTAATATGACTGTTAAGGTAAATTTAGGCAAGGCGATAGCTATAACCACCGATAAGTCGATGGCCTACCCTATCCGATTATCGAGTGCCGTATCAAGTGTAACGATAGACCAAAACGCCTCGGGTAATCCACGTATTGACGCGGTAGTGCTTTATATTGACCTCGCAGCCTCACCAAATGCCGATATTAGCAACGTGGCCAAACTTACTAAAGTTAACGGTACGCCGGCCGGCTCGCCAACCGCCCCCAGCGATAGCGATATTAGTACCGCTATTGGCGCTTCCAATCCTTTTATTCGTTTGCCAAATGTAACCGTTGCCTCTGGTGCTACCTCAATCCAAACCGCCAACATTGCCGATACGCGCACAAAATTTACCCTTAACGACTTAAACCTACCAACGGCCGGAAATGTTACCGTAGATGGCGTTATACCTTACCGCACTATCATTATCCCAGCCGGAGCAATGAACCCAACCACAACCGCAGGGTGCGCCAATTCCGCAACGGTCGAGAGTGCTACTAATAAAATTAACTACAAAGTATTGGATTACGACACCACAACCGAAGAGCACGCCTTTTGCAATTTTGCTATGCCCGCTTCGTGGGACGGTGGCGCAATTCAATTTAGAGTAAATTGGACTGGTGCCTCTGGCTCTGGTGGTGTAGCCTTTGGTTTAGCCGGTCGCTCTTTTGGTGACGACGACGTTATCGACCAAGCGCTTGGTACCGAAGTATCGGTTACGGATACTTTAATTACCGCCGTTGATGAGCATTTAACCGCCTGGTCTACCGATGTTACTTTAGCCGGTACGCCGGCCGGTGGCGAGCACGTCTACCTAGAATTAGCCCGCAAAGTGGCTAATGCAGCCGACACGCTTGGCGTGGACGCGAGAGTAATATCATTACAACTTCGTTATAAAACAAATAAATACGGCGATTAAGGGCTTTTTATGGCCAGCCAACCAGAGATATACCTACAAGACTTTTTTACCGACTTTGAAAGTTACAGCACCGGAAACATTAACGGCCAGGGTGGGTGGGTAGGTGACGGTTATTTTTATGTCAATACCTCCGCTAGTTATGGTGGTGGCAGTAAGGCAGCCGGCAACAATTCGGGGCAAAACGGGGGAGCCTACCGAAACATAAACGCTAAAAAGATAGCTAAGGTTACTTTTGCATTTAATAGAGATGGGGCAGCCCCAGGTAGTCAGCATTGGGTAAAACTTAGTAATACAACCGATTTATGGGGAGCAGTAGAGCTATTCTGGTATTACGATGTCGGGGCTAATGCCATAACCGTAGGTGGTAATTTATCAGCAAGCATACTATTGGGCGGGCTATCTAACGGGTGGCATACATTCGAGATTGCCTTTGATATTACAAACAAGAAAAAAGTATGGGCAAGAATTGACGGCGGAGCGTGGCAAGAAACAAATTATACCGGCTCGGCTGCTTCCGTAACCTATCTACATTTTGCTAATTTACAGGGTAGTTGTGATTTTGATTATATCGGTGTGTATGCCGGTACCTACATTGAGGGCGGGCAGCCTATGTTTTTTGATGATAGTTTTGCTTTGACTTAATCCGCTCTTGGCATAGCTCTACAAAGTAGCTAATATAGTTATAGGTAATAATTAAAAAAAGCCTAAAACTATGAAACTACGAAGACCTTTTAACGGCAATTACCCACTTACCCAAAGCTTTGGAGCTAATCCAAGTAGTTACGCCAAGTTTGGATTAAAAGGCCATAACGGCCTAGATTACGGCATACCAGCCGGTACCCCGATAGTTTCAGCCCTGGAAGGTAAAGTAGTCGAAATTGCCAACGATACCACCGGTTACGGCGCGTACGTAAAGATTGAAAACGCCGTGGAAGGGCAAATTAAGTGCCACTTATCCCGAATTGATGTAAAACTAGGCGATTACGTGTACGAAGGCCAGCAAATCGGCCTTAGTGGTGGCGTACCTGGAACGTGGGGAGCCGGCAACACTACCGGTGCCCATTTACATTGGGGGCGCTATCCTTTGCCTCGTAACCGAGAAAATGGCTATAGTGGCTACGAAGACCAAGCCCCACTTTTAATCTCAAGAGAAGAGCAAGCAGCATTGCCAAGTGGCCGAACATACGTAAACGTCGCCGATACCAGCGTAGCTATGGTATCCGTACCCTCGGCAACATTCGAAAAGGTAGTTAGCAATTCGAGCAAGTGGGATTTTACCGTAAGCGAAACCGTGGGCATTAAAGACCAAAAGCCCGAAGACGTAAGCAAAGAAGCGGTTAAAACCGTATTCGATGGCCTAAAAACTCAAATTGCCGACGCCAACCGCCGGCTTAACAATATCCGCGACGAGCAAGTGGACGGTAAAACGGTAGGTTACTACATTACCGAGCTTGCTAACCGCGTAGACCAAGTAAAGCGGTTAAACGACCAAATCACCGCCATAACGGCCGATAGTGGCAATATCCAAACCACCTTAACCGAACAGGTGGCCGAAAAGGCTAAGGCGTTGGGCGCTGCTAATATCACTATCGAGCAATTAAACACCACCATACGTACGCTACAAACCTCACTCGAAGTGGCAAATACCGAAATTGGCAACCTAAAAACCGAGCTCGAAACTGCAAAGACCACCGAGCCAGTACCGGAAACGCCACCGCCAGCACCTAAGAGCCTTTACGACACTTTAATAAGCTTGTTTGACCAAGTAATAAACGCCCTAAAGGGTACTAAAGTTACACAAGGGTAATTATGGCTAAACAAGTTTGGCAAGAGGATAAATTTAACCTACTTAAAAGCCTAGTAAAACTCGTTAAAGAGGATTTTTTAGCCCTTGTACAACTTATCCTACTCGCCTTAATTGCCGGCTCGATGTACTTTGGGTATCAATTCCTAAACGCCAAAATCGAGCAAATCAATAAGACGGTAAACCCCGACGAAAGTAACGCCGTTATTGATAGCTCAAAGCGCGACATTAAGATTAACGAGATTTTAGACGGGTTACGCGTAGAAACCGAAGCAGACCGCGCCAAGTTTTACCAATTCCACAACGGCCAGCGCTCAATCGGCCAAATCGCCTTTTTATATGCCTCGGCTACCCACGAGAAGGTAGGCCAGGGAGTAAGCAGCGAAATAACCAAACTACAGCGCTTGCCAAGCTCTATTTTTGCCGAACAAGTGCCGGAATATCTACAAGGCAAGAGTGTTTGCCATTACCCAGACGACATACCAAACTCGGCAGCTACCAGAGTATTAAAGGCTCAAGCAATCAAAGCTACTTGCAGTTTTGGGGTGTTTGATAAAAACGATATTATCGGCGTCGTAACTGTAAATTATGTACTCAATAAACCGGCAGACATCGAGAAGTTAAGAGCCGAAACCATCGAGCCATTAAAGCGAGCCAGTTACCAAATTAGCGGTATCCTATTTGATTAAAAAATATAAAGGGGAAGTATGACCAAACCAAACCTCGAAGCCGTTAAAGAAGTCGCACGGTGGCTCGTGCTTTTTATTATCTCTTGGGTAATCACCGAAACCCTTAAACAAACCGCCACTATTCCCGAATGGGCAACGATTAAAGTTTGGGTATTCGTGTATGCCGTGCCGGTGCGCTCGCTAATTACTTTTGGCCTTACCTTTGCCGGTCGATACGCCGACAAGTACATTTACGAAAAGAGTAAACAAATTGCTCTACTCGCCGAGAATGTAACCAAAGTAAAGGGCTTACTTCCGTTTTAATTACCACCAACTTTAGGATTATCACCTTATGCAAGAAGAGCGAAAAGGATACGCTAGCCGTATCAACGAATGGCAAGAGGCGTGCGGTAGTTTGGATTTATCCCAGCAATTCGACAAGTTAAAAGAGGAAATAATGGAGGTATTCGAGCCAATAATGCTTTTTAATGCCTTAAAGCTCGACCAGTTACCCAACCAAGACCCCGACCTTACCGAACACGTCGGCCGTGAGTGCGTCGATGTAGCGTTTGTCGCTAGCGGGATAGTTGAGCTAATGGGGCACGACTTCGACGACTTAATGGGGCAAGCGCTTAACCGTGTGTACGTAAAGTACCCGCCGGAGCGAATACGTGAGCTTAGAGCCGGTGGAATGAGCGGAGCCGAGGCACTTCTTACCCTAAAGGCCGAGTGGAATAACAACGGCGGTAAGCCGGTAACTCAAGAGCTCCCACCAAACACAACCTTAGTGTTGACAAGCTAGTATTTAGTTTACTAAACTGTACTAAACATATATAAATTATAAATATCCGGCTTATGAAAAATCTACTAACTTGTGCCTTCGCGATTGTATTAACTTTCCTTTTTATTAAAGCTTTTATTCACGCTATCGACACTCACATAAATAACCAAGACGCTATGCTATGCAATAGCGCCTTAAAATCCCGCAATGCGGAATATCTTAAAAAGTGTGAGTGCTTTTATAAAGGCAGCCCGATAAGCTGCATACAAAAAGGAGGGCTCTAATATGCCCACGATTACTAATGGGGTATCACTACCCAACGCGAGCAAGTACGAAAGCTTGTACGCACGTTATAAAGGAGAGAATGGCCTACACGGCTTAAAATCCGGTAAAGTCTATAAAATCGAGAAGTATTCATACTTCACTAGGCCTAATCTCTTCGCTCGAATGTTTGGCAAAAAGCCCGAGTTATTGCTAATTAGTACCTACCGTTATTGTGGTGGTCTAATGAGAGAAACCAAGCTCGACTTTTTTACCGAAGAGCGATTTAGTCAAATATGGCACGTAGAGAGTAATAGCTACTTTGCCAACCTTAAACCCGTCTATGCTAACTAGAATACGCAAACTACAGGCCGGCAAGGAATACTACCTACCGGCCATAAAGTGCAACGTCGCCGTAACCGAGATACTCGACTACTCGTATTGCTTTGGCAGTTACAACACGTCGAGCATAATACCGGTTAACGAGAGGCTCTATAAAGAGCTCGGCGAAGACTTTAGGGCGCTCTACTACCAAGCCCAAGTTTTGATTACCAAATCGTACCGGTTAAAGAAAAACCGCGAGTACGAGAAGGGCAGTATCGAAATGCTCGAATGGAGCGACCTACAGGACGCCCAAGAGCCTAAAAAGTAGACTTGCAAGCATATACAAACGTTGCTAAACTGTAACACGTAACCAATTATAAATATGGAGGTGAATATGGCCGAACAAGCCCAAACACAACCGGCACCGGCAGCCGTTAAACCAGCCGAAACCGCGATAGTCGAGAGCTCTAAAAAGGGTATCTCGCTTAAAAACATTATCGGGAAATTCGCACCCGAGGGGATAGACCCCGCAACCTTTTACGAATTGATTAGCACGCAGATAATGGGCGTGGACGCGAGAGGCAACAAGCGACCGATTGAGGATATGCTTTTTTACCTCAACGTAGCTAAAAAGCTTGGCCTCGACCCCTCGCTCAAGCAGATTTACCCCGTTTACCGATGGGATAGCAAGCTCGGTAAAGAAAAAATGATTATCCAAACCGGTATCGACGGTTTCCGGTTAGTCGCCCAGCGCTCGAACCAATACGGCGGGCAAGACGACGCAACCTTTAAGGTCGAAGAGGTTTATAACCCCGTTACCGGCGAAAGTGCCAAGCAACTAATCGCCACCGTTACCGTGTATAAGGTTGTGGGCAATACCCGTATGCCGGTTACTGCTTCCGCTCGGTGGAATGAATACGCCCAAAAAGGCAAGAACGCCAAAGGCCAAGAGTATTATATGGGGCTTTGGTCAAGTATGCCGTATAACCAGCTTGGCAAGTGTGCCGAGGCATTAGCATTACGTAAAGGCTTCCCACAAGATTTAAGCGGGCTTTACATTCCCGAAGAGCTCGACAAAGAGCGAGGCGATATAAAGGTGCTCGATTTACCAACCCCTAAAAGTGTAGTTGATAAGCAAGCAGCCAAAGCAGAGGCCAAAGTCGAGGTAACAGTCGATAACAAGCCAGCCGAAGCCACCCAGCCGGCACCAAAGGCCGAAGAGCTTAAAACGGGCGAAGCTAAAAAAACGGTGCTTGAAAACTTCAAAGGAAACGAGCAACAATAAGCCCGACCATTATAAATTTAGTGGGAAATTATAAATATGCAAATCACGATAGACACCGACGAGCTCAAACACTTAAAAGAAGAGCTCGAGGTAATCAAACTTGAGCCGGTAGCCGAAAGCACCCTCGCTCGTATTATCCAATTAAGCGACCAAGTCGAGAAGCTTAAAGACATCGCCAAAGAGCAGCTTTTAGCGCGGGCAAAAGAGCTTAACCCAAACTTTAAGAGTTGGGAAGCCGACTTAATCCGTATATCTATGCGACCGTACGGCGCAAAGTATTACGTAAACGAGGCAGAGTTTACCCTTGCGCCCAAAGAGCTATTTACCACCAAGGCCGACGTTATAGCACCTAACGTGGACTTTAGCGAGATTGAAAAGGCGCTAACCGATATTGGCTTTGCGGTTGATAAAACCAAAACCAAGGGCGAAGAGAAACTTAAAATATCTCGCGCCGTGGACACCAAGGCCGTCGATAAGTGGGTAAAAGAGCACCGAGGTATGCCAACCGGTATTAACATTGTGCCCGACCGGCCGGTATCGCTCTCGTTTAATCTCAAGGACACCGACACCGAGGGGGAATATGGCGAATAATAACCCCAAATTCCGCGCCTCGTATTCATATCTCAAGCTCTGGACAGAGGGCAGGTGGGAAGAGGCAATTAAGGCATATTTTAAGCTCGACCGCTACATATCTCGCCAAATGGCCGAGGGTAGCGATTACCACAACGAGTGGGAGGCGTACGTTAACGCGCACAAGACCCTACCGCCCGAGTTTAATTGTTTACCGCTCAATAACCCAATATGCGAGGAAAAGTTGGTTATTCCGGTATACGAGTGGCTCGACCTAGTGGTTAAGATGGATTGCTACGACAATCCGATTATTCACGAGTTTAAGACCGGTAGCTTGGAAAGTAGTGACTACGTGCGAACGTATCAGCCGGCAACCTACGCTATTGGCAACGTGCTATTAAAGCGTCCGGCTAAGTCTGTAGATATTCACCATTGGAACCAATACGCCAAAAAATACACCTTTAGCCGTGTAGTCGTAACCGAGCAACTTTTAACCGGCGGGATTAACTGGATAGAGGCCGTGGGTAGCGAAATGTATAGCTATTTTTGCGATAACGATCTTTATACTAAGTTTGCAAAGCCTATTAAAACTAGCTAAACTGTAATATAGAGAGGGGATAGCTAGGGCAGGGCTACCCCTCTCCACCTCCTGATAAATAAAGGAAACTATAAATATGAAATCACGCGCTATCAAATCCCTATTTTGGGATAAACGCATCGAGCATAGCTACAGCAGCGAGGCCGCCTACCTTTACCTTTACCTACTCACCTGTAAGCATATCGGGCTAACCCCGTACTTTTTGTTGGTCGAGCAGTATATCGAGCTTGAAACCGGCCTTAAACCGGCTCAAATCGCCAAATCAAAAGAAGAACTAACCAGCAAGGGGCAAGTATATTTTTACAAGCATTGGGTTTTTATTCTTAATGCCGACGAGCACAACAACTACAACATTAGCCCCAAAACCCGCAAAGCATACGAGCGAGAGTTAGCAACCGTGCCAAAAGACGTTATGCAAGCATTTAGCGAGCTTAATTGTGGAAAACTCCAAACAAATATAGAGGAAAAAGAGAGTAAAGATATTGTGGATAACGATATGGTATCTATACCCTATCGATACGGTATGGATACCTCTAATACTAATACTAATAATAATACTAATAATAATTTAGTAAGTAATAAGAAAGAAATAAGTAAGAATATACCTACTAACAAGAAAGAGAGAGCCAAATCCGAATTAACCGAAGCAGCCAATTTACTAATTGGGGCATATAACGAAACCTTTGGTAAAAAGCTTAAAACCGGTGTGGCCTTAGTGGCCAACCTTGAGTATTGGCTACAAACCTACGACTTAGCCGAAATCACCGACGCAATCAAGAAGAGTAAGAGCCATAAGTTTTGGGGCGACAAAATGACCCCCGAAATACTGCTAAGGCGTAAGAACCCACAAGGGGAGTGTGTCGATAGAATTGGCGAAATGCTTAACTACCAACCGGCAAAAGCGTTTGCAAACGAAAATAAAGGTAAGTACGATAATCTATAACAAAGCATACGAAAGTTATAAATATGGAACCAATAAAAAATACATTACTCAAGAAGACGCTACCTAATGACTTTGGTAGCCTCCAAAATGGCAAAACCACCAACGATAGCCCAACCGCTCCAAAACCCAGCAATTACGACGCTACGGCACAGCTAGGGGCTATTTTAGAAGCACTACCCCCCCGCTATCAAAACCTCAAACCCGATTACGAACTTTACGAACGGCTAAAAACCCGCTCGTTACTATTAACCGGCGCCGTTGGTAGTGGTAAAACTCGTAAATTACTCGAGGTAATAGTCGCGCACTTAATGGAAACCTACAAAGCCCGCCATTGGGATTTTTTCGACGAGGGCTTTATCCCCGTTGACCGTAAGACGGTCGAAGGCTTGTTTTTATCGGTGCCAATGGTGCTATTCACGCTAAAAGAGGAATTTGATAAAAGCCATACCGGCGCCAGCTTTATAAACAAAATGATAAGCGCACCGGTGCTATTTTTAGACGACCTTGGAGCCGAGAAGGCGAGCGAGTGGGTTAAAGAGCAACTCTACATAGTCATTAACGAGCGCTACAACTGGTGTAAGCCGGTTTTGCTTACCACTAACCTAACCGTAAAAGAGATTGCCGAGCACTACGGCGACCGAATGGCTAGCCGGCTCGTGGAAATGTGCGAAACGATTAACTACGGCGGTACCGACAAGCGCTTAGAGAACCGTAAGCAAGCTTGACAGCCTTTATATAAATTACTAAACTGTAATAAACTATGACACAACAAACCCCCAAAACTGAAACCCAAGAAGCGAGAAGCCTAGTAGTGTTGCGTAAACTCTCTGGCCGAGTGGCATTAGAGCAGTACCCCGACGGCTACGTGGTTACGTTTCGTGGGCGTAAAGAGATTGTTTGGGTGCGCTACGAAGACCTAAAAGAGGTTATGCACTCATTCGAAGAGGCCTTAGCAATTAAAGATAAAAAGGTTATATGAACGAAGCAATTATACTCGAGAAGAGATACAAACTAAGCGAATTTTCTAGTAAGATTGGTGTTTTTAAGGGCACCGTCCGAAACTGGCAAAAAAAGGGATTGTTACCCGACCGCCGAAGTTACAATAACTACCACTACTTTACAAACGAAGACATTGAAATAGCCCTAAAATTATTAAAGGGCAATTAGTA
>Ga0116157_10003822_pt1 | contig 14291 bp, 12 predicted proteins | sample AD_UKC048_MetaG_FD_89882 | JGI IMG/M metagenome (GOLD analysis project Ga0116157, IMG submission 89882) | Active sludge microbial communities of municipal wastewater-treating anaerobic digesters from USA - AD_UKC048_MetaG | ecosystem: Engineered > Bioreactor > Anaerobic > Digestate | place: USA...
GCTGCATACCCGCTGCTAATGTACCGGGCCTGGGGCGATGCGGTAGTCGTCTCCAAGTGGTATCTCGCGGTAGGCGTGATGTCGCTGCTGACTGTGTTCACGATTCCCCTGTTGGTGCGCTATCTGTCACGGCGCTGGGTTTATGCGCTAGGCATTTCGCTTTACGTGCTCTCGGCCTGTTTTGGCATAGTGGGGGGCAAAGCAACAACTGCTGCACTGCTGTGCCACGCCATGGCCGCAGCGACGGCCTTTGTGTGTTTCAACGCTTACGTGCTGGATCACGTGGCCAAGCTCGATTTCGGGCGTCTGGAATCCTTGCGCCTGCTCTACGGCGGCGTCGGCTGGACGGTGGGGCCGATGCTGGGTGTGTGGCTCATGCAGTTCTGGCACGGTGCACCGTTTGTGATTGTGGCGCTTGGCGCCTTGAGCATGCTGGCCCTGATCTGGCGGCTGCGCCTGGGCAACGCGCGCGTGCAGGTGCTGGCGAACCAGCGGACAGCATCACATAACCCGCTTGTTTTTTTGCGGCGCTTTTTCTTCCAGCCCCGGCTGGTGGCGGGCTGGTTCTTTACTGTGATGCGATCCTGTGGCTGGTGGGTGTACATCGTCTACGTCGGCATTTTTGCAGTGCAAAACGGGCTGGGTGACCAGGTGGGGGGCATGGCCACGTCGCTGGCCAATGCGGGGTTGTTTCTGGCGCCACTCATGTTGCGCTGGATACAGCGTCGCTCGGTGCGCCGGGCCGTGCGCACCGGTTTTTTGTTGAGTGGCACTTTTTTTATTCTGGGCGCGCTGGTGTCACCGCTGCCCTGGGCCACCGTGGCGATGCTGGTGCTGGGCTCGGTGTTTCTGGTGTTGCTGGACGTGTGTGGCGGCCTGCCATTCCTGATGTCCGTCAAGCCGTCGCAACGGACCGAAATGTCGGCCGTGTATTCCAGCTTTCGCGATGTGTCGGGCATTCTGTCCCCCGGTATGGCCTGGCTGGCGTTACAGTTCGCGCCGGTTACCGGCGTATTTGCCGTGGGCGGGCTGGGGTTGCTGGCGGCGTGGGGCGTGGCGGGTTATCTGCATCCTCAGCTGGGCGTGCCGGGCGCACAGCGGGTGCGTGCAAGCCGCCGCGTGCGAGCCGATCCGACATGAAGCCACAGGCTTATTCCGTTTTGTTTGTCTGCATGGGCAACATCTGCCGCAGCCCGACGGCGCATGGCGTGTTTCAGAAAAAAGTGGCGGATCACGGTCTGGCCGATCAGGTACGGGTGGATTCTGCCGGCACGCACAACTACCACCCCGGCAGCCCGCCGGATGATCGTTCACAGGAGCACGCCGCCAGGCGCGGGTATGACCTGTCGGGTCTGCGGGCCCGGCAAATTCAGGATGCGGACTTTGAAGCGTGTGACCTGATCCTCGCCATGGACTGGGACAACCTGGCCCTGATTCAGGACGAATGCCCACCCGTGCACCAGCGCAAGCTGCGTCGCCTGACCGAGTTCTGCCTGACGCATGACAGCCCTGTGGTGCCCGACCCCTACTACGGCGCAGCCCCCGGTTTTGAGTACGTGCTAGATCTGGTGGAAGATGCCTGCAAGGGCTTGCTGCGTCATGTCACTGCGCAGATTGAACCTAAGGGGTCGAGATGACCCACGATTCCAGGCTGACCCTCGCGCTGCGTGCCTTGCTGCGCGCCCGGCGTGTTGCGTTGCTGGGAACGGTGAGTGAAGATGGCACGGCGTTTGTATCGATGGTGCCCTTTGCCATGGAGCCCACGCAAAGTGCCGTCATCATTCATGTCAGCGGTCTTGCGGCGCACACGGGTAACCTGTTGGCGCGGCCCTGCGTGTCGCTGCTGGTGATGGAATCTGAAGTGACCGGTGAGCCGGTGCATGCACTGGCCCGCGTCACACTGGAAGGTATCGCCAGAAAGCTGGAGCCGGGCAGCGCGGAATGGGCAATCAGCCGCAGTGCCTATCTGGCCCGATTCCCCGAGGCTGAGCCGATGACGCAGCTGGGTGACTTTGTATTTGTTGCCATCACTATCATGCAGGCACGGCAGGTTGCGGGCTTTGGCGCTGCCCGCTCGATAGATGCGCACGAGGTGCGCCGCGCCATGCTGCAGTAAGTTATTTCTCGATGGCGATCAGTTCGATTTCAAACGTCAGCGTTGCATTCGGTGGCACCGCGCCACCAGCGCCCCGATCACCATAAGCGGTGGCGGGCGGGCAGGTCAGCGTGGCTTTGCCGCCCACTTTCATTTTCTGCACGCCTTCGGTCCAGCAAGGCACCACGCGGTTCAGCGGGAACGTGGCGGGTGCGCCGCGCTTGTAAGAGCTGTCGAACTCTTTGCCATTGGCAAGCGTGCCGCGGTAATGCACCTGAACGGTGTCAGTCGCCTTGGGGGTGGCCCCCGTCCCTACGGTGGTGTGAGCCACTTTCACGCCGGAAGGCAGGGTTTCCGTGCCGGCAGCGCTGACGTGGGCGGACAGGGCCGTCATGGCGGCGAAGGCGACGAGGGAGAGGAGTGTGGAATGCGTTTTCATGCTGCCAGTTTAATGGAGTCGGGATGGGCTGGTGTCTGGGCGGGCACTTTTTCCATCACCCCATTGAACAAAGGGGACGCCAGCCACACGCGTAGCCACTTTTGTAAAGCAGGTAACGGCAATGCATCAAACCAGCTTTTGTCGACCCCTGCAAACTGCCGGACAAACGGAAACAGCGCAACATCAGCGACGGACAGGTGGGGTCCTGCGAGCCACGTTGTTTGTTGCAGCTGCCAATCCATCGGCTCGATCAGGGCAGCCTGCGCGCGCCTGCGGTGCTCTGCGGGCGTGAGATCGAGGTGGCGCCCGGCGTATTTGTAACAGTCCAGCAGGGGCTTGAACGTGTCGTCGTTTAGCGCAATCCAGCGCCGGGTTTCGTCCGGCGGGCATGCGCTGAGCCAGCCATCCGGGTCATTCTGGCGCAGCGCCCAGAGCATGATGTCCAGGCTCTGGTCAACCACCTCGCCGTGTGATGTGACCAGCACCGGTACCGTGCCCTTGGGTGATGCGGCCAGCAACGCCGCAGGTTTTTCTCGCAAAGCGACTTCGTGCACAGCCACGGCCACACCCGCATAACGCAACGCCATGCGCGCACGGATGGCATAAGGACAACGCCGGAACGAATACAGCACCGGCAGGGCAGACGCGTTCATGTGGACAGGTCGAATGGGGAAATGGCTATTTCGCGGTTAACGATTTTTCAATCACTGCCACCAGCGCCGGGCTGTCAGGTGCCACCTCACCGGGGAAATTGGCCACCACTTTGCCGCTGCGATCAATCAGGTATTTATGAAAATTCCACTGCGGCTCTTTGCCAGTGGCCTGGGCCAGTTCCACATACAGCGGGTTTTTGCCTTTGCCTTTCACCACCGATTTGGAAAACATCGGGAACTTCACGCCATAGGTGTTGAAGCAAAAGTCGGCGATCTGTTTGGAATTGCCCGGCTCCTGCTGGCCGAAATCGTTGGACGGAAACCCCAGCACCACCAGACCGCGCGACTTGTGCTGTGCATACAGCGTTTCCAGCCCTTCATACTGGCCGGTGAAGCCGCAATAACTGGCGGTGTTGACCACCAGCACCACCTTGCCGGCGTACTGACACAGGTTTTGTGGCGCTTCGTCCTGCAGGCGCGGGAACTGGTGTGCCAGCAGGGCCGGACAGGGGGATGACGGTGGCGCGGCTTGAGCCACGGCGCCAGTGCTGATGGCCCAGCCGCAGCTGCCCAGCAGGCATGCCAAAAAGATGCGTTTCAGAGTTTTCATGACGTGATGGTAAACACCTTGGCGCAAATCGCTTGCGTAGGGTTTTGTCTTCGGAATATACTGATATTTTATACAGTATTCATGGCAAACCCTTTACCTGTAACCTTTGCAAGAGAGATGCCTTCGGTCTGGCGGGCTGATGAGCTGGCGCGCCCGGTGGATGCCGTGGTGGCCACCGGCCATGCCGCGCTGGACGCCCAGCTGCCCGCGGGCGGCTGGCCCGTGGGCGCACTGGTGGAGGTGCTGCAGGCGCAAAACAACCTGAATGAGTGGCGCTTGCTGCTGCCCGCGCTGGCGCGCTGCACTGGCCCGGTGCTGCTGGTGGGCGCACCGCACAGGCCTTTTGGGCCGGGGCTGGCCGCGCAGGGGCTGGACCCGCAGCGCCTGCTGTGCGTTACCACCCAGACCACGGCCCAGCGCCTGTGGGCCTGTGAGCAGGCGCTGCGCTGCGCAGACGTCACCGCCGTGCTGGCGTGGCTGCCGCAAGCGGGCTCTGGGCCGGTGCGCCCCGAACAACTGCGCCGCCTGCAAATGGCGGCCAGCACCCACAGCAAGCTGCTGTTTGTGATGCGTCCCCTGGCCGCGCGTGAAGAGTCGTCGCCCGCTGCGTTGCGGGTGCTGGTGAATGGGCATGACAGGCTGGCGCTGCACATTCTCAAACGCCGCGGCCCGCCGCTGGAGCAGCCGCTCTGCCTGCCCGCCCGCGCGGCGCGCCTGGCTGCGCTGCTGGCGGTGACGCGCCGGCAGGTGGCTGCACCGCCGGTCATGCGTGAACAAGACGGTGACCAGGACGGTGACGAAGAGGGTCATGACACGAACCATGAAGCGGTTGTTGCCCGGATCACACCTTTCCCCGGCCCAGGCCATGCACTGGATCGCACTGCAGCCGCTGCCTGATTCTGCCTGGCACGACGCTGCCGGGCACGATGATGACGGTGCCGCACTGGTGGATGCGCTGGCCGCCCTGGGCTGGTGGGCGCTGCAGTTCACGCCCCGGGTGGCGCAGGTGGAAGGCGCGGTGTTGCTGGAGGTGTCTGCCAGCGAGCGCCTGTTTGGTGGCCGCAAACCGCTTTTAAGCCAGATTTACCAACAAAATAAGCCTGTAGCCCTCGTCCACTATGCGCGAGCAGCTACATCTTTGATAGCAATTGCCCGCCTGCAACTCTCCGGGCCTGCGCCGCGCAAACCCGATGACCTGCCGTTGACAACCCTGCTGGCCGCCCGGCCGCATCTGCCCACGCTGACGCGCATCGGCTGCACCACTTGGGGCCAGTTGCGTGCGCTGCCGCGGGGCGGTCTGGTGCGGCGTTTTGGCGCGGGGCTGGTCGATGCGCTGGACCGCGCCTATGGTGCAAAACCCGAGCTGTACCCCTGGCTGGAATTGCCCGCCGTGTTTGAGGCCAGGCTGGAACTCACCGCACGCATCGACAACGCCCCGGCCCTGATGTTTGGCGCGCGCCGCCTGCTGGCGCAACTGCACGCGTGGCTGCGTTCAGGCCAGCGCGGCATCCTGGCGCTGGAGCTGGGCTGGGAGCTGGACGCCCGACGGCAAGACGCGGCCCAAGGCCAGCTGGTCGTGCGCACGGCCGAGCCCACGCTGGACATGGCCCACGTGCAGCGCCTGCTGGCCGAGAACCTGGCGCGCGTCACGCTGCACGCACCGGCCTTGTACCTGCATCTGCGCTCGCTGGAAACCGCCGCGCTGCCCGGCACGACCACCAGCCTGTTGCCCGACGACGTGCGTGTGGGTGACAGCCTGCACCACCTGCTGGAGCGCCTGAGCGCCCGGCTGGGCGCAGACCACGTGCTGCGTGCCGTGCCCTGTGCCGACCACCGGCCCGAGCGCATGCAGGTGTGGCAGCCGGCGTCCCGGGCTGCATCGGCATTTGCTACAAATTCAATAGCTGCTCGCGCATATCCGGCGAGGGCTGGAGGCCAAAAAGATACCCCAAAACAGCCTAAAACCGATGCCAAATCAGATGCGCTGTACCCCACGTGGCTGCTGACGCACCCCCTGAAGCTGTCTGTGCGCAACAACACCCCGCAATGCGCTGATGACGGTGGCCCGCTCACGCTGCTGGCCGGTCCGCAACGGGTGGAGGCCGGGTGGTGGGGTGTCAGCGAGAAAGACGGTGCGTGCGCCCTGCGAGACTACTTTCTGGCACGCAGCGAGCAGATGGGGCTGCTGTGGGTTTATCAGGAACGGTTAGGCGGGCAGGGCAGGGCTGAAGGCAAGACCAGCGCAGGAGCAGACTGGTATTTGCACGGCTTGTTTGCCTGACGTTCGCCCTACGCCCCCGCGCGGGCCTGATCAATCGCCATCACCAGGAGTGCCGTGGCAGCCATGGCCGTGATGGTTCTCACGTGGTTCCATTTCGACCACTTGGCCACGTAGAAAGCCCAGAACCGGGTCATCTCTTCAGATGCCGGGTGGATTTGGGTCAGCTGGTTGTTCAGCGGAATATGAACCAGAACGGTGACGCCAAACGTGCCCACCAGACACAGCGCGGCCCCGGCCAGCTGCAACTCAACGCCGGGTTCAGAGAGCCGGAACACCGCGGTGATCGCCAGGATGGCGGCGGCCAGGTTGGTGCCAAAAAACAGCACGAAAAAAATGGGGTTCTGGATGAATGCCGAGATGGACTGCATGGTGCGAACACCGCTTTCCGTGGGCTGATGCAGCAGGGCCTTCATCACAAAGTTGGAGAACGCGAAAAACAGGCCCGCCATCAAGCCGCAGCCCACCGCAGCAATCAGGGCGATGATGAGAATCTGTTGTGGTGACAGGTGCATGGGTTCACTCCCTACCGTGGCTTGTTGTACAAGTTTTTTTGCCCCGGATAGTCCACGACAGTTTACGATGCCACCAGCCATACGGCAATTTAGTACGACAACGGATGGAGTGCATGTGAGCGATTCATTACATTCCCGGCAAACCGGGCCGCCTACCGACTGGAAGACTGAGGGCGTGCGCGTCATCGCTGCCAATCAGCTCGATGGCAACGTGCCGTCCACACCCGGCATGGACCGCAAAGCCGCGATCAATTTCGCCCGGGTGGGCGCGCAAAAGCTGTGGGCTGGCACGGTCACCATCCATGCCAATGCCAAGACGGGTGCCCACCACCACGGACCGCTGGAGAGCGTGATTTACGTGGTGCGCGGGCGCGCACGCATGCGCTGGGGTGACCAGCTGGAGTTCACCGCCGAGGCAGGGCCGGGTGATTTCATTTACGTGCCGCCGTTCGTGCCGCATCAGGAAATCAACGCCAGTCCGACGGAAACGCTGGAGTGCGTGCTGTGCCGCAGCGATGGCCAGGCCGTGGCGATCAACCTGGACATTGAGCCGGTGGAGAAGCCCGAGCAGGTGCTGTGGGTGGACCCGACGCATCCGACCGGCGGGGTGGCGGCAGGCAAACAATAACTGTATATTTAAACAGTTATTGTTTAAAGCCATTGATGGACGGGCCTTGTAGCCAGGGTCGATGGTGCCTGCACGCCATGGACCCTCCCGCACTGACGCCCGAATACGCCGAACTGCACTGCCTGACCAACTTCAGCTTCCAGCGCGGGGCCTCGCACGGCGAAGAGCTGGTGGCGCGTGCCCACGCGCTGGGTTATGCGGCGCTGGCGATTACGGATGAGTGCTCGGTCGCCGGTGTGGTGCGCGCACATGTCGAGGCAAAAAAGCGGGGCTTGAAGCTGCTGCCAGGGGCCGAGTTTGCGGTGCAGGAGGGCTTTAAATTCGTGGCGCTGGCGCATGACATCAGCGGCTGGGGCAACCTGTGCGAGTTCATCACCGCCGCGCGCTGCCGTTCGGCCAAGGGTGCCTACAGCGTGTCGTGGCATGACGATGACCTGAGCCTGCTACAGGGCTGTGAAGTCCTGCTGATGCTGCCATCTGCTATCAATATAGAAGCTGCTTACGCAATATCCACAAGGGCTAGAGGTCTTTTTGGGCCCGGTTTATGGCTGGTTTTGGAGCTGCAGCTGGGGCTGGACGACGACGTGCTGCTGCACCGGCTGCAGCAGGTATCCAGACTCACCGGCGTGCCGCTCGTGGCCGCAGGCAACGTGCACATGCATGTGCGCTCGCGCAAGCCGTTGCAGGACGTGATCACAGCCGTGCGGCTGGGCAAACCGGTGGCCGGGTGCGGGTTTGAATTGCAGGCCAATGCCGAAACTCACCTGCGTTCGCGCGAGCGTCTCGCCGCCATTTACCCGCCCGAGTTGCTGGCCAACACGCTGGTGGTGGCCGCGCGCTGCACGTTCAATCTGGACGAGCTGCGCTACCAGTACCCGGTTGAAACCGTGCTGCCCGGCATGAACCCGGCGCAGACGCTGCAGCATTTCACGCACGAGGGCGCGCAGGTGCGTTACCCGCAGGGCGTGTCACAGGCCGTACAGAAGCAACTGGCGATTGAGCTGGCACTGATCACCGAGCTGAAGTACGAGATGTACTTTTTGACCGTGCATGACATCGTGCATTACGCCCGCAGCGTGGGCATCCTGTGTCAGGGCCGTGGCTCGGCGGCGAACTCGGCCGTGTGCTACTGCCTGGGCATCACCGAGGTGAATCCGCTGGACGGCAACCTGCTGTTTGCGCGCTTCATCAGCCGGGAACGCAACGAGCCACCCGACATCGATGTGGACTTCGAGCACGACCGGCGTGAGGAGGTCATCCAGTACATCTACGCCAAATATGGCCGCGAGCGCGCCGCCATTGCGGCTACCGTGGTCACCTACCGGCCCCGCAGCGCCATCCGTGATGTGGGCAAAGCGCTGGGGGTGGACGACGCGCTGATCGACCGCCTGGCCAAGGAGCACATCTGGTTCGATGGCGAAGACGCCATGCCCGGCCACCTGGTGCGTGTGGGGCTGGATCCGGACGATGCACACATCCACCAATGGCTGGCGTTGACGAAGCAGTTGCTGGGTTTCCCGCGCCACCTGAGCCAGCATGTGGGCGGCTTCGTGCTTACCCAAGGCAAACTCACGCGGCTGGTGCCGGTGGAAAACGCTGCCATGGTCGACCGGTCCATCATCCAGTGGGACAAGGATGATCTGGATGCCATGGGCCTGCTCAAGGTCGATGTGCTGGCTCTGGGCATGCTCAGCGCCATCCGCCGCTGCCTCGATCTGGTGGGGCAGCGCGGCGGCCCGGGGCGCATGCAGGACATTCCCCGGGAAGACAAGGCCACCTACGACATGATCTGCGCGGCCGACACGGTGGGTGTGTTCCAGATCGAGAGCCGCGCGCAGATGAGCATGCTGCCGCGCCTGAAACCCCGTGTGTTTTACGATCTGGTGGTGGAGGTGGCCATCGTGCGCCCGGGGCCCATTCAGGGGGGTATGGTGCACCCCTACCTCAAGGCCCGCCAGAACCCCACGAATGTGACATATCCCAGTCAGGCGCTGAAAGAAGCACTGGGCCGCACGCTGGGCATCCCGATCTTTCAGGAGCAGGTGATGCAGATCGCCATCCTGGCGGCTGATTTTTCGCCAGGCGAGGCCGACGAGCTGCGCCGCTCCATGGCCGCGTGGAAACGATCAGGCGGCGTGCACCGGTTTCACGACCGGCTGGTGCACCAGATGATCAAAAACGGCTATGAAGAAGACTTTGCCGAGTCCATCTTCAAGCAGATTCTGGGCTTTGGTGACTATGGTTTCCCCGAGAGCCATGCAGCCAGCTTTGCGCAACTGGCCTATGTGAGCAGTTGGCTCAAATGCCATGAGCCAGCGTGTTTTTTGACTGCGCTGCTCAACTCGCAGCCCATGGGTTTTTACCCGCCTGCCCAACTGGTTTACGACGCCAAACGCCATGGTGTGGACGTGCGTGCGGTGGACGTGATGGTGAGTGGCTGGGACTGTGCGATGGAAGGCGATGCGGTACGTCTGGGGCTGTGCCTGCTGTCAGGCCTGGGCAAACCTGCCGCAGACCGCATCGTTGTGGCCCGCGCCCAGGCCTACTTCACCAGTACCGAAGACCTGGCTCTGCGTGCAGCCCTGGACGCAGGCGACCTCAAGGCGCTGGCCAGTGCTGACGCGCTGACCGCCTTGTCGGGCCATCGCCGCCAGCAGGTGTGGGATGCTGCGGCGCTCAAACCTGCGCCGCCGCTGCTCAAAAGCGTACCCATTGATGAAGTGCCTCTGCGGCTGAATGCGGCCAGCGAAGGCGAAGAAGTCGTCTTCGATTACGCGTCAGTGGGCCTCACATTACGCCGCCACCCCTTGCAGATATTGCGCGAGCAGCTATCAAAAATGAAGCTGCTCACCGCCGCCCAGCTGCGTGAACTGCCTCATGGCCGACTGGTTCGCGCCTGCGGCATCGTCACTGCGCGCCAGCAACCACCCACCGCCAAAGGAGTCGTCTTCATCACGCTGGAGGATGAAACCGGCACCGTGAACGTGATTGTGTGGAAGCGCCAGCGTGAAAGCCAGCGCGAGCAGGTGCTGAAGTCACGACTGCTGGCGGTGTATGGGGTGTGGCAGCGCAATGAGGAAGATACAGCCAGCCCCGCTGAAAAGCACCAGGGCGAAGTCCGCCACCTGATCGCGCATCACCTGATTGACCTGACGCACCTGCTAGGTGAACTTTCGACACAGAGCCGCGAGTTCCATTGAATCTCACTGTCCTGATATTGAGCGGAATGCTGCCTCACTGACCGATGCCGCTGCGGCGGCGAAACATAAAATACGTCCGCACAGTATTAGGCATTTCAATGAAACGGTTTGGCATCAGTCTATGAATTTACAGCCTCAAGGCCTCTTTTTACAGGCGGTTCAATTATTTCAGAAAGAGAATTTAGATGGTGCCGAGTCATTGCTTAAAAATGTATTGCTATTACAGCCCAAAAATTCTGGAGCGTTGTTTCTATCGGGAATCATCTCGGCAAAAAGGGGGGATTTAAAAAAGGGAATTGATCTCCTCCTGAAGGCAGAAAAGCTGGAACCGAACAATGCAGACCTGAATTACAACCTGGCAAATTTTCTGCTGATGGATGGCCGTCATCAGATGGCAATTGAATTTCATAAAAAATCAGTGAAATTGAATGAAGGGAATTTTTGGGCCCACACCAATTATGGAATCAGCCTTTCCAGGTTGGGTAGATTTGAAGAAGCGCTCACATGCTTCAAAAAAGCCATAACAATTGACCCGAAATCTGCTGTTGGCTGGATGAATTTCGGGAATATTGCTTTTGAAACGCAGAAGTATGAGGATTCCCTTGTCTGTTATAGCCACGCAATTCAACTAAAACCAGATCACGCTGAGGCATGGTTCAACAGTGGCAACGCATATGGAGAAATGAAAAACCATCACCAGGCAATGCTTCAATATGATCACGCTATCCAGCTAAAGCCGGATTACGCCGAAGCCTGGTCAAACAAGGCTGGTGTGCTTCACCATCTGAAGCGATATGAAGAGGCCTTGCTAAATTATGAAACCGCATTAGGAATAAACCCCAATCTTGATTATCTGCAGGGGAATCTGGTTCATGCACAAATGCTGGTCTGTAACTGGAAGAACCTTAAGGACAATTCTGCAAAGCTGATTGAAAGCATCCTGAATTTCCACAAACCAGTCAATCCTTTTTGTCTGCTGGCAATGAATGATTCACCTCAGACCCAGTTGGTCGCTGCAAAAGACTACGTTCGCAAGAAATTTCCGCGAAATGGAGTTCTAAAAGATATTCCAAAAATAAAACATAAGAAGATACGACTGGGATACTTTTCGGCAGACTTTAAAGTACACCCGGTTTCGATTCTGATGGCGGAGCTATTTGAACTGCACGACAGGGATAAATTCGAGCTGTTCGCTTTTTCATTAGGTGCCGCCGATGAATCTGATGAAATGAGGGCGCAGCTCATGCCACTTTTTGACAGTTTTATTGATGTTCAAAACAAGAAAGACATAGAAATAGCTGTTTTGGCCCGGTCACTTGAGATTGATATCGCGGTGGATCTGGGAGGGCATACCCAAGGCTCACGTATGGGTATTTTCTCCTACAGGGCTGCGCCCATTCAGGTGAACTATTTGGGCTACGCCGGCAGCGCTGGATCTGAATATATTGACTATATTATTGCGGACAACGTAGTAATACCCCAGTCCGAACGCAAATTCTATTCGGAGAAGGTCGTCTATCTCCCTCATAGTTATCTCGTCGACGATTCCCGGCGCAAAATCTCCGATAGACGCTATTCGCGAATAGAGTTGAACCTGCCCGAGGCAGGATTTGTGTTTTGCTGCTTCAACAATGGATACAAAATTACACCAGAGTATCTGGACAGATGGTCCGGGATACTCCGGCGAGTTGACGGCAGTGTGATCTGGATTTCGGAAGGAAGTGAAACTTTCCAGAATAACCTGTTGCAGCAATTTTCTGATCGTGGCATCGCTTCGGGACGAGTTGTGTTCGCGAAACGAATGCCTTTCCAGGCGGATCACCTTGCGCGCCTCCGGTTGGCAGATTTATTTCTGGATACCGGCCCTTATAACGCGCACACCACCGCGATGGATGCCCTTCGTTGTGGATTGCCTGTATTAACCTGTCGTGGAGCTACGTTTCCCGGGCGAGTCGCGGCCAGTCTGCTGAGCAACCTTGGTCTGAATGAGCTTATCGCGGAAAATTTGGATGACTATGAATTGATGGCCGTTGAATTGGCGACCAATCTTTCAACATACCAATTCATCAAGGACAAATTGGCTGAGAATGCCGCGTCTAAGCCTTTGTTCAATACGAAACTTTATGCCCATCATATTGAAACTGCCTTTATGGAAATGTATGGGCGTTATCAAGCAGACTTGCTGCCGGACCATATCACCATATCAGCGGAAGCTATGGAGCTCGGCCTGTCGCAAACCTGACAGGAAATTGGCCACCTCAAAATCCTGCCAATTCCTGCTACGGCGCTGCTTTTAAGGCTTTGGATACCGTGCCCGCCGCTCCAGATCGTCCAGATCAATGTGGTTGCGCATGTACTGCTGGCTGGCGTCCACAAACGGCTGGTGGTCCCAACTGGTGAGTTTGCCCCTGGTCAGCGCCCCGTCCACAAATCGGCGGCGGCGCTGGCTGGCCAGCACCTGGGCATGCAGGGCGGGCATGTCCCATCGCTTCGCGACTTCGGCCATGAAGCCGGCCATCAGGTCTTTGTGCGCAGGTGATGTGGCGAGGTTGGTCAGTTCATCCGGGTCGCTCTTCACGTTGAACAGCAGGCTTGGGTCCTGGTCCGAGTAGATGAATTTGAAGTCACCCCGCCGGATCATTACCAGTGGTGCGTTGGTGCCTTCGGCCATGTATTCACCGATGACCTCATCGTGCCCTTTGCTTCCCTGCAAATGGGGCACGAGCGAGCGGCCGTCCAGCGGCAGAGAGGCATCGAGGCTGCCACCGGCCAGCTGTACAAACGTGGGCAACAGGTCGATGGTGGATACGCTGGCAGCCACCTTGTGTGGAGCAAAACGGCCCGGCGCGTGAATCACCATGGGCACACGCGCGGCCATTTCAAACCAGTGCATCTTGTACCAGAGGCCGCGTTCGCCCAGCATGTCGCCATGGTCGCCCGAGAACACGATGATGGTGTCGTCGCTCAGGCCGCAGTCGTTCAGGGTCTTGACCAGCTTGCCAATATTGGAGTCGATGTAGCTGCACGCGCCGAAGTAGGCGCGACGTGCTTTCTTGATGGCTTCGGGCGGCATCGTCTGGCCCCACAAATCGATGACCTTGAGGATGCGCTGCGACTGCGGATCCTGCTGGTCCTGCGCGATGACATTGCGGGGCAGGGGTACGTCATCGTCGTCGTACAAATTCCAGAATTCGGCAGGAATGGTGTACGGATCATGCGGGTGCGTCATCGACACCGTCAGGCAAAACGGCTGCTCCGGTGTGTTGCGCACGTGGTCATACAAATACTGGTTCGCGCGAAACACCACCTCGTCATCGAAATCGAGCTGGTTGGTCCGTACGCAGGGGCCGGCCTGCAAAACGGAGGACATGTTGTGGTACCAGCTGGCACGCACATCGGGCTCGTCCCAGTTCACGGCCCAGCCGTAGTCCGCCGGGTAGATGTCGCTGGTCAGGCGTTCTTCATAGCCGTGCAGCTGGTCCGGGCCGCAAAAATGCATCTTGCCCGACAGGGCCGTGCGGTAGCCCAGGCGGCGCAGATAGTGCGCGTAAGTGGGTACATCGGCCGCAAAATCGGCGGCATTGTCATAGGCCCCGATTCTGGACGGCAACTGGCCACTGACCAGACTGAAACGCGACGGTGCACACAGCGGGCTGTTGCAATAGGCCGAGTCAAACACCACACCGCCGGATGCCAGCCTGCTCAAATGCGGCATTTTGATGGGCGAGCTGGCATCGTGCAGCGGCAACAGCGGCGCGGCCATCTGGTCGGCCATGATGAACAGGATGTTGGGATGTTGAGTTGCCATGAAAGCTCCTGAACTATTTGATTGGGTGATGTGAAATTAACTGTGAAGAGGGATCATCCGGTTTA
>Ga0116157_10003829_pt1 | contig 14276 bp, 9 predicted proteins | sample AD_UKC048_MetaG_FD_89882 | JGI IMG/M metagenome (GOLD analysis project Ga0116157, IMG submission 89882) | Active sludge microbial communities of municipal wastewater-treating anaerobic digesters from USA - AD_UKC048_MetaG | ecosystem: Engineered > Bioreactor > Anaerobic > Digestate | place: USA...
ATCGTGTCAAAATTTTCTAAATTCCCTAAAAGTGTAGACATACCAGCACATTTAAACTTTTCAAAAACCTGAACACGATACATTCTGCCGGCAATGGCATTCCTTTCTTTGCCGTCTGCACCACTTATTTTGATGGTTCTCAATATTTGAAACTCACTCATGATGTCCTTGTTTCTATTGATATCAAGTAGATTGATTTCGCCACCTGTATCAATGCCCATTCTTTTGGTTACACCCTTTACATCAACAGTAATCACTGGTATAAAATTCCCAAGTTGGAAAGTCAAACTATCCACCTTCAGCGTGGTATGAGGCAAAACATCCAAAATCTCCCCTGATTTATCAACTTGTGATAATGTGAGATACCCTTCCCGATAATTAAACATGGTTTCAAAACCTTCCAGAATGTCATAACCAATGAGGCCCAGAATACGTATTTTTTTACTTTCTTCTATCTTCTCCAGAGAAATGACGTCTGCGCGTAAGTCAGTAAAATTGATCTCCTCAATGTCCATAGTAACTTTACTTTGCCTCCCTAAAATGGAAATTGCACCACCAAGCCCGTAAGCAACTTCTGCGGTCACGTCAGCTCCAGTAAAATACTTGCTATTTAGTACTAAAGTTTTAGCACCAGTATCGATGACCAATGCACCTTTTTGGTCATTAACAGTTGCTTCCACCAAGATGAGTCCATCTTTTATTTGAATTGGAACTATGAAACTAGATGTGTTTAGTGAATTGCCTTTGAGTTGGATAGTAATACCTGATATCACTTCACTTTTTGCCATTGGTAACAAAAAGAGCCAAAAGAGAAAAGTGTATGTGAAGCGTATTTTCAAGTGCCACAATTAATGCAAATCAATATTACGAAATTTCATCATTTTGGCGAGAGGGATTTTTTACTAATGAAGTGAATTACTAGACTAAACAGTTATCAATAAGTGAAGATCGAAGATTTAACACATTCGATCTTTGTGAACTTTCCAAAGAGATGAAGATCGAAGATTTAACACATTCGATCTTTGATTCCAGGCTAAAGGAGTGAAGATCGAAGATTTAACACATTCGATCTTTGTGAACCACCCAAAGAGATGAAGATCGAAGATTTAACACATTCGATCTTTGTAAACCACCCAAAGAGATGAAGATCGAAGATTTAACACATTCGATCTTTGCGAACTTCCCAAAGAGATGAAGATCGAAGATTTAACACATTCGATCTTTGATTCCAGGCTAAAGACGTGAAGATCGAACATTTAACACATTCGATCTTTGCGAACTTCCCAATGACATGAAGATCGAACATTTAACACATTCGATCTTTGTGCTCCTCCCAAAGAGATGAAGATCGAAGATTTATCACATTCGATCTTTGTGAACTTCCCAATGATATGAAGATCGAAGATTTAACCCATTCGATCTTTGTAAACCACCCAAAGAGATGAAGATCGAAGATTTAACACATTCGATCTTTGTAAGCCACCCAATGAGATGAAGATCGAATATTTAACACATTCGATCTTTATGAACTTCCCAATGACATGAAGATCGAAGATTTAACACATTCGGTCTTTGTAAGCCACCCAATGAGATGAAGATCGAAGATTTAACACATTCGATCTTTGATTCCGGGCTAAAGGAGTGAAGATCGAAGATTTAACACATTCGATCTTTGTGAACTATCCAAAGGGGCGAAGATCAAACATTTAACACATTCGATCTTTGAAATTATAAAAGCGCCTTTAAAACTTTCTCATTCACCAATTTAGGATCTGCTTTTCCTCCTGCTTCTTTTACCACTTGGCCAACAAAAAAGCCAATGAGTCCTTTTTTCCCAGACTTGTATTCTTTTACTTTATCTGGAAAGTCTGCCATAATTTTATCAATGATGGCGTCTACGAAATCTTGGTTTTCGCTGGTCAAAAGATTGAGTGAAGCTGCTAACTTGGCTACCGATTCATTCTGATTGGTCAGTAATTCAGGTAGAAGGTTTTGATAGGCTGCGGATTTGGAGATTTTTCCAGCACTTATCAAATCTATTAATTCTGCAATTTGTGATTGAGTGAGCACTTTGGTGATGCTAATGCCTTTCTCTTTTGCTTCTGGTAATAATTTGAGCACTACCAAATCCGCCAATTCTTTTTTGTTATTTACGTTTTGGCTCAGAGAGATATAATCAACTCCGTAGCTCTTTTCTTCAGTCAATATCTCTGCATGATGGCTGGCTAATTGATGGTCATTGATCAAAGTCGTTTTGAGCGTATCTGGAAGATAGTCTATCGTTGCACCAATTTGGGCTATTTTTTCTGGACTCAAGAGAATAGGCGCCAAGTCAGGTTCTGGAAAATACCGGTAATCATTTTCCGTCTCTTTTTTCCGCATAGGTCGTGTTTCTCCTTTTTCAGGATCAAAAAGCATCGTGGTCTTGTGGATCACTTCTCCACGCTCCAACATTTTTATTTGCACCGCCGACTCATATTCTACAGCCGTTTTAGCAAATCTTTTGGAGTTGACGTTTTTCACTTCGCGGCGCTCGCCATATTGTTCTTGGCCCATTGGTCGCACAGAAATGTTGCAATCACATCTGATCGAACCTTCTTCCATATTTCCATCAGAAACATCGAGGTATTGGACCACTTTTTGCATGTAGGCCATGAAATCATGGACCTCCTGGCCTGATCTGAAATCTGGCTCGGTTACTAATTCTAGTAGTGGAGTTCCAGCTCTGTTATAATCAATCAAGGAATAGTTATCTGATTGATCATGACTTGACTTTCCAGCATCTTCCTCCATGTGAATGTGATGAATTCGAATGGTTTTTTCTCCATCTCCGGTAGGGAAAGTCACCTTACCTCCTACACAAACAGGTCGACCATCCTGGGTAATTTGATAACCTTTTGGAAGATCTGGATAGAAATAATTTTTGCGATCAAAGTAATTGTATTCATTGATTTGGCAACCTAGAGCTAGACCAAGTTTCACTGCTTTCTCTAAATGTGCAATATTTCCAACGGGTAATGTTCCAGGTAAAGCCAAAGTCACTGGGCTGATGTTTTCATTTGGAGAAAGATTGAATTCATTCTTCTCTGGACCAAATGCTTTTGCCTTTGTGTTCAACTGGATGTGTACTTCCAAACCAATTACCGTCTCGTATGCACTCATATAAAATTATGTGTCTGATGATGGCGCAAACTTACAGAATAGATTATATACCATCAAATGAAAAGCAGACTGATCGCACTGACAAACAAAACACACATGCAATAGATAAAGACATAGGCAATCAACAAAACCGATAATCTTAAGAAATATTTGAACCAACTATCTTTATAAAAAAGTCTGATACTCACCGGTACGTACAAAATAGCGATCGTAGATCCTATTCCTCCCAATGTATCGGATGAAATCCAAGATTCTGGTATGATGGAATTCATTAGAATTAAAATGGTTATCAGTAGAAATAGACCCGAGTGAACGTAAAGATTGAAAGTAAGATGCTCAATAAAATAATGTTTGTGTCGCCAATAAACCAATTTTGCAAACATTGCCATCAAAATGGTATTGATGATAAAAGCCCAGGACAAATTATTGATCAAAAATTTGGTGCTTCCGATAGGATTGAAAACGTATTTCATGTATTGCTTCAGAACAATTTTATCCAACCAACTAGTGATGTGTTTCTCCTTGATGATGCTATCAGCTGATTTATAATAAATATCCTGCAGTGATACTTTTTTCAATACATCAGATATTGAAGTAAATTCAAAAATACTATCCTGCGTATCTCCAAACATTTCAGTTCGCATTTTCCTAATCGCGGCAGTATCGTTCATGTATTTGACTACCAATGTATCAAACTGTGCTCTTTTTACAGCTGATTCTCCTCTGAGCGTTGAACTATTCTTTGCCAGTTGATCCAAGTTTGGCAAAAAGTACATAAATAAAGCAAATAATAAAAAAATCGAAAAAAGGAATGTTTGTGAGGGCAAAAAATATGATTTGCGGCGTCCAGCAATATATTCCTTAGTCAAAAAGTGTGGTCTGTAAATGTTTTTTATAGTACGAAAAAACCGAGAATTAAAATTGAAAATGTTTGAAAATAATTCAGTAAAAATGTGCTTGGCAGATAAATCACTGGACAATCTGTGTTGACCACAATTGGAGCAAAATTCCTCTTGACCAGCAAAGGGTTGTTGACAATTGAGGCAGTAGTTGTGTTTGGGATCTGGTTTTTTACTCGCCATATGCTATTCAAAATTTACTTTCGTAAATATACCATACGAATATAGATTTGGCCCTTTTCCTAATGCAAATTTAGTCGAAAGCATTATCATTCAATTTAAACTTGGTGCACATGAAGCATTTAAGTCAAAAGAATCCCACTACCTGACCTATTTGTAAGATTTCTCTATTGAATTAAGAGCGCTGCTTTTACTTCAAAAATGAGCCTCGTCAGATTTAAAATGTCTTTAGTTTTTTATTCAAAAGTGAATAACTGTATAGTTACTTAAAAATTATAAAACAGAAACCATTCACGAGTAATTTCCAATACTCGAAACCAAATATTACAAAATCATACAATATTTAATCACTACTATTTCAACAGTTTAAAAGACTTGCTTAAAATATTCGGCACAATAATTGCACTACATTAGGTAGTCATATTAGCAAATTTTATAATATGTTATATATTGTTGAAAATGAGCTGATTATGAATTATAACCACACGTAGTAATCATATAAAATTTTATCCGATGGATATTGGATTTGCAATATTGAGCAGGTTGAAAGTAAAATTCTCAAAAATAATATTGAGTAGCGCCATATTATTTTTTGGAATTTCACTTTGGAGTCAAGGTGAAGTAAATTGCGCCGGGCCGATTACTGTATATAATCAGCCAGGACTATGCGGAGCTACCGTCACTATTCCCAGTTTTTGTGAAGGTCAGCCAGCAAACACTAGCTTTTATACTGTGGGAATTCACGATGTAACCATCAATTGTGGGCAAACTGCATGCGTGGTGCGTGTAACAGTTTTGGATGGAGAAGGACCAATCTTTCCATCATGCGGACCCATATCAATTACCTTGACATCTGGTGCCTGCGGACCAAATGCACTTGAATTAGTGCAGCCAATAGACAACTGTGATGCGCTTGGTGCTTTGAGCATTTTACCAGCAAATGGCAACCCTTATCCAATCAATCATGAATTTGGACCTGGTTTTTATAATTTATCATACATCGTGCGGGATCGATCCAATAACTCCAGCACTTGTTCATTTGGCTTGACAGTTCTTGGAGTGCCCAACAGAGTGACTTCAATCACATGTTATAAAGATCTCAACTTATCTGTTGATCAAAACTGTGAAATCGTTGTAACACCTTTGATGATGTTGGAAGGCGGACCTTATGGCTGCTTAGACGAATATATTGTAACCGTTTTTGACCCTAATAATAAAGCCATTGGCAATACCATACCTTATAAATACTTAAATCAACCTTTGAGAACTGAGGTATTATCACCAGACGGCAATCGTTGCTGGGGATTGGTTACTTTGGAAGATAAAGCACCTCCTGTTTTGGAATGCGAACCCGTTTATACCACTTGCAAAGGAGATATCAAACCAGGATCTCCTTTACCCACAAGAATCACCTACAAAGCACAAGCCACCGATAGCATCATACCAGCAGGAGCTCCCGTAACCAGAACTTTCAATGTGGATGTATTTGGTTTAAACGATGGCAGCATTACGGATATAAACGTGCTTTTAGATATACAACACACCAATATTTCTCAATTATCAGCAAAGCTAATGGCACCAGACGGGACCATGATCCAATTGTTTAATGGAATCGGTAGCTGTACCAACGACGATATTTACGTGTTTTTTGATGATGAGGCCACGCTCACAAATGCCCAGCTTGATGATAGTTGTGGTACAGTTTCTCCAGCAGTTGATGGAAGGTATCGACCTTTGCAATTATTGGCAAACCTTGAAGGAATAGATCCGTCAGGTATTTGGCAATTTATCATTACTGATAGCGGAGCGAGTGATGGAGGCAAAATCAATAGTTTGCAAATTACTTTTGAACAAACAGGTAATACCATTGCCTTCCCAACCAGCAATGACATTACTTATCAAATGACTGCCAAACAGACTTTTTTGGTACAAGGAATAGACAATTGTACAGATGCAACTTTGACTTATAAAGACAGTATCCAGAAACTTGATTGTACGAGTCCATTTGAATCCATCATTTACAGAACTTGGCACGGTGAAGACAAGTTTGGCAATCAAGCCATCCCTTGTACACAATTGATCTATGTCTATCGCAACGATATTTCATCTTTAATTTGGCCCAAAAACTTTGATGATCAAGATACTGCTTCTCTTTCGTGTTTACTTTTCCCAGATACCATACCAGGACCAGTAGTAACCGGAAAGCCTCATGGCGACTTCTGCAGTACGGTCCAAGTTTTCCCATATGAAGATGTATATTTTCCAGGATGCGGCAACAGTTATAAAATCTTGAGGAGATGGAAAGTCAATGATTGGTGCACTGGTCGGATACTTTTTCATGATCAGATCATAAAGGTGGCGGATCATGACGGACCTGAATTATTGTGTCCAAATGATACCATAGTTTCTGCGCAATATGACGAATGTACCCTTGACTTCAAACCAAAACGCCCTACAGTACTGCGAGAATGTTCAGATAGCATTTATTTTGAATTGAGCTATTATGTACCCTACGAAGATGAAGAAGTAGATTTTTCTGAGGTGATTTTTTCCAGAGATGGTGTCATTGGAGATTCCATTATTTTAGATCTGGCTTTTGGAGAATATTACATCAAATGGATCGCAGTAGACGAGTGCCGAAACCAATCTGAATGTATTCAAAAGGTTACCATCAATGATCAAATCTCACCTGTTGCAGTTTGTAAACAATTTACAACTGTGAGTATCGGAGCAGCAGGTGGTGCAGAGGTTGATGCAAGAAGTTTTGATGATCTTAGTTATGACAATTGCGAAATTGTAAAATACGAAGCTGCAAAAATGGTAGACATATGTAACAACATGCCCAATGTCTTCAAAGAAAAATTAAGATTTTGCTGTGAAGAAGTTGGAAAATCCATCATGGTTGCCTTCAGGGTTACAGATGCATCTGGCAACAGCAATACCTGTATGGTAGAAATAAAAGTAGAAGACAAACTTCCACCTTACCTGATTTGTCCTGACGATATTACGATCAATTGTACAGAAGATTATCGAGATACGAGTATCACAGGTTTTCCATTATATGGAGATAATTGTGCTGTCACAGGTCCGCCAACTTTCAAAGACTCAGTCAAAATCGATCAATGCGGACGGGGACTTGTTATTCGTACTTGGTCTGTGATGGACAAAAGAGGTTATAAAACCACGTGCAAACAGTACATTTATCTGATCAACAACAACCCATTCAGTGAAAAATACATCATCTGGCCTATGGATTTAGATACTAGTAATTGTACCGCCAATTTGCATCCCGATTCTTTACCAGTCAAATTTGCAAGACCCATCATCAATTACAGAGATTGCAGCCTGACAGCGGTGAATTATAAGGATCAGGTTTTTGAGTATGCACCGGGATCCTGTGTCAAAGTTCTTAGGAGATGGACAGTACTCGATTGGTGTAATTACAATGAAAAAGAACACCTAGGTATTTATGAACACGTGCAAATTTTAAAAATTTCCAATCATATGGCGCCTGTTTTTGACAGTTGTCAAGATGTGACAGCTGATGTTTTTGATAATTGCGCAGGTAGGGTCATTCAAAGTAAATCAGCTAAGGATGATTGCACTCCATCTAATAAGATAAAATATTATTACACGATCGATTTATACAGTGACAATGTAAATGACAATATTTTTGGTAATGCCGATAGTTTTAATCGAATATTGCCAGTAGGTAAACACAAAATAAAATGGACAGCAGATGATTTGTGTGGAAATATAGGTGTCTGTACTTACATTATCACAGTCAGAGATGGCAAAAAGCCTACGCCCTATTGCCTGAGTAGTGTGACAACGGTGGTGATGCCTTCTAGTGGTAATATTGCCATTTGGGCAAAAGATTTTGATTATGGAAGTTCTGACAATTGCACTCCAAAAAATAAGTTAAAAATTTCCTTCTCTTCCAATGTAAATGATACAGGAAGAATCATCAGCTGTGTCGATATACCAGACGGTAGACAAGTAACTTTACCACTCCAAATGTGGGTGACAGATGAGGCAGGGAACCAAGAATACTGTGACGTACATCTCATTGTCCAAGACAACACTGGTAATATTTGCCCCGACAACAACAATCCTTTATTAAAGTACAGTGGGGATGTGCTTTCCGAAAGTGGTGAGCCAATTGGTGGTGTCAATGTGAAGCTTGAAAACAATGGATTCGAAAAAACATACGACACAAAATCCGACGGCAAATTTGAATTTTCAAATGTCCGCGGAGATGCAAGTTATGAGTTGTCTGCCAGCAAAAAGGACAACATCAAAAACGGCTTGAATACCATTGATTTGATTTTAATTCAGAGACACATTTTATCATTAACTAAGTTTAAAACGCCATACAAAATACTCGCTTCTGATTTTAATAAAGATGGTAAGTCCAATGTTCAGGACTTGGTTGGAATTCGCAAAATCATCTTGGGAATTGATGCCACTATGCCCAACAATGGCAGCCCATGGAGATTTGTGGACGCAAGTAGTATGCAGGGCTCAGAATTCAATAACATGACTTTTTCTGAGGTCATACCACTACAACCTTCTTTTGGAAACAATACCAACCTTAAATTTATTGGAATACGATTGGGAGATGTGGACGATAGTGCTGTCAAATCATTTGGAGAAAATGTATTGAATCCAAGGACCAAAGATTTTGCTCACTTTTCATTGAAGTCAAGCGAAGAAGGCATAGTGGATGTATATTTGAAAGATATGGAAAAACTCCACGGACTGCAATGGAAATTGGCTGGATTCAAAGATGAGTTGCCAACTATCATCAATGGTCAATTGCAAATTGTGCCAGAGAATTGGATAGTGGATGCAGAAGGATTTTTGACGATGACTTGGTTTGCTGCCGAAGCTGAAAAAATAAACGGTGATTTGCCAATTTTCTCCATCAGAACAAAAAAATCAGTTCTTAGGAAAATGACATTGGTTGATGTTGATTTCAATCAAGTGTACACAGAAAATCTAGAAACAAAATACTTGGTGTTGGAAAAATCTGGTTTAGTTGATACTGACTGGCATTTGACCCAAAACATACCCAATCCTTTCAATGACAGAACAAACATTGGAGTTGATTTACCTTCACCAGCAATAGTCACTTTCAGGGTATTTGATGGTTTGGGTAGATTGATCATCAATCGCCAGGAAACACTACAAAGAGGTAAAAACCAAATCACTATTGAGACCTCTGAATTGACAGGCACAGGACTTTATATTTATGAAGTAACCAATAATGGTGCGAGGAAAATGGGCAAAATGATGGTTACGGAATAATCAATTTATCGTCCTCAAAAAAATGTTTGTATCTTTGAAGTGTATAAAAACTTAGTCCATTGACAGATAAAATCAAACCAGTATTTCATCGTCGTATCTTTTGGGACGTAGATTTTGACAAATTGGATTACGATGCCAAGGCCAATTTTGTCATAGAACGTGTTTTTGAGCGAGGAGACGTAGATGATATCCGCAACTGCCGGAGATATTATGGTGATGAAAAAGTAAGTTACGCATTGCTAAATGCAAAATTTTTACCAAAAGTGACCATGTATTTAGCCAGTGCGGTTATCGATAAACCTATTGAAGCATTCAGATGTTACACCTTGAGACAGTTGCACCCAGAACTTTTGCCGTATTAGAAAAATTAATGACAATTGATGCTTTGCAAGCATTTAACCTTGTTGGTGGCACTGCGCTATCACTTTATTATGGTCACCGTACATCCATTGATCTTGATCTATTTTGCGTAGATTCATTTGACAATTCAAAAGTTATCAATTCAGTTACAAAAGCTTTTGAAAATGAATTTTCAGAAAGATCTTCCACAAACTTTGGAATTTTTGGGTTTATAAATGACGTCAAAGTAGATATTGTCAGATTCCCACACCCTATTATCCGACCGACGGTTACTATAGAAGGCATAAGAATGTATTCACCAGAAGACATCATTGCCATGAAGGTCCAAGCCATTCTAGGTAGAGGAAAGAAGAAAGATTTTTGGGATGTTGCAGAATTGCTCAATCACTTTACGGTAAAGGATTTCATTGACCTTCATAAAGAAAAATACAGTACTCAAAATTTATATATCACAGTACCACAAGCCATAACTTACTTTGATGATGCCGAGGATAGCGAAGACCCTGTGAGCCTCAATGGTTTGGATTGGAGTGATGTGAAAAATATAATCGGGGAGCATGTCAGAAACTACTTAGCTTAGTAATTAACAGTGTAGATCACCCTTCTGTATTACTCCGTAAAACAAAAAAAGCCCAATCACTTGAGCTTTTTTTTAATTTAAATTATGTTTTTGTTTGAAATGGGATGGCTTACTTTTTGCCAAAAACAATGACATTGGCTTTACCTCTCAGGATACCTTTTGTATCATACAAAAATTCCAATCTGTCAATTCTCCTTCTGTTTCCTGGCAAATCAATTACTCGACTTTCTTCACCTTGGTGGAAGTTTTTTTGAATGGCAACATTCATCCTTTCTCCGTTTTCAAATACGATGTCAAAGTCTGTCATATCCAAACCGCTATCTACCACTTTTATTTTGATTGCTTTGAAAACATCATTTCCTCTCACTTTCAAAATATCTCTATCTTTCCCATAACTTGCTTCCTTTTGTCCGATGACGACCCATTTGGCTTGAACTGTAAAAGCCGATCCAACAAGCAAAGAAAGGCCCAACATTAAAAACAATAACGTACTTTTCATTTTTTCAATTTTTATGGTGTAATGAATTAATTGCTCTTTAGAGTTTGAAGATCCGGCTAGGTTAAATCTGTCCTTTCTATTTAATAATTTTTTAACAATCTTAAATAATTTCTAGCTGATCAAAGCCCAATTGCCACCATTTTTTTGTGTTGCTCTTAAGTAATTTCTTATCCGAATGTTTTTTGGATGTTCAAGTGTAGGATCGTCTTCCAAGATTTGCTCAGCTAGATGCCTGGCCACAGTCATAATGCGTTGATCTTTTACCAAATTAAGCAGCTTAAAACTAGTTACCCCACTTTGTCTTGTCCCTTCTATTTCACCCGGACCTCTCAATTCCAAATCAACTTCTGCAATATCAAAGCCATTGTTGGTCGCACACATTGTTTTGATCCTCATTCTTGCATCATTAGAAAGTTTATCTCCCGACATCAAAAGACAATAGGACTGGTCGGCACCCCTACCTACCCTTCCACGCAGTTGATGCAATTGAGATAAACCAAAACGCTCACAATTTTCTATAATCATGGTGGTCGCATTGGGAACATTGACTCCTACCTCGATGACCGTTGTAGCCACCATGATGTGAGTGACTTTTTTCACAAAACGGTCCATTTCAAAATCTTTATCCTTGGCTTTCATCCTTCCATGAACAACAGAAATTTGATAATCTGGCCGTGGAAAATTGTGAAGCAATCGTTCGTATCCTTGCTGCAAGTCCTTCAAATCCAAAGTTGCTGATTCTTCTATCAGAGGGTAAACAACATAAATCTGGTTACCGTTTGCGATTTGTTCTTTCATAAATTCATAAACCCGAGGTCTATGAGATTCATATCGATGGACGGTCACGATATCTTTTCTTCCAGGAGGCAATTCATCGATCACACTTACATCAAGGTCACCATAAAGTGTCATAGCCAAGGTCCGTGGGATGGGAGTGGCCGTCATAACCAAAATATGTGGAGGCAAATGGTCTGTCTTACCCCACATACTAGCTCGCTGTGCAACACCAAATCGATGTTGTTCGTCGGTGATAGAAAGTCCTAAGTTTTTGAAAACCACTTTTTCTTCAAATACTGCATGGGTTCCAATCAAGATATGAATATCACCCAAAGCCAATTGTTCTAATATAACTTGTCTTGGTTTCCCTTTTACGCTTCCAGACAAAAAAGCCACCTTTAAATCCATTTCTTTGAGTTGATTGGAGATGGTCGCATAATGTTGCTGGGCAAGTATTTCTGTAGGAGCAACTAAACAAGTCTGGAAGCCATTATCAATAGCAAGCAGCATACTCAGCAAGGCCACAATAGTTTTGCCACTTCCTACATCACCTTGTAACAAACGATTCATTTGTTTGCCTCCGCCTACATCGGACCTGATTTCTTTTATTACCCTTTTTTGCGCATTGGTCAATTCAAAAGGAAGATGTTTGGAGTAAAAAGTATTAAACACAGGGCCTACATTTTCAAAAACTTCTCCTTTTAATGTGAGTTTTCTTGTCGCCTTAGTAAATAACATTTGAATTTGAAGAAAGAAAAATTCCTCAAATTTGATCCTGTTGTGGGCAAGCATTTTCTGGGCTTCGTCTTTAGGAAAGTGCACCCAATGGATGGTTTCAAATCTAGTTGGCAATTTCAATTTAGCCACAATCTCATCCGGCAAATTTTCGTGAAAATCAGCAGGACTTACCTTTTCCAAAATATTTTTTACAAGTTTTCTTCTGCCCTTAGCATCCAGACCAAGACCATCTAGTTTTTCTGTTGAACTGTATACCGGATCAAAAGTCTGGTGGAGGGTAACATCGTTTTGAAACTCTTCCATTTCAGGATGTGCTATACTGGCTTTCCCACCATAAACATTTACCTTTCCATAAATTATATATTCTTTGCCTTCCTCCAGTATGTCTTCCAACATTTTTATTTTCTGAAACCATACCAGTTCCAAAAATCCACTAGAGTCCTTGATCAAGGCACTGAGTCGATGTCTATTATTCTTTCCTTTTATTTTTTCGAGGGTGATTAGCTTCCCTTTGACCAAAGCAATATCACCATCAGCCTTCAATTCATTGATGAGTTGCACCTTGGTTTTATCAATATATCTAAAAGGATATTGAAGCAGCAAATCCATGGGGCACTTGACACCAAGTTCTGCTCTGAGGGCCTCACCTCTTGCCGGGCCGACACCTTTTAAAAATTCTATATCCTGAATTAGGAAACTCAATCTGTCTTTTAGCGTTTATATATTAACAAGGCAAAATAATAAAAAGCCACAAGTTTGAAAAAATTATCGCAGTACTGAAAACATCAGCGGAATATTCAAAAAAGAATAATGTGATCCAACAATAGTGTTCATTGGACTTTCCAATTGTTTAATCGTGTTTTGAGTAGTATATTTGCAAATATCAACAAAAAGTAGGGATGGAATCTAAGCGGCAATTGCAGGTGGGAGAAATGATCAAAAGGAACTTTAGCTACGTTTTACAAAGTCATGGATCCTTTATTTATGGCCAAGTTTTGGTCTCGGTTACCAATGTGGTCATGTCCCCAGATATGGCTCAGTGTAAAATATATTTGAGTATCTACGGAACAGAAGAGAAAGAAGAGGTACTTTTCCACATCAACGAACATCTTCCGCAATTAAAAAACGAATTGGTTCATCGGATCAGAAAACATGTCAGGAGGATTCCCACTGTGGCTGTATATATGGATGAAACCCTCGATGAAATGTATAAAGTTGACGAGCTTTTCCAAAACATCAAAAAAGAGTCTTAGCAAAAACCGATGAAATTTACAAAATCGACACTAGATAAGATTGAACGTATTTTTGAAGAACAGGAATATATGGTCAGATATGAGAAAGGGAACTTCAATTCTGGCTATTGTCTGGTAGAAGATAAAAAGATTGCAGTCATCAATAAATTTTTTGATGTGGAGGCCAGGATCAATGTTTTATTGGACATTTTATCAACCATCCAGATAAACGAAGCTTTGATGACCAAAGAATCTGCATTGACATTCAGGCAAATTTTGAAAAAAATCCAAACAGAAAGTATAGAAGAGTGAAATTGATATTTTTAGGAACTGGAACATCACAAGGAGTGCCTGTCATTGGATGCGATTGCCATGTGTGTGTCTCCACTGATCCTAAAGACAAACGTTTCAGAACATCAGCCTATATGGAGTCTGAAGGAAGCCATATTGTCATCGATGTTTCTCCGGATTTCAGGTCTCAAATGTTGGCAGCTAATATCAAAAAAGTGGATGCGATTTTATTTACGCATGAGCACAAT
>Ga0116157_10003832_pt1 | contig 14269 bp, 12 predicted proteins | sample AD_UKC048_MetaG_FD_89882 | JGI IMG/M metagenome (GOLD analysis project Ga0116157, IMG submission 89882) | Active sludge microbial communities of municipal wastewater-treating anaerobic digesters from USA - AD_UKC048_MetaG | ecosystem: Engineered > Bioreactor > Anaerobic > Digestate | place: USA...
GCGCAACATGACCCGCCGGTAGATCGAGAACACGGTTTCGAACACCGGGTAGATGCACACCAGCAGCGGGAACATCGGCGAGACCGATGGATTGCGGTGCAGCAGCAGGATGGCGAGTTCGGCGATGAAGAAGCCGAGAAAGTACGCACCTCCGTCGCCCAGAAAGATGAGTCCCGCCGGAAAGTTCCAGACAAAGAACCCCAGGACCGCCCCGACGCATGCCACCGCCAGCCACACAATCAACATGTCGTTGACCTGGAATGCAACATAACCGACGCTCACCAGCATGAGCACTGCGCACATGGACGCCAGACCATTGAACCCGTCGATGATGTTCAGCGAATTGGCAACGCCGGCCACCACAAAGACCGTAACAACCGTGGCACCGAAGCTGAATGAAACCACCCAATCCAAGCCAGGAATGTCCGTTCGATCGATGACTCCGTCCATCACCACCACGGCCAGCGCCGCCGACACCGCCGTGAACAGGAGACGGCGTCTTGGGCTCTGGGTCTTGGTCAGGTCTTCCGTCAGACCGGAGGCGAACGCCGGCAGCGCGCACAGCAGCAGCAAAAGCGCAGGGACACCCAGCGCGGGCTGACGAATCCAGAGTGCCGCGACCGCAACGACAACCCCGACAAAAATGCCGATGCCCCCCACTCTGGGCACAGGTACGACATGGAATTTCTGCGGTCCGGAGAGGTCGTGGTCTTGGAACCGGTGACTGGAGGTCTTGGACCGGTGCACCATCCACAATGTGAGGCCTAGCGACACCGAAAACGCGATCGACAGTACAAGCATTGAGATCGATTCTATCCGCCGGGCCTGCTCGGCCGGCCGGTAGAATCCGGGCGCCGCGCTTCGCCTTGTCCTCCAGATGGACGACCGATGCATCGTTCAGGCTCCGCTGTGACAGTGGACCATTTCAGGTCAATTCGAACGCATCCACGCATGAGTCGTTACTTCGCTGACCCTTTCAAGGTCGCCCGGGACCTTTGTTTACGTGTCGGCACTGCCGTCGTGGCCGCTGGCTGCTTGCTGCTGAGCATGCCGACCAGCGCCCAGCGGAGTCTGTCGACCGAAAACGGCACGACGACCATGGCTACGACCGGTTCGATGCCCGACCGCGAAGAGACCAGCAACGCCGATGCCCGACGCAGCCGTTCGCGCGATTCCAACGCTGACATCAACACCACGGACAACACCCGCATCCGCGGCAACAGCAAGCCCTCCCTTTCGCAGTCGGTCTATGTCCCTGGCGAGTTCGAACGCTATGTGCAGAGACTTGTCGACGACACCCAGACCAGCGACGGCCACACCAGTGAACCGGGCAAACGGCTGCCGACGACGGTGCGTCGCCTGGGCGCCGAACTGATCGAGAACATCGAAGCCGATGACCAGTTGGGAGGCCACAGCCCGTTGGTACCACCCGACTACCTGCTCCAGCCAGGCGACGAGCTGGTGCTGACCGTCTGGGGCTCGGTGGACGTGGATCTGCGCCTGCTCGTGGATCGCTCCGGTCGAATCTCGATCCCGCGCATCGGCACGGTGATGGTGGCGGGCGCGCGCTACGGTGAACTGGCCGACCTGATCAGCGGGCGCGTCGCCATGGTGTTCAAGAATTTCCAGCTCAGCGTCACGCTCGGGCAGCTGCGGGGGGTCCGCGTGTTCGTGACGGGCTTCGTCAACCGGCCGGGCATGGTGACGGTCACCAGTCTGTCCAGCTTGTCCCATGCCTTGCTGCGGGCTGGCGGCCCAGCGGCCGCCGGCAGCTTCAGGAATATCGAACTGCGACGCGGTCGCGACGCCGTGGCACGGTTCGACCTTTACGCACTGCTGCTAAACGGAGACCGCACTGCCGATGTGCTGCTGCAGCCCGACGATGTGATCCATGTGGGCCCAGTCGGTCCGCAGGTGGCGTTGATCGGCAGTGTCAACCGCCCGGCGGTGCTCGAGCTGAAGCCTGGCGAGACGGTCAATGACGCCCTGCGCATGAGTGGAGGCTTCTCGGCTGTTGCCGATACAGGCAAGCTGTCGCTGGAGCGACTGGACGATCGTGCCACGGTGCGCGTGAACCAGATCACGCTGCCTGGCCAGGGAGATCTCGCCTTGAGTCGGGGAGACGTCCTACGAGCCTTCAATTCTGTGAACCTTGCTTCTCCGGTGCAGAGGCAAAACAAGCGTGTACGGGTGGAAGGAGAGGTCACGCGCCCTGGTGAGTACCTGATGCCGCCTGAAAGCACGATCGCCGACGCCCTGAGCCGGGCTGGTGGATTGACGCAGGGAGCCTTTCTGTTCGGCACCGATTTCACACGGGAAAGTGTCCGTACGAGCCAGCAGGAAAACTACGAGCGAGCGCTGCGGGACCTGGAGACCGACATGGCACGCAGTGCTTCGTCTGCACGCGTGAGCAACCTCGACGAGGCCGCATCCCAAACGGCACGGACTCAGGCTTCCAACAGGTTGATTGAGCGTCTGCGCTCGATCCGACCGACAGGTCGGGTTGTGCTTCAACTGCCACCCGACGGAGGCCAACTCCCCAATCTGGCGCTAGAAGATGGTGATCGCATCCTCGTGCCACCGCGTCCGTCTGCCGTCGGGGTGTTCGGCAGCATCTTCAATGCCGGCAACTATCTGTTTTCGCAAGGTCGGCTCGTGGAAGACTATCTCCGGCTGGCGGGTGGCCCGACGCGCGGCGCCGACAGCGGCAGCACCTATGTCGTGCGCGCCAACGGCAGTGTGGTCAGTGGGCTGCAGGGCAGCAGTTGGATCGGCTCCAGCAGTTCACTGTCCACCCTGCGTGTCGAACCGGGAGACACTATCTTTGTGCCGGAAGTGCTGGAAAAGACCACCTTCATCCAGAACGCCAAGGACTGGACTCAGATCCTTTATCAGTTCGGTCTGGGAATCGCGGGCATCAAGGCGGCAGTACAGTGACCGCACTGAACACCATGGCCGACCAAGACCGTCAGGAGGCTTTGGCAGCCGGCCGTGTGGGCGCCACTGGACTTGGCGGCACGACGCCGCTTGGCGTGCTCGGCGGGCATATGATGCTACTGTTTGTCGCCCCGCTGGTGGTCGGTGCGGCCACGCTGGTTGCGACCGGGTTCATCCCGCCCAGTTTCACGGCGGCGACCACCTTCATGCCACCACAACAGTCGCAGAGCGCGGCTTCTTCTGCCATGGCCTCGCTTAGTGCATTGGCAGGACTGGCCGGCGCTGCTGGCGGTGTGCGCAATTCGGGCGACCAGTATGTCGCGCTGATGCAGAGCGTGACCCTCTCGGACAGGATCATCGACAGGTTCGACCTGATGAAGGTGTACGACGCCGACTTCCGAGTCGATGCGCGTCGAGTACTGGCCGGCAACGTGCGCATCACGCTGGGCAAGCGTGACGGCTGGATCACCGTCGAGGTGGAAGACAAGAGCCCCCAGCGAGCCGCTGACATGGCCAACCGCTACGTTGACGAACTGCGCCGACTGGCTGGCGCCTTGGCGGTGACCGAAGCACAGCAACGCCGGACATTTTTTGAGCAGCAGCTGGGTCAAAGCCGCGAGGGTCTCGTACGTGCGCAGCAGGCGCTGCAGTCCAGTGGCTTCAACCCCGGCGCATTGAAGGCCGAACCGCGTGCTGCAGCGGAAGCCTATGCCCGCCTGAAGGCCGAAGTCACCGCGGCGGAAGTGCGCCTGCAGACCCTTCGGGGCTCGTTCGCCGAGGGCAGCTACGAGGTGCGCCAGCAACTGGACATGCTCAATGCCCTGCGCAACCAGCTCGCCCGGAGCGAGCAGCCGCTCGAAACGGCCAACGGGCCCGACTACGTCGGCAAGTTCCGCGAGTTCAAGTACCAGGAGACGCTGTTTGACCTCTATGCCAAGCAATACGAACTGGCGCGGGTCGATGAGAGTCGAGAGGGCGCACTGATCCAGGTTGTCGATCCGGCCACTCCACCGGAACGTAAAAGCAAGCCCAAGCGCGCCGTGCTGGCCGTGGCGGCGACGCTGCTGTCGGGCGTGTTCCTGGCGGGCTTCCTGGTGTGGCGCGACCGCAGACCGGCGATCGCGTTCGCCGGCCAGGAGCGCATCGGGCAAGTAGCCTGACATCGAAGGGCGCCCACACCCATTCGCGGAGGTGCGCACGGTGGACTGCCCTGCTTGCCCGCCATGCACAAGCCCCAGAAACCATCCAGGACGAGCACCTGATCCCATGAGCGATGAACCCATCATGGCAGATGTCGCTGCCCCATCCATCCACCCGAGCACGTTTGTCAGTCACACTGCCTGTGTCGAGCCCGGAGCGCGCCTCGGCATGCGGGTCACCATCGAGCGGGGCGCCGAGATCGGTGACGGTGCGCAGGTCGGCGATGGTGTCCACATCGGCGCCGACGTCCGCGTCGGCACGGACGTACGCATCGGTCCCCACGCGGTGATCCTCGGCACCGACGACGCACCGCCGGGCGCGGCCCGAACTGAATTGCGACACGGCGTGCGGGTCGGCGCCAGCGCCACCCTGGTCGCCGGCCTCCTGGTGGAGGCGAATGCCGTCGTGCGCCCCGGTTCGGTCGTGACCCGATCGGTCCCGGCCGGGGCCATCGTGGAAGGCAACCCGGCCACCATCACGGGCTATGTCGACATGACCACCGGGTCGCATGGGCCCGTGGTGGCGATGGTGCCCGATGGCCGCACCGGCACGGAGCAGACCGCGGTCAAAGGTGTGACGGTCCATCACTTTCCCATCATCCCTGACCTGCGCGGCAACCTCACCGTCGGCGAGTTCGAACGCCAGATCCCGTTTGTGCCGCTGCGCTACTTCATGGTGTTCGGGGTCCCGAGCCGCGAGATCCGTGGCGAACATGCCCACCTGCAGTGCCACCAGTTCCTGATCTGCATCCGCGGCAGTTGCGCCGTCGTGGCCGACGATGGCCAGCGGCGGGTCGAGGTGGTGCTGGACAGCCCGAATCGGGGCCTGTACCTGCCCCCGATGACCTGGGGCGTCCAGTACAAGTACACGCCCGATGCGATGCTGCTGGTGTTCGCCTCGCACCACTACGACGCCAACGACTATGTGCGCGACCACAGCGCCTTCCTGAAGTTGGTGCAGGCACCGTGAACGCCCCCCGCATCCGCAAGGCTGCTGCACTGCACGGCAGATCGCTGATGCTGCGCGACGCAGGTCCGGCAGATGCAGCGTTCGTGCTGAAACTGCGCACCGACGAGCACAAGGCCCGGCACCTGTCGCAGGTCTCCGGTGGACTTGCCCGGCAGCAGGCCTGGCTGCAGGACTACGCGTCGCAGGACGGCCAGGCCTATTTCATCATCGCTGACAGTGCGGGCCATGACCTGGGGACAGTCCGGCTCTATGACGCCGTCGGCGACAGCTTCTGCTGGGGCAGCTGGATCCTGTCGGACGACGCGCCCGGCTTCGCGGCCATCGAGTCCGCGTTGATGGTCTACACCTTTGCGATCCACGAACTGGGCTTCCGTCAGGCGCACTTCCAGGTCCAGAAGGGCAACGAACGTGTGCGCCAGTTCCACTTGCGGTTTGGCGCCCAGTGCGTGGCGGAGGACGAAACCAAGCACCATTTCACGCTCTCGAACGATGCGATCGAGACCGCCCTGCTGAAGTACCGTCGGTTTCTGCCCGACGGCATCCGCGTCAAGGAGTGACCGCCATGATTCCGTTCCTGGACCTGAAATCGATCCAGCTGGCCCAGGCCGACGGTCTGAAGGCCGCGTTTGCACGTATCCTCGACTCGGGTTGGTACATCCTCGGCGAGGAGGTGCGCCAGTTCGAGGCCGAGTACGCTGCGTACTGCGGCGCCCAAGCCTGCGTCGGCGTGGCCAACGGGCTGGACGCGCTGGTGCTTGCGCTGCGTGCACTGGACATCGGTCCAGGCGACGAGGTGCTGGTTCCGTCGAACACCTACATCGCGACCTGGCTGGCGGTCAGCCACGTTGGCGCCACCCCGGTGCCCGTCGAGCCCGATCCGGCCACGGCCAACATGGACCCAGCGCGGCTCGCGTCGGCACTGACGCCCCGCACCCGCGCCGTGCTGCCCGTGCACTTGTACGGGCAACCGGCCGATTTGGCGCCCATCCTCGCGTTCGCACGTACCCATGGGCTGAAAGTGATCGAGGACGCGGCCCAGGCCCACGGCGCGCGCTACCAGGGGCGGCGCATCGGCGCCCACGGCGACATCGTCGCCTGGAGCTTCTACCCGGGCAAAAACTTGGGTGCGCTGGGTGACGGCGGCGCCATCACCACCGACGACGCCGCACTGGCAGAACGCGTGCGGGTGCTGCGCAACTATGGTTCCAAGGTCAAGTACCACAACGAGGTCATCGGCTACAACTCCCGGTTGGACGAACTTCAGGCCGCGCTGCTTCGGGTCAAGCTGCCCGAGCTGGACGCGTTCAACCAGCAACGCACCCTGATCGCCGAGCGCTACCTGCAGGCACTGTCCGGGCTTGGCCTGGTGCTGCCGACGATCGCCCCCGGCTGCGACTCTGCCTGGCACCTGTTCGTCGTGCGGCACCCGGCGCGCGACCGGCTCGCCAGGCAACTGGCCGAGTCGGGCGTCGGCACGATGATCCACTACCCGATCCCGCCGCACCTGCAGCCGGCCTATGCGGCACTGGGGCTCCGTCGTGGCGCGTTGCCCATTGCCGAAGCCATCCACGACGACGTGTTGAGTCTGCCCATCGGACCCACCATGACCCTGGATCAGGCCGATGCGGTGATCGTGGCGCTGAAGCACGCGCTGTGATGCCACCACCATGAACCTGGCCAAGACCAGCCTGCTCAACGCGGTGGCGGTGCTTGCCAAGCTGGGCACCACCCTGGTCCTGAACAAGGTGCTGGCGGTGCATGTCGGACCGGCCGGCTATGCGGTCATCGGCCAGTTCCAGAGCCTGATCGCGATGGTCAGCACATTCGCCAGTGGCGCCGTCAACACCGGCGTGACCAAGTACACCGCCGAGTACCAGGGCGACCGTGCGCGCCAGGAGGCCGTCTGGCGCACCGCGGCCATGCTGGGGTTGGGCGGCAGCGGGCTGGTTGCGCTGCTGCTGGTGCTGCTGCGCGAACCGCTGGCGAGTTGGGCACTCGGTGACGCATCGCTGTCCAGCGTGATGATCTGGCTGGCCGGCTCGCTGGTGCTGCTGGTCTTCAACGGCCTGATGCTGGCGATCCTGAACGGCCAGAAGGCCGTGCGCGCCTTCGTGATCGCCAATGTCGCCGGCAGCCTCTGCACGGCGGCGATCGCCACGGCACTGGTGCTGGTCCACGGGCTGTACGGCGCGCTGGTCGCGCTGGCCATCAGCCAGGCAGCCGCATGCGTGGTCACGGCCTGGTTGTGCCAACGGGCATGCCAGCTGCGCTGGCGCAGCCTGTTCGGCCGCCCGGATGGTCCCATGACCCGCGCGCTGAGCGGGTTCGCGCTGATGGGCGCGACCAGTGCCCTGGTGATGCCGATGGCCATGATGGTCATCCGCGATGGCCTGGCGGACCGCCTGGGCTGGCAGGGTGCCGGGCACTGGCAGGCCCTGTGGAAGATCAGCGAAACACATCTGATGTTGCTGACCACCACGCTGTCGCTGTACTTCCTGCCGCGGTTCTCAGAGATCCGGCAATCCGACGAGTTGCGGCGCGAGGTCGTCAAGGGCTACCGCTTCGTGCTGCCCCTGGTGCTGGTGACCGCGGCGCTGATCTACCTGCTGCGTGAACCCCTGGTCCGGACGCTGCTGACCGCGGAGTTCCTGCCGCTCGCGGATGTGCTGGGCTGGCAGTTGACGGGCGACGTGTTGAAGATCAGTAGCTGGGTGGTGGGCTTCACCCTCGTCAGCCACGCCAGGACCCAGGCATTTGTCATCACCGAGGTGATCTTCGCCGGCGCGCTGGCCGGGCTGACATTGCTCGGCGCCACGCTCGATGGCCTGCGCGGCACAGCCATCGCCTATGCCCTGACGTACCTGATGCACGGCCTGACGATGGTCTGGCTCTTCCGCCAGCTGCTCGGGCGGGTTGCAGCATCTTCAGAGGCGGCTGCACCGTGACGCTGCGACATCTGCCCGCGCGACTGCTGCGGCGCCTGGCCCAGTCGCTGCGCATCGCGTTCTACAGCGCCATCTCCGACAACCCGGCGCGGCGCGACCTCGTCGCCCTGCAGCAGCCGCTGCTGTGCACCGGACAGGGCCGCATCGTCATGGGGCGCTGTCACATCGGCGTGCAGCCGTCGCCACGCCTGTGGGACGGCTACTGCCATCTCGAAGCGCGCGAAGCCAGCGCATCGATCCACATCGGCGATGGCGTGTGGCTCAACAATGCTGCCATCGTGATCGCGGAACGCAGCAGCATCCACATTGCATCGGGTTGCCTGATCGGCCCGTCCGTGCAGATCTACGACTCCGACTTCCACCACCTGGATCCGGCGCTTCGCACCAGCGGCAACCATGCCTGCGCGCCGGTGCGGCTGGACGAGAACGTGTTTGTCGGCGCCAGCGCAACCATCCTGAAGGGTGTCACGATCGGCGCCAACAGCGTGGTGGCCGCGGGCGCGATGGTCACGACCAGCGTGCCACCGAACTGTGTGGTCGCCGGCCATCCCGCGAAGATCGTGCGCCGCCTGGACTGACCCGCCTGGTGGCCGCCGCATTCAAAGCAATGACCATGGACGCCCAGCACGCCGACCCCGCCCGCGATGCGGGACATTTTTCCGTGGTCGTGGTCACCTACAACAGTACCGACACGGTGGTCGAAACCCTCGACAGCATCGCGGCCCAGGACCACGGCCCGCTGGAGCTGATCGTCTGTGACGACGCCTCGCGCGACGCCACCTGTGCCGTCGTCCAGCAGTGGCTGCAGGTGAACGCCGGGCGCTTCGTGCGCGCCAGCCTGCTTCCCAGCGCCGCCAACCAGGGCCTGTGCCGCAACCTGGCCCGGGGATACAGCGCCGCGACGGGCACCTGGCTGAAGGCGATTGCCGGTGACGACCTGCTGCTGCCCGGGGCCATTGCGGCCTATGCCCAGGCCGCGGAAAACTCGCCGCACGCGGCCATCGTGGCCCGGGTCCAGTCGTTCCGCGATGAAGGCGGCCAGCGCATCTGGGGCGAGGTGTTGCCTGCCGACGCGGACATGGAAGCACTGGCGCTGCCGGCGGCTGCACTGCTGCGCCGTCTCGCCGTCAGCAATCCCATCCCTGCACCAGGGGTGTGCCTGCGCCGCTCGACCTTTGAGCGGCTCGGCGGCTTCGACCCCGAGTTCACGCACCTGGACGACTGGCCGCTGTGGATGAAACTGACGCTCGCCGGGCTCAGCTTCGGCACCTTGCCGCTCACGCTGGTGGGCTACCGGGTCAGCGGAGGCTCCATCTCGGCCAACCGGTCAGCGCTGGCGGTGAACCGGCAGTACCTTGCCGATCTGGTCCACTTCTACCGACGTTACCAACGCCATGCCCTGCCGCTGCTGTTGAGCATCGACCGCGGCATCGAGACGCTGCGCTGGTCGTGGGCAGCCGGGCCGATGCGCCAGCGGCCGGTCCTTTACCGGGCCACTCGGGCGCTGTTCGGCTTGAGTCCCCATCGCTGGGCCGCACTGCTGCTTCGGCGTTGAGCCGGCAACGCAACGACCCACCACCTGCTTCGACCCAGCACTGACCATGATTCTGGCTGTCGCTCCGTCATCGCTGCTGCATCCACGGGCGGCCTTCCTGGCCTTCCTGTTCGTGTTCTTCTTCCCCGTGCTTGGGTCTGCCGACCTGGTGCAGGCACTGGCCCTGGCCTGTGGCGCCGCGTACTTCCTGGCGGGGTCGATGTTGGTGCGGCGCGCGCCAGAGGTGGCGTGGCCAGCCATCCGGCCACGCTGGTCCGAGATCGCCCTGATCCTCGGGGTCAAGGCAGTGCAACTGGCCAGCAATCTGGACTTCGACTTCTCGGTGACGAATCTCACCGCGGCCCTGCTGCAGTCGTCGGTGGCGCAGAAGGAGAACGTGGCAGGTGGCTTCGTGATCAACAGCGTGCTCTACCTGCTGCTATGGCGCAGCCTGGTGGCACTGTGCGCACAGCGCATGCTCTACCGCGCCCTGCTGCTGCTGCTGGTGTACCAACTGCTCAGCCTGCAGACCGGCCGGTTCCTGCTGATCTCGCAACTCGGCTTGCTGATCGTCATCCACCACCAGATCCACCGGCGTTCCTTCAACGGCGCCTGGCTGGGCGCGATCGCGCTGTCGATCGCCACGCTCTTCCCGCTGCTGCACGCCGTCCGGTCTGGCGACATCGCCCAGGACGTCGATGTCTACAGCTACGACTACGTCGCGTCCATCATGGCGGCCGACGCATCGCCGGGCCGCAACTTCCTCGACCTGGCCGAGCATGTCGACAAGGTCGGCTACAACTACGGTGAATACGTGGCGCTGGCACCGCTGCAGATCGTGCCGCGCGCCATCTGGGCGGAAAAGCCCACCACCTCGATGCAGGCCTTCTACAGTGCCGCGGTCTATGGCCTGGACCACCTGGACGGGGTGACATTCACCTTCACCATCTTCGACTCCTACAGCTTCCTGGGCATGGCGTCGGTGGCGCTGGTGTCGCTCGCGTGGGGCGCCGGGTTCATGGCGCTGTTCAATGCATTCCTGCGCAGCAACCGGCCGTTCATGCGCATCCAGCTCGCGCTACTGACCGTCAACGCCTTCAACTTTTACCGTGGCAACGTGCTGGACTTCGCAGCACCCATCGTGATTTCGCTCGTGATCGCGTTCCTGATGGACTGGCTGCTGTCCGGACGCCCTGCCGCACCACGGCCCGCGGCGGCGGGCAGCCACCCGCAGCTAGTGTGAACCCTATGACTTTCGATCCGTTGCTGTGGCGGCACGCTGTCCTGTGCTCGCACATGCTGGGCGGTGCCGAGATCTTCACCCTCGAACGCATGCTGGCCCTCGGTGGTGCACCCGTGCTGCGCTGCAACACGTCGCTGGCAGGGTTGATCCGCCAGGACCAGCGCTATGCCGAGATCGACGTACGGCCGGTCAGCGCACTCGACGCCCTGGCCACGTCCATCACCTGGGCCCACCTGCGCATCGCGTCGTCTGCACTGGCGTCCGCGTTCGGCGAAGGGGGCGTCCTGCTGGGCAACCTGCGCGCATCCGCGCTGCAACTTGTGTCCCGCTGGGCTGGGCGCAATGCCATCTTCGTACATGACAACACCCACCACCTGAACGCACGTGCTCGCTGGATGATTACCCTGGCAGGGCTGCGGTCCAGCGCGGTCTACTTCCCATGCCGGTTTGCCAGTGCGCGACTGCCATTGCGCGCGCTCTTGGCCAGCCGGCTCCAGGTCGAGTACTTCGCGCCCTACCACCCTGCCACGGTCACTCCCGTTCCTGCCGATGGCGAACTGCGCATCGTCAATGTCGGCCGGATCGAGCCGAACAAGAACCAGCTGTTGGCTGTGTCGATCGCAAGCCGCCTGGCGGCGTCGTTTCGGCAGGTGCGGCTCACCCTGCTCGGCGCAGTCACCGATGACGCCTACGCCCGCACGCTGCTGGGCATGGCGCGGCCTGCCAACCTGGCCATCGAGGTCCGCCACGTGTTGCGCGCCCAGGTGCCGCAGGTCCTGCGCGCGCACCATCTGCTGCTGCACACCTCGCTGATCGAGAGCTTGCCGCTCGTGCTGTTCGAGGCCAGCAGCGCGGGTGTGCCGTGCTTCGCGGTCGACGCCGGTGGCATCACCGAGCTGATTCCCGCCAGTTCGGTACTGCCGGCGCAGGCCGAAGCGGCGGCCGACTGCATGCTGCGGCAATTGCGTCCTGCGCTTGAGTCAGCCACATGACGCGCGCACTCTACGTCTCTGCGTTCCTGCCCAGTGCGCAGGCCACCCATGCCGGGGCGCGCGTGGCCCATGAGAACCTGCAGCACCTGCGCCAGGCCCATGGTGTGGTGGATGCGTTGGTTTGCACCACCGAACGCCATGCCACGCCGCCCAACGACGAGGCGGTGGTGGTCGTTCCGCAGAACCGGCTCGCACTGCTGCGCTACCTTGTGGCGAACGCCAGGTCGCTTAGTGCACAGTCGGTGATCAGCGCGCCGCTCATGCACACCCGCCTCAACCAGGCAGCACACGACCAGATCGTGCAACTGCTACGCACACGCCACTACGACGAAGTCTTCATTGACTTCACCCAGGCCGTACTGCTGACACTGCGGGCCGTCAACGCGGCCCTGACGGTGCCACCTCGGCTGACCATCTGCCTGCATGACGTGTTCGTGCAGCGCGTCCTGCGCACACCAGGTCTGGGCCACGGCCTGATGGCCGGTGCGCTGCTGCGTGAGGAGCAGAGCCTCATTGATCGCGCCGACATTGTGCTGATGCTGAGCCCAAAGGACCGCGACCTGGTCAGCGCCCTGTATGCCGCCAGCGATGTCCGGATCAAGCCGTTCTCGGCGCCAGACTGGTGCGCCGACGTCAGGCGCTCCGGGGAGACCATCGACCCCTGCACGCTGCTGTTCTTCGGCAACTTCGATAGGCCCGAGAACCGCCAAGCCGTCGACTGGTTCCTGGCCAACGCTATGCAGGACGTGGCCGGTGTGTTTCCGGAGCTGACGCTCCAGCTGGTGGGCAATGGCAGCGACGTGCTGGCCAGGCAGATCGGCCACCCCCGCATCAGCGGCACCGGGTTCGTAGCCAATCCGGCCATCCACTTCAGCCGCTGCACCATGGCCATCGCGCCGCTGCTGCAGGGCGCAGGCGTCAAGTTCAAGGTACTGGAGGCCCTGGCTGCGGGGGTCCCGGTCGTCGGTACACCGGTGGCATGCGAAGGCATCGCCGGGCAGGCGCTTCTGGTGCGCGCCACCCCCGCGCAGTACACCGAGTACCTGATCGCCCACCTGCGCGCCCTGCAACGGCCTGGCGCCGCCGAGCCGCCATAACGGCACCGGGAGCACGGGCGATGAACCCCTGTGCCGACACGCGGCAGCACGGCACAATCGAGGTTTGCCGGTGACACTGGCGAACCTTGATGCACATGGTTGATGTTCCGCCCGCCTCGCTGCGCCACCACTTGACTCTGTCGGTGGTCAGCCACGGACATGGGCCGCTGCTGCGGCAAATGCTGGCCGACCTGAATGCGCTGCCAAACATCGCCGGCACAAAGGTGGTGGTGACGCTGAATCTGGCATCGGAACCCTTCGATCCGGCGCCCTACGGCGCGCTGAAGGTTGTGGTGGTGCGCAACCCACGGCCCAAGGGGTTCGGCGCCAACCACAACCGGGCGTTCGCCGCCTGTGACACACCCTGGTTCGCCATCCTGAACCCCGATCTGCGCTTCGCTCAGCCCGACTGCTTTGACAGGCTGCTGGAAGAGGCCGCTGCCAATCCGGGCTATGCCCTGCTGGCACCAGTGATCACCAACTCGGCAGGCGGCGTCGAAGACGCCGTGCGGGGCAATCTCACGCTGCAATCCCTGCTGCGCAGAAGGCGGCTTGGCGCACGCACCGCAGCGCTGCAGGCGGACCGCACGCCCCGCCCCGGTCAGCCGTTCTACTGGCTGGCGGGCATGTTCCTCATGGTGCGCTCTTCCGCGTTCCAGGCGGTTGGCGGGTTCGACGAACGGTACTTCCTTTACTGCGAAGACTATGACCTGAGCGCCCGTCTGTTCAATGCCGGCCACGCGCTGGTTCAGGTGCAGGGCGCCATTGCGATACACGATGCCCAGCGGGACAGCCGCCGCTCGCTCAAGCACCTGGGGCTGCATCTGTCCAGCCTGGCCAAGGTCTGGGCCTCACCTGCTTTCTGGCGCGTGTGGTGGCACGACGTCCGCATACGCTGACCCACCATGCCAGTGCGCTGCTGGGCAACAACCTCAGCAGGCTGCCTCAGTCTTGGCTGCGTCGAGCGGCCGTCTCGCCATGGCCTGCTCAGGCGACGCGCCCTGCACACAGTGAGTGACAATCCCGGCATGCAGATGACCAGATGTCATTCCCCCGCGGCGGCTGCCGGAAACTGCAGCGCCCGGCCTAATCCCATGCAGACGCGGACTGTTCAACTCATGCGCCTGTTGCAGCGCGCAAAACTCGCAATCTGCCTAGGCACGCTACTTGCCGGTTGCGCCCAGCTCCCCAGCTCGGGCCCCAGCAGTCGACAACTGACCGATCCCGCTGCCAGGCCAGGCACGCAGGCCGTGCAGATCGTCGACGTGAACGACGCGGTGGCGCGCAAGCTGCTGGCGCAGCGGCGGCAGCAGCAGTTCTCGGAGACCCTGGGCCAGGCGCGCCACACCGAC
>Ga0116157_10003842_pt1 | contig 14250 bp, 10 predicted proteins | sample AD_UKC048_MetaG_FD_89882 | JGI IMG/M metagenome (GOLD analysis project Ga0116157, IMG submission 89882) | Active sludge microbial communities of municipal wastewater-treating anaerobic digesters from USA - AD_UKC048_MetaG | ecosystem: Engineered > Bioreactor > Anaerobic > Digestate | place: USA...
CGCTCGGCGGCGGCCCTGATCCGATCGAGGTATCCGGGGAAGTCTTCCTCCTTCACGTGGAAGAGCGTAGGAATCTCGATGAGTAGCGCATCCAGCCGCGCGTCGTTCGCCACGTACTGCTCGATGATCTCCGTGAGTTCGTCGAAGAGGACACCGCCGCGCACGCGGCAGAGGAGTTCGAGACGGATGCCGTCGCAGTAGCCGAACTGGTCCTGAAGATGCCGCTCGACGGCGCGTCCGAGGGAGTACTGCCACGCCGTATCCGACGTACCGGTGAGCGATGAGCCAAGCATCATTACGGTGTAGGGCCCTTTGCGCGGCAGCGGCTCGAAGCGGCGGTCGAGAAAACGGTCGGGGCGCAGATTAGCCAACGTGTACTCGCCAATGAACGGCCCCAAAGGGTCGGCTTCGTTAGTCGTTCCGGGAACGCCTCTGGTGCCAAGATTCGAGATCTTCGCAGCGCCCCATAGCCCGTCGTTCATCACAAAAAGGCGCGAGCGATCGCCCTCAGCATAGAACAACGCGCCGGTGTCCTCGTCGAGGGCCATACAGCCACGACGGAACGGGCTGACGTAGGACTTGGCCGAGGCGTTGTACGTGACATAGGCGCTGCCGCAGGTATAGGGCTTCAGCCATGGATAGACCATGCGATCCTCGACGCGGAAGAAACGCAGGTGGATGGTCTCGGTAGGCCCTTGCGGAGAGACTCTCTCGGGCGGGTGGTTGTCCTGAACGAGCAGCCCGTCGTAGCGTTCAACGTACTGGAGGTCTTTCACGTCCAGCAACTTGAACTTGTCGAAAGGCATTGGAAACACCTCTTCGCCGGAGGGCGTGGCGAACTCACCCAGGTTGGTGAAGAGGAGGCGGCCCTCGTCATCGGTTTCAGCGGCCTCGTCGAACGGCCGATCCTGCCAGATTCGGTTCGCGTCGTCAACGACGAAGAGTCGCCCGTCGGGCGCCATGTCAAAGACACGGATAGAGTCTTTCCGGAAGCGCTGAACCACCTGACGCGCTACGTGCGAGTTCGGATCGTACTCGAGGATACTGAAGCCGTTGTCGGCAAGATAGAGCTTGCTTCGCCACGCGCGCAGGCACGTGATCCGTGACCACATCGGTCCCTCAGCAACCGTCTCGGTAACCACGTTTGCCCCTTCTATCCGACGCAAACGCGCGCCGTCGCCATCGACAACGAAAGCGGCGTTACCCAGCAGGCACAGCGCGCGCGGATGCGTGAACGACGCGTCGTGGGCCGGCCCATCCACGTCGCCGGCCTGGCCGGGTGTTCCGGCGATGGTCCGCACCGTGCTGAGGTCAATGTCGAGCGCGCGGATGCAATGGTTGTTGGTATCCGCGATGATGAGACGTCGCCCATCGTCGACGGCCATACCTTGGACTGCGTCGAGGCGGGCTTGCCACGGCGCGCCGTCGACGCATCCCGTCGACGCGCTCCAGACGAGGGTGGCATCGCCGCCCTCGGTGTAAGCCATGTCCGCGCTGGGAGGCACCGTGTCGAGCGGCACGTTGAGCGCGTGCAAGAGGTTGACGGCCAAGAGCCGATTGCCTTCGGGAAACAGGTGGCAATGGTCGAGAAACAACGCCGGCACAAAGAGCGGCGCGTCCAGATGCACAAGCCGGACGTCGCCATCGGCCGCGTCGAGAACACGCGCGAAGGCCGCCACGGCCGCGCCGTGTCGCTCGGGCGAGATCACACGCTCGACAAACTGATCGTTCATGGGCGTGGTGAAGAACACGGCATGGCGATTTCGCACCCGGAAACGGGCGACACAGGCTCGGAGGGCCGCGCCCTGGCGATTGGCATCGGACAGGTCGAGATCCTGGTAGTGGCTCTGGATGCGCGCCATGCCCTCGAGTTCGCCCGGACCCTCCGTGACAGACGCAATGGTCTTCGCGAAACCGACGTCCGGGCCGGTTTCGATGGACCACGGTATGCGCTTGCGATGGCGGAACACCGGCGCGTGATCGCCGATCCACTCGCCGCAGGCCTGCGCTTCAAGTCGAATCCAGGCGAGAACATCGAGGCGGCCGTCGCGCACCACCGGAATGCCGACATCGTCGAGCCATGCGCGTGCAGGTGTCGAGACCGGCGTACTGCATCGAGAAGTCGCGCACGGTGAGTTCAACACACAGCGCGATCCGACCGGCGGGATCGATGCGATCCAATTCGGTGACGATGCGCAACAAGTCTACCGGCAAGAGGCCGTTGAGGGCGATCTGATAGAACCGGTCGGCGGCGACGGCGCCTTTCTCGCGGCGCATGTAGTCAATGACGCGGTGCTCTTGCCAATCGTCCACCTTGCCGGCCATCACATCGCCGGCCAGCACGGAATCGCCTACGAGCAGCCAGGTGGGCTCGGGGCGGTCCGCCATGTAGCGGAGCATGCGGCGGACGTCATGGCTGTCGCGGATGTCGAATTCCGCCCGTTCCTCGCGGTCGTTAAGGGCCGCCGTGAGGAAGGCGTCCAGGACAAGCACGAATGCCAGCACCGCCGCCACGAACAGAAATGGGCGACGCGGGCGATGGAACTCGTCGATGATGTGCGTCTTCGACCAGACTGTGCCTTTGCTTTCCGCCATGAACTCCTACACGCCTCAGAATTGGAAGTAAATGAACTGCGGCCCGTCGGGCTTCGCGAACAGCAACATGATACCGATCAGTAGTCCATAGAACACCACCGAAAGACCCGTGTCGCGGTGGATGCGATCGAACAGGCGGTAGCGTCTCGAAACAAAGCTACCGAAGAGAAACAGGGCGACGAATCCCAGGAACGCCGCTTGGGCAGCGTTAGGCAGGTCGCACGAAACCAGCGCGCACCCCATGCGCTGGATGGTCACGACGCAGTTGCCCATGGATTGTGAGCGGAAGATGACCCAACCGAGCGCGAACGCGTGGAAGGTGAGCCACCATCCGACGAAAGGCCACGCGCGGCCGATGGAGGCTTTCATGCGCCTCACGACCGGTTGCTTGCTCAGCAGTGCCTCGGCCACCAGGGTGAACCCAACGAAGAATCCCCAGAACGCGAAGTGCCAGTCTGCGCCGTGCCACAAGCCGCTCAGGAACATGGTGACGACGATGTTGACGAGGGTGCGGAACGTTCCTTTCCGACTTCCGCCGAGGGGGATGTAGATATAGTCGCGAATCCAGGTACTCAGCGAGATGTGCCAACGTCGCCAGGACTCGCCCACGCTGGTGCTGAGATACGGCTGATCGAAGTTCTGCATGATATCGACGCCGAAGAGGCGCGCAGAGCCCCGGGCGATTTCGGAGTAGGCGGAGAAGTCGCAGTAAAGCTGGAGGGTAAACGCGTAGGTGGCGACGATGGCGCTCCAGCCGTCCATCGCGGCCGGATTGCCATAGTAATGGTCGACAATCTGGGCGCAGTAGTCCGCAAAGATGATCTTCTTGAAGAGGCCCCAGACAATCATGCGGATACCGGTAACGAAATTGGCCGATGAGAAGCGGTTGGTCACGACGTAGTCGAACTGCGTCAAGAGGTGCGACGCACGCTCGATGGGGCCGGCGACGAGCTGCGGGAAGAACGACACGTAGAGGAAGAATCTGAGGAACGAGTGGGTTGGCGTGATCTTCCGGCGATACACGTCGATGGTGTAGCTCATTGTCTGGAAGGTGTAGAAACTGATGCCAGGCGGCAAGATGATGTCGAGGTATCGTGCCTCGCGCGAATCGCCAAGCAGGGCATGGACATTCTCGATGAAGAAGTTGGCATACTTGAAGTAGCCGAGGAGACCCAAATTGACGCAGATGCTCAGGAGGAGAAACAGCCGACGCGTACCGGGTTTGTTCGAACACCCGATCATGTGGCCGGCGGCGAAATCGGTGAGGGCGGAGATGACGATGAGGCTGACCAGCGGCACGTTCCAGAAGGCGTAGAAGATCAGACTCGAGGCGATAAGCAGAACGAGTCGCCCCTTTCTCGGGAGGTTGAAGAACAACACAACCGTCGTGAGGAGGAGGATGAGGTACTCGAGGGAGTTGAATCGCATGGATTACTCGACGCCGTGCTGGGTGTCGCGGCCGGAAACGTTCGGATTGTTCACACTCGCCGCGGACTCATGCCACGCCTGGAAATCGCTGACGACGGCGCCGTACGCGTGGCGGAATCCGGCCAGCCATGCGAACGCCAAGGCCGCCACAAGGGCCACCAGCGCCCAGCGTGCGCGCGTACGGCACGGGGCCGCCGCGCCCGCGAAGGGCTCGTCGACACCGTCGATGAGCTCCGGGCAATCCTGTCGGATTTGGGCCACGATCTTCTCGTATCCGGCGTCGAGGTCATCGTCGATCACGACGGTTTCCGACGGCGGATGCGTCAGCACGTATTGGCCCGTGTCCGAGCGGTGCACCTGGATCATCGTGGACTCCTTGCTGCGTGGCGCAAGTCTAGCAAGAGACACGCATTGCGTTCCAACGACGGGATGCCGAGGGATGCACGTCGCAACGGTCTTCGGCCGGAATGTATAATGCCGGCATTCGACGGAATGTAAATCGGGAAGGGGCAGATATGTGTTCCGGTTCAGGCGAGGTGAGGCGATTCGTACGAATCCTGCGCGAACTGGGCGTGTTGGCGTTCCTGATCGTGTTGTGCGCAGCCCTGGCCATCCGGCAGCCTGAGTTTCTCGATATCGAGAACATCAAAGACGTCCTCGTGCAGATCTCCGGCATCGCGATTGCCGCCGTGGGCATGACGCTGGTCATCTTGACGGCCGGAATCGATTTGTCGGTGGGCAGCGTATTGGCGCTATCGGGCTGTGCGGGAGCCTTGGCCGGTCTGCGCGCGGCGGACGCCGGGCCTGCGTGGCTCACGAGTTGGGGCGGTGCGGTGATCATCGGTTTCTCGGCGGCGGTAGCCGTGGGCGCCGCCTGTGGGCTTGCGAATGGGGTGCTGATCACGGCGATTCCCCTTCCGCCGTTCATCACAACGCTCGGAACGATGGGCGTAGCGCGGGGTCTGGCGTATCAGGTATCGAGCAGTAGCCCGGTCGAGGTGATTCCGGGCATGCGCCAGATCGCCCTGGCGCGGCCGTGGCATGTCCCCTTCCCCATCATCCTCATGCTCGCGATCTTCGCAGGCGGATGGCTTGTCCTGCGCTACACGCGCTTCGGCCGGAGCACGTACGCCATCGGTGGCAACGAGGAAACGGCCCGGCTGAGCGGCATTCGCATCCATACCTCGAAGGTGCTTGTGTACACGCTAACCGGCGCGCTCTCAGCCGTGAGCGGCCTGATCGTGGCCGGCCGCTTGGCGTGGATGCAGCCGCAGGAAGGCGACGGCTTCGAGCTCGATGTCATCGCGGCGGTGGTCATCGGAGGCACGAGACTTTCTGGCGGCCAGGGCTCCGTGGTTGGTACACTCCTGGGGGCACTGATCATGGGCGTAGTCCGTAACGGGCTGAATCTCATGGCGGTTGATTACAACGTGCAAAAGGTCGTCATCGGCGCCATCATCATCGCCGCTGTGGCCATGGACGTATTGGCCAAACGCTTCGCCCGCTCGGCGCGGTAGCGATTGGCCGGATTTGGGAGAGAAACAATGCATCGGCTATTGCTCGTCGCGTTAGCACTTGGTGGACTGATGGCAATGAGCGGCTGCGGCCAGGCGCCGGCGCCCGGCGGGGACTCTTCGCGTCCGGCTCAGGTCACCGTGGGCATCGTGTCGCCGGCGCTGACCAGCATGTTCCACGTGGGCCTGATCAAGGGCGCGCAAGAAGAAGGACAAGCGCTGGGCTGGAAGGTCGAGTCGCTCGCGCCGGATCGCGAGACGAACTTCGCGGCCCAGGTGAATATGGTCGAGGCGCTCGTGCGCCGCAAGGTGAACGCGATCTCGATCTGCGCCATCAACGACAGCGCCATTGTCGGCGCCATCGAGAAGGCCAACCAGGCCGGCATTCCGGTGTTCGTGCACAACTCGTTGTCGGAACTGACCGGCGCGGACGTGACAGCCTACATCGGCTACAATCAGCACAAGGCGGGCCAGTTGTGCGGCGAGTACGCGGCGAAACTTCTCAAGAACCGCCACGGCGAGTACAAAGGCCAGGTGTACATTCTCTTGGGCGTGCCGGGCGTGCACAGCAAGGAGCGCTCGGAAGGTTTCGTTGAGGCGCTCGAACCCCACGAAGGCATCGAGGTGGTGGCGCAAACGCCCGCGAACTGGGAGCGTCAGCAGGCCATGAACGTGGCCTCGGCCGCCCTGAAGACCACGCCGAGCCTCGACCTCTTCTTTGGGTGTTCGGACGCCATGGCGCAAGGAGCGGCCCAGGCGGCCCGAGAAGCCGGCAAGGATGCATTCACCATCGGCATCGATGGCAATCCGGACATGCTCAAGGACATCGCGAACGGCGTGGTAACGGCCTCCTGCGCGGTCTATCCGGAGGAAATGGGGCGGATCACCATCCGCACCGTCAAGGATTGCCTGGACGGCGCAGCCGTGGAGAAGCGGGTCGAAACGCCGATCAAGATCATCGATGCATCGAACGTCGCTGAACTGCTCACGCCCTGAGACCGTGCGTGGTCACGCCGCCTCTTTCATGGCATTGTCCTGCCACGTGGCCTCGACGTCAGCCAGGAAGTCCTCGACGGTGGCCTTGTACTGGTCAGGAAACCGGCGCAAGAAGTTCTCGTGGTGGCCTCCCTCGAAGATACAGATCCGCTTGATCTCGGAGGCACAGTTATCGTAGAGCGATTGCGTCTCCGAAACCTTGAGAAATCCCTCGGCGTCCCCGGACATAATGAGCGCGGGCGCCTTGCACCGCGTCATGAAGTCGACGGGGCGCATCTGCTCGGCCGTGGCGCCGATACGCCGCTCGGCAAACCACCGCACGGGCGCGCCGAGGATGTGGGGAATGAGGAACAGGTCCATGCGGTTGTTGAAGGCGCTCTCGATGGTATCGTAGCTCGATTCCAGGATGACGAAAGCGAAGTCGGGCACCTCATCAACGGCATAACAGATGGTGGCCGCGCCCAGCGAGATGCCATCGGCGCCGACGTGTTGATAACCCAGGTCGCGCAGGTAGCGGTAGCAGGCCGCGAGATCCTTACGTTCGTGCCACCCGATGGACACGAGGTCGCCTTCGCTCTTTCCGGTGGCCCGGAGGTCGGGCAAGAGTACAGTGTAGCCTAGGCTGAGGAAATACTCAGCGCGCGAGACGCCCTGACGGCGATCCGACGTGATGCCGGCCAGGAAGATGACGGCGCGGTCGGGCTTGTCGCCGCGTAGGAGCCAGGCCGAGAGCTTCAGACCGTCTTCGGTCGCGATGGTCACATTCTCGACGGGCCGCTCTGCAATGGTCTCGCGATCTTCAAACTCGGCGCGACTCGGTGAGAGCGTCAGCGCAGCGCCCATGTAGCATAAGGCCATCCAACCGGCGCCCAGCAGCGTGGCGGCGGCAATCAGCGTCTTCATATCGTCTCCTCTCCATCGGGTTCAAACACAACCTGCCACGCCGTCGGTGTGGCAACTACCGTTACGGGAAGTATCCATGCACCATTCGCACCGTGCCGGCCAGTGGCCGGCCGGCCATCGATTTCGAATCGCGATGGCCTCATACCGGCGCCGACGATGATGATGTCGCCCTGCTCGCCGGCCGGGCGATCCATAATACCCGATAGCGTCCGCGCGGCAGCATCCCAAGCGACGTCATGCAATTCGGCGCCACAGCTCTGGTGAAACGTCGTGCCGACGACCCACGGATGGGGGCGCGGCTTCCGAAGACACATGAGCTTGGCCGCCGGGCCAAAGAACGCCATATCGAGCGTGCCAGGCGAATCGCCGACCAGGAGGTCCTGAAAATCGCCGGGATGGGCATAATCGCGCGGATTCTTGCGCATGCCGGGCGCGGTCCCGGCGAATTGCTGAGACCAGAATTCGTAAGCCCAGTACGTCTGCGCCTCATCGAGGCCGAGACGCGCCAGCGGTATGACGAACCGGCTGATGGTCGGCGTGGCTTCGGCGGCCACGGCGTCGAAGGAGAAAACGCCGACGAGATCCCACTCGTCCCAGTCGGCGGCAACGTGTAGGTGCCACACAGAGCCGGGCGGCATTTCGCGATCGGCGGCGGACTCCGCCGCTTCCTGGCTGCAAACGGCGCTGTATTCGTAACCGGGCTGGCCATACACGGGCTCGAACAGGTCCATCGGCTTTGCGGAAATGCCGAGCGGCGGGAGTGTGGCCGTGAGAATCACCCAGCGGTCCTCGGGCAGCGTTGTCAGCGTATCGGAGATGTCGATCTGGCCTCCCGCAAGAAACGCGATGGTCGCGCGAAGTCGGGCCTCCTCGATGGTACCCGGCAGGCCCACGCACAAACAGGACGGCTGGAGAATGCCCCAACGTCTGTTCTTGAAGAGATGACACGCGACGGACTGGTAGTTCTCGCGCTCGAAGGCGGCAGTGATGAATCCGGTGTTGCCGGTATCGCTGCACGTGTAGAGGACCGGCCAATGGCCGGACCCCGGCATCTCCGGGCCGCCGCAGTTCAGCAAGAGCGCGTCCGGCAAGGCCTCGCGAATCACCTGGGCGCCCAAACGCGCGGCCTCGACGCCGCCCCCCATGACGATATGGCGGTCATAGCGGTTCTTGGCTTGACCGCCGGAGACGCAACCGATGAAGTCGGATTTCAGGTAGCGAATGCCGCGATCATGCAGGCTCTGCATCTTCTGCCGCAGCCAATCGCGCGCGCCGGGATGCGTCAGGTCGAGAATGTAGACGTTGCCGTGAGGCGCCCAGAACCACGTCCAATAGGCCACGCGCTGGCCATCGTCGCCCTGAATCAGCCACTCGGGATGCTCCTTGGCGAGGGGATCGAACTCGCTGATGGTGAAGGGCGCTTTCCAGGCCCCGAGCTTGAGTCCCAGCGCGTCCAGTTGTTCGGAAAGCCACTTCAGGCCGTGGGGAAACTGGTCATTCTCCTCGAAGGTGCTCGGCAACTGGTCCTTCTCCCAACCGAGATCCATTTCAATAATGCTCAATCCGAGTGGTTTGAGACGCTCCGCGGCCACGCGGGCCGTATCGAGGATACGATCTTCGGTCACGCCGAGCCGATAGGGATACCAACTGCACCAGGAGACCGGGGGCACGTCGAGAATTTCGGGGGCGTGACGCGCGCGGACGGCATCGCCGTACTGTTCGAGAAGCGCCCACGGATCGCTGCCGGCCGCGACCAGGAGCGTCTCGAGGGCCAACGCTTCGCCCGGTTCGACGACCAAGTCACCACCGTCGAAACCGGCCTGCCAATCAACAATGCCCTCGCTCACACGCGGCGTTAGTTCAAACCGGCCGAACCAGCGCTCGGAGGACTCAAAACCCGTGAGTAGGGCCATGCGCGCCATGCGGTCGTAGAGGACGCACACGAGGTCGGAGGCCCGGTTGGGGTTCTGGGCCGAGCCCGTGGGCTCTCCGGCGCCTTGGGCATCGGCCGCCGGCGGCGCTTCGAACAACGGCCTCACGTGGCCCCAGTAATTGCCTTGCTCGAGGACCCGCACGGCCCCAGGCGTCTTTTCAAGAGTGGCGCCCGGCCCTTCGGCGGACGTACCAAGCAACACGGCCCGGTTGAGGACGAAAGGACGGTCGGACACGTTGCGCAGTGTCGGCGTGATCCTGAGGCCGGCGAAACCCGACGGTTCGAGCGCGAGATGGAGGGCCGCGGAATCGCCGAAGGCGTATGCCAGCGCTGCGCCGTCGAGGCGGGCTTCCCGAATCGGCACCTCCGCGCCGTCCAGCACGAGGACAGGCCGGAGCCCGGCCATGGCAAAGCCATCCCAGTCGAGCGCATGAAGCGCGACACCAGCCGCAAGGTCGGCGGGCACCTCTACTTGAACAGGCCCAAAATTCATCATCATGCCACTCCCTTTGCATTGGAGGAGGTCTCTCTCCCCCGCTGCTTCCTCGAGTCCGGCGCACAGCACGCCCTGAACGCGAAACTCGTGTCCCTCACTGCTTTCGTTTTTCTCGCTAAGCACCGTCACGCGGAGCGTGTGAGGGCCCGGACCGAGGTCGCGCGCGACGAGCTGAAACGGCGTGTAGCCGCCCCAGTCGGCATTGAACCACGCGTCCATCTTGGTGGGTGGCTTGTCATCCACTTGTGCCTCGGCAATGCCCATGGCGCCCTTGATGCGATAGAACACGAGGCTCACGGCATCACCTTGGACCTCGAACTCGAGGACGCTGCCCGGAGACGTAGTGCGCCATCCGGGGCCATAGAACGGGCCAAACCCGCCGCCGTCGAAGACCTCCCAGCCTTCCGAGATCTTCGGCTGGAGGGTGTCGGCATTGAGTAATGCCGTTCGCACGAAGAGCTCGCTGAGAAGCGGAGCGGGAACCGGCGGGATCTCGGGCAAAGCGTCATCCGAGGGCAAGGCGTGTAGGGCGGTGTCGAGGACGTGCTCGATGAACTCGGCGCAGTATCGGTGTCCGAGGTCGTTGGGATGGACCTCGTCGGCTTCGACATCTTCCCAACGCATGTTCCCCGCCTCGATCTCGGGCCAGAGGGCGTCGCGAAAGCTGACCATCGGAAGGTTGTAGTGATGGCCGACGGGCTCGTGCGCGTCCTGGCAGTTGGTGCCATTCCTGTGCATGGTGAAGAGCAGCACGACCGCGGGATGGTTGGGGGTTTCGAGAATCTGACGCACGAGGCCCTCGAGCGTTTCACCGGCGATAGGGCTTCCGGCATCGTTGACCGCGAATTCGACTCCGACGAAGTCCGGTTCGTATTGAAGCAAGTGAGCCCGTACGCGGTGCGCGCCGATATCCGAGCCGGTGGCGCCGATGCCGGCATTGACGAATCGGACCTCGGTGTCCGGGAAGGCATGCCGCCACCAGGCGGCTAGGCGATTGCCCCAGCGATTCTCCGGCGTACTGGCGTGCGCTCCCGCTGTGATCGATCCGCCGATGACCCCGACGGTGATCGTTTCGCCGCGCCGCGCCTTCGACAGCGCGTGGGCCAGTCGCGCCGTGTCCCCCATGGAGACGAGCGAGCGCTCGAGCGCCGCGGGGCTGAGCGTCTGCACGGGAACCAAGGAATCCCGCGCCTCGGCTTTGGTTACGAGGCAGAGTGTTGCAGCGACAAGGACACAGGCCCATGTGAAGGCGTGCGAGGCCATGGCCAACCCTCCCGATGTGCGTTGAGCGGCCGGCAGTCTAGCGCCGCCGGTCTGTAGTGCGCAACTTGGGGTTGGCGAGTCCGTTTGACCCGTGCCAGGCGACGTGTCATACTTCTTGCCAAGCCAGGGGCCTGTTACGCAAGGAGAACTGCGATGGAGGTATTGGGTTTGGTCGGCGTCTCGTTCCTCCTCGGCACGGGCGCCCTTATCACGTGGGGCATATTGTCAACGAAGTGGTTTCTGGACAATACCTACGACACCATCAACTCGTTCCTGGAAATGCTGTTCGCCTTCCTCGAGTCGCGCGATGGCGATCGCCTCTAGCGCCTTCTTCCGCTAGGCGGCATGGTTCCTGCCATCCCGGCACGCGGAGTGGCATCGGGTAGGGGGCACCGTGCAGGGTAAAGCTCAGCCGTCCCGGCATTCCGGAGTCTATTCATCGTTGGGCGTGTTGTCCATTGTGTTCTGGGGCAGCACGGTGGCCTTCTCGCGAAACCTCATCGAAGAGGTGGGCCTGTTCACTGCCGCGGCCGCCATCTACGGAACAGGCGCGGTGATCATGGCGGTCTACCTCGTCGCAAAGCCTGGGGCGTGGCGCGCGCTGCGCGCCCTTCCCCCTCGCTACCGCTACGGGTGCGGCGGGCTGTTCGTCTTCTACGCGGTGGCTATCTACACCGCGGTAGGTTCCGCGGCGGGCCGCGCCCAAGTGGTTGAGGTAGGCATCGTGAACTACCTCTGGCCAAGCCTTACCTTCGCGTTCTCGGTTCCGGTTCTGCGACGCCGCGCAGACTGGACCTTGCCCCTCGGCATCGCCTTAGCGATGTGCGGCACGGTGCTCGCGATGTCCCATGAAACGGCGCTGACCTGGAGTGGCTTCCGGGGCCACGTGATGTCGAATCCGCGCGCATACGGGGCGGCTCTGGCGGCCGCGGTGTCGTGGGCGCTGTACAACAACCTGAGTCGCCGGTGGGCGTCAGAAGTCCACGGTGAGGCTGTACCGGCGTTCCTCGGAGCTGCAGCCGTAGCCTTGCTCCTCTTGCGGCTGGGTACGGTCGAGGAGTCTCATTGGAGTGTCCGCGCCGGTCTGGAACTGGCCTATCTGGCGGTGTTCGTAACCGTATTCGCTTACGGCTTCTGGGATCTGGCCATGCGGAAAGGCAATATTGGCCTCGTCACATCGTGCTCGTACTTCACGCCGCTGCTGTCTACGGCCATCAGTTCAGCCTATCTTGGTGTTGAGCTGGGCCCACAGATGTGGCTCGGCTGTCTGCTGGTGATGGCGGGGGCCGTCATCTGCCACCGCGCGGTGCGGCAAGAATCGCCCCATCCCGACCAGAACGCTACTCGTAGCTGAGCGCGTCGATGGGATCGAGCAGGGCCGCGCGCCGCGCAGGATAGAAGCCGAAGAACACGCCAACGCCGGCGGAGAATGAAAGCGCCAGCAAGACGCTGGACGGTTGGACAATGGCGGCGAAGGTACTCACATGACCGATCCCTTCGGCAACCGAGATCCCAAGGACGACGCCGATCAGACCGCCCAAGCCGCTCATGATGATGGCTTCGAGCAGAAACTGAATCAGGATGTCGCGGTCCTTCGCGCCGATGGCTTTGCGGATGCCGATCTCGCGCGTGCGTTCCGTCACCGTCACAAACATGATGTTCATGATACCGATACCACCGACAACCAGCGAGATGGCGGCTACGGCCGCGAGCAGCATGGTGAAGGTTTCCGTGACCTCCGTAGCCGTCTCGACCATCTCGGCCATGTTACGCACGTGGAAATCGTCGTTGGCGCTATCCAGAATGCGATGGCGTCTGCGGATGATGCCCTCGGTGGCGGTTTGCACGGCCTCCTGATCGGCGTCGCGCGCGATCTGCAGATCGACCTCACGCAGGTAGTCCACACCCATCAGTTGCTTCATGGCGGTCGTATAGGGAATAACGGCCTGCTCGTCGGGATTGAAGAAGCCCTGATCGCCTTTGGGCTTGAGCACGCCGATCACCGTGAAGTTCCGTCCGTCGATCTTGACGATCTCCTTCAGGGGATCGCTATCGCCGAACAGGTCTTTGGCTGTCGTCGGGCCAAGGACGGCCACGGCGGCCATGCGATCGCACTCGCCGTCGGTGAAGGCCCTGCCACGCTCGACTTCATAGTTGCGTATGGCGAAGTAGGTTGGCGCGGCACCCAGGATGGGGGCCTGCTTGTTCTCATTGTAGTATTTGAATTGGGCGTTGCTCTGCACGACCGGCGTGGCCGACTCGATCTCGGGGATCTCGTTGAGCAGGGCCTCGACGTCTTCGACCACCAGGGTCTCGCTCTGGCCACCGCGGACGCCCTGCCTCGGCGGCTGGCCGGCGCGCACGATGAGAAGGTTCGCGCCCATGGCGGTGACCTGGTCCAGGATCTTCTTCTGGGCGCCCGTGCCCAAGGCCAGCATGGAGACAACCGCAGCCACGCCGATGATGATGCCGAGCATGGACAGAAACGAGCGGAGCTTGTTGGCCGACAGGCTCTTCAGGGCGACTTTCACAATGGTCCAGAAGAGCATCGTCAGTTCCCCCTGGCCGACGTCAAGCGGTCGCTCAAGCGTCCGTCAAAGATGTTGAGCTGCCGCGGGCACTGGGCGGCCACGTCGAGCTCGTGCGTCACCAGGATAATGGTTCTGCCCTGGCGGTGCAGTTCGTCGAAGAGCACGAGGATTTCCTTGCCCGTTCTGCTGTCCAGATTGCCGGTGGGCTCATCCGCAAGGAGGATGGACGGATTGGTGACAATGGCACGGGCAATGGCCACGCGTTGGCGCTGGCCACCAGAGAGCTGATTGGGCTCGTGGTGCATTCGTTCGCCCAAGCCGACGGTCTGAAGGGCCTTGCGGGCGCGGTCCTTCGCGTCGCTGTGGCCCGCGTAGAGCAAGGGCAGCTCGACGTTTTCGAGGGCGGAGAGGCGCGGGAGCAGGTTGAACGTTTGGAAGACGAATCCGATGTACCGATTCCGGATCTCGGCGAGCCGGTTTGAGGTCAATCCCGACACGTCCTCTCCGGCGAGGCGGTAGTGGCCGGTATCCGGTGACGTAAGGCAGCCGAGGATGTTCATGAGGGTGGACTTGCCACTCCCGGACGGCCCG
>Ga0116157_10003844_pt1 | contig 14248 bp, 7 predicted proteins | sample AD_UKC048_MetaG_FD_89882 | JGI IMG/M metagenome (GOLD analysis project Ga0116157, IMG submission 89882) | Active sludge microbial communities of municipal wastewater-treating anaerobic digesters from USA - AD_UKC048_MetaG | ecosystem: Engineered > Bioreactor > Anaerobic > Digestate | place: USA...
AATCAGTTAGAAGGTCATACTGGTGACGGCATAAGTACCGATCAAATCCTTAAGGCAATTGCTTACATTCGCACACAGTATAAAGGTGATGGCGAAAAAACTTGGTTAAAATAAACTTTTAACGGCTATTTGCATTTTAGGGTTGGAAATTTAATTTTCCATCCCTAATTTTAGACTTTTTTTGAATATGAACTTGGTTGGATTTTTCAAAATTCTTTCATGCAAAAAAAATCCTAGGTGGTTGGTAGTAACTAAAACGCTTTGTTTAGCTAACTTAAAAGTTCCACCATTTGACTTTGGAAGTAACTTGGATAAGTTAAGATTAGTTGATTTGCTTGGGCAGCTTTTGATTTCAATTCATCAATAAGTTCATACCTTTGTCGAGACGTTAATCCTAGTTTTCGTTCAAGCTCTTGGGCAATCACTCTATCTGCAAATCCAAGTTCATAAAGAGCAATTGATGTTGCGGTCGGCAGACCATATTTCAGTCGCTTTTGAAAAAGTTGCAGAAGATTGATCAAGTCTCCGGTGTCATCTTGGTCTAGGGTTTCGATGAACTCGCACACAGCGCCTACAACAAGTGCTCCGTCATAAGCGAGCGTACCTTCGCAGATGTCGACGACATTATCGATTTTGAACTCCCTCCGGCGGGTGCCCCATATCATCTTGGCTTTTCGTCTTAGAATGATTTTCAGGAGATCGCTGAAGGGCTCTCCACCGATCCATTCATGCGCGATTTCTTTAAGCACCTCCGGTTTATCGAACTTGGTGAATACGCCACCATTGATATGCCGGATAAGCAATGGCCAGACAAGGTCAAGTGCTTCTGTTTCATCAACAATCGAAAGCAGGCTGTCAGCGTTGGTTTGAACCCATCCCTCAATGGCTTGGGCATCTTGAATACCGTAAAGCGTCCGGCCATAGGTTTTACGGCGAGCCGGATCTGCGATGTTTGCAGAGATGTTCCCAGCGAGAAGCTGAAACAAATTGCGGATATGCTCCTTTTTCTGATCATCAGCCAGGAAGAAAGCCAGCGTCCCTTCGGCCAAGCGGGTCACATCAGCTTCCGAAAGACCATCCTCCGATTCATCCCAATGGGATAACAGAAAGCTCTCCACAGCACAGATGAGGCTGATTCTCCAGGTCACTTGCCGCTCGACACCGTCTCGTGAGAATTTTTTGTCTCCATGTTGTGCAGCTATCCCGGCAGCCAGCTTGGCAACTTTGTCAGGATCGTCGATGTAGGCCTTGGCAAAATCCAGAGCCTCCATGGTGATGGTGTATTTCTCGTCATCGCTTTTGATGGGGTCGAAGATCGATAAAAGATTGCTGATGCATGGCTCAGAATTGCGTGGCTCCAGAAGTTCTTTTACTTGCTCCCAGCGCCATTTGTCGTTACGGGTCTTCCGTTTGTCATAGATCACCGGATCTGCAAAAAGGATGCTGCCTTCGGTATGCATTCCGGCTCGGCCAGCTCTGCCAATGAGGTTGTGGAAATCGCGAACCTTGATGCGCTCCATGCCTTGGTAGACACTGGTCACGATGAGATATCGAATGGGAAGGTTTACGCCCTGTGCAAGGGTAGATGTGCAAACAACGAATCGCACGAGGTTGTCACGCATGGCATGCTCCACCGCCAGCCGGATACCATGCGGTGTATTGCCGTGATGGGAAAAAATGCCATGTGCTGCGCTTTGGGATGCTGGGGCGTCTGCACCGAGATTCTCAACGTGCAAATGTGTCAACCGCTCAATTTCCTTGGTATCTGAAAAATCTGCCGGCAAGACTAGCGGAGCACCTCGCTCAATAATATCGACGACCTTTTCGCAAATGCTTGCTGCAGTTGATTTCCTCCCACAGAAGATAGCGATGCCGCCATTCGGGGCTAATTTCAAACCCAGATAAAGTGCTACTGTTTTCCCAAAATCAGGATTTGGCCTGCCATCAGGTTTCAACGCTTGTTCTGGAAAAAAACGATCAGTTGTTTCCCTTGGCTTCCGTCCGAGATTGAATCTCTCAATCACCCTCGGAACGAAAAACTCGTTTTGTTCGGCGTCACGGCTGTCGACATACTCGATCCTTCCCAACTGGTCGAGCCAGCTTACGAACCCAACCGACCTAAAAGTCGGAATCAGGGTTGTGCCTTCGACGACATTAGTTTCGCCGTTTAGCCATTCTCCGATAGCCTCGGCGTTGCTGATGACCGCTGAGATCAGCACCTTCTGGGTTCCTTCTGGAATCATGGAGCGTAGCGATGTTAGGAGCAGCTCGTATGTGATTCCTCGTGTGCCGCTGTCGAACTGGTGGCCTTCATCAAAAACCAGCAGTCCGACGTGGGTTGCCAGCTCTGGACTGTGCCGAAGGACGTAGAGCAGTTTCTCGGGAGTTACAACCAGGATCTGTTGGTGCCCCAAGAGTTCGGCGATCTCGAAGTCGGTCTGTAGGGCATCTGATAATTCATCCACCTTGGTGGGTTCGTTGTGGAATGCCTCGACGAGGCTGTTCTTAATCTCATGACACAGCGCCCTGAAGGGGGCGATGATAATGGCCATTGACGCGCGCTCGGCCAGAAACGCACTTCGAATGATCAGTTCCGTTGCTTTCGTTTTGCCAGCGCTGGTGGGCATTTGGACGATGGCAGACTCGCCTTTGAGAACATCCGCCTGGCCCAAAAGGTGTTGCGCAGGCCAGAGTTCCTTGATGAACGAATCCTTTTGCAGCGCATGGAGCCATTTGTCGCGGGGCAGCCCAGAATATGACGGCAAAGCCTTCCAGGTGGAATTCTCCAGTTTTTTCCTCAGAACAGCCGCGATTACATCACCAAATAGAAGCTGTCTTGGAGTGCCGAATTCATAGATGGCGTCCCTCAGCTTCGTGACCAAATCGAGAAGATTTTCTTCGCCGTTCCCATCCTTGAAAAACTGGAGAATCCACTTTGAAATCTCGTCGATGAATCCGCCGAATGGTTCCTCTGCTCCATCAAAATAGGTTCCAAAATCAGCCTGCAGTAACCAGAGCAACAGATCTTCCAGGCCATCGCCATCCAAATCCGGGCAGCCGCCATCGATGCGCTTAGCCAATACCGACGCGCTTCCGGGAAGATCGCATAAGTAATAGGAGGCTGAGCCCAGAAGCACGAGGTATGGATCAAGTGTCTCGTTCAGCTTTGATTCGAGGTAGGAGTCGAAAAAGCGGGCGGAGAATAGAAGATTGTTTTTTAGCTCTGCGAGGGGGGCGGGATCTAGCTCCTCCCGGTTGATGGCAGCTGCAAGGTCGCCCAGCAAACCAATCGAGATGGTGAAGAGCTTATTTGGATGTAGTGATAAATCTATCTCCTGATATTCTTCAGGTACATGGTACTCGATCATCTTAGCTTTTGATCGAGCAACACCCAAAAGACGATTGGATTTTCTATCAGGCCTCATCCGCAGCCCTCCTGTAGAGCTCGTGGACGAGTGCCATCATCTGATCCCCTTTGATAACAACTAGCGCAAGGTCACCTGAATGCGGGTGAGAGGATGCATCGGTCAATGATGTCAGGTCGCTGTCAAATAGCGGATTCTCGAAAAGCGCGACAGCGCCATAAACTTCCTTGTATGGGTAATCTACTTCGTTCTGAAATCGCTCAATTTTTTCGGCATCATCAAGCTCATTTCGACCATGCAACCTTTGCTTGATGGCATTTAAAGACTCAGCCTTTCGTGAGATATCTTTTGCCGAGCCATCTACCGCATCTTGAAGTCTCGCCTTGGCTTTTTTCCCTGAGAATTGTGCCTTAGCTTCAAAGATCGCCAGCTTATCCTCCGAAGAGGCTTTGCCATCCTTGACGATATGAAAGCCGATAATGTCACTGCCTTTTGTCGACTCATTCCGGATGGTTTTTTCACCATAGCGAGTGCGCGGAACCCAGTAGCCAAGCAGGTATTCAAGAAAATCGGCAACCAGCACTTCTCCAAAGTCACCGGCGCGAATGCTGGGGCCTGGTGCATCTTTTGGATCCGGAAATTTTATGGTGTTGAGATACTCTCTGCGAGTGTACTTGTACCCTTTGCGCCAATAATCGATTTCGCTGTCGAAGCAATAGTGATTCCGAAAATGTCTGACCCAGGCCGAAAGCACTGCCTCGTCGCTCTCATGACGGAACTCCCAGACCTCAACCTCCTTGCCGTCGACAGTCTTTAGTCGTTCGCCGGTATCCTGAAGCCACTTAATGTGATTCGATGAAAAACTCATTATTTGAACATAACCATTTTATTATTCAAGTTCACCACTTTCAACCTGTTTGAGCAGAGTTGGAATATGCGGCCCATATTCCACTTTTCCTTTACCTGATCGTATACCACTACCAACTTTTCTAGCCTCGGCAGAATATAAGGTCTTCGCACGTATAATTTCATAGCTGTAGCCACGCCCCAACCGATTGGACATTTTTATCAAGCCATTCAAACCTTCGGTGTAGGCATTAGTAATTGGGAATGGCGCATCCCAATATGCAAAAATGTCTTCATAGTGATTGTGGACTGTTTTAGCCAACTTCTTAAAAAGCTCAAAACCGTTAGTCGGCAGAGTGTTTTCCCATGCCTCAAAGGCATTTTTTGCTTTTTGTTTATCAGGTTCATCGTAAATCCTAAAAAACATTTCCTTAAAATCATATGCTATTGCTAGGTCAGGTATCTGTTGTCGAACTATCTCCAAAGCCCTTTGTTCAATTGGATTTAGACTTCTTGGTCTCTTTAACACAAGCCATCTAATCGATTTTTTGACGTAAATACGCTCTTCCTTTGATAATTGAGCCTGATATTTTTTTCTTTCCTCATCTAGAGCTTCAGAAGCCATTTTTACAACGTGAAACTTATCAATGATTAATTTTGCATTTGGAAGAAACTGAGAGAATGAGCGCTTGAATGGTCGCCACATATCTGTACAAACCCATTCCACCTTTTCCTTATCAGGAAGGTTCTCAAAAAAGGGTTTTAAATGGTCTTGAGTTCGATACTCAAGCATTTCAAAAACGTTATTCGTTGCAAGGTTTGTAATCACACATCGATAATCTCCCGCGATATTAACCTCGTCTATGCCCATTATGATGGGAGTTTGGTAATGAACTGTTTGTTCAAGTTCTTGGATTAAATCGTGAGCAATGTTCTTAACAGTATTTACTGCCACTCCAGTTTGGTCAGCCAAAGCGCGAAAAGTCATACTCAAACACTGTTGACGGATAACATCAACTAAGCGTTTTGTTGCTCTTCGCTTGTCATCAAGAAAACTGAGTTCAGGAGTGGACATTTTTCCACAGCACTCACATCGAAATCGGGGGCGCTGTATCTCAAGGCGCACTGGTTCCATGTACAAAGGCGTGTCTGAGAACTTGTTCTTGCGAGTTCCATGTTTATGCATAGGAATTTCACAGTCTGAACAGATTGGCACAACAACACTATCAGCAACTGCTTCAATAATCAGCGCTTTGCTATCTTTGTGCATATCAATGGGTTTAACACCCGGTAAATTTAATAGATCAAGCATCAATTTAGTCCAAGTCTAAATCTTTGCCTTCACGCAACATTTCATAAATCACATCAGCCAAAGCAGACATTCCTTGGCGGTCTGATTTAAGAACAAGTGTTGCAAGTTTCTGATGGCTCGAAAGAGCACGAACAACGCCTTGCTGAACCGCTCCAGGTAAATTGCCCTTCATTGCTTGTTCTCTGGTGTTGCTTTCAACTTGAGCCATAACCACATCGCTTTCACGGGCAATAGAGGCAATTTGGTTCACAAAAGCAACCTGATCTTGGATAGGTGTTGCTTCCCCAAATAAATGATTCAATTTTTCGATAATTTCTTTGACAAATTTTGGTTTATCGCCCGAAGCTCCGCCCCCGCCAGGGCCTACAGGCATTAATACTGGCGTATCCTCTTCTTCTGAGGGTTCATCTTTTGTACTTCTAATATCGAAGCCAGTAAGCACCAACCCTTTTAAATCCACTGATTCTGGGGTTTCGTTCATTAAGCGTTTCTGAAGAAGTTTGGCGAAAGCTGCAAAATTTTCGAGTTCTGGATCACCAAAATCAACCAATTGGGCAATATATGAATAGGTTCGACAAAAGCGACCAAGATCAGACTTAAAGCCAAGTAATGTTTTAATCTGTTCAGCATATTCATCTTGATGATGGTCAGCCGATTTCATACCTGCTTGATCACCTTTTGATCTAGCTTTTTCAAATGCAGATTCCCAGGTTGCCATTGCATCCCTGAGCATTTTCATCTTATCGTTATAAAGCCTTGTGGCACCATCTGTAGCAGCGTACAACGCTTTATGCTGAGGGGATTGAGAGTGCGTGATGTCCCGAATTGTTTTAAAACGAGCCTCTTTGAAACTAGCTAAATCGCTTGCAGAATATAGACTGTGCTCATCGAGACGTTCCTTGATTTCATAGACAACATTCAAATCTTGAACATCATCAATCTGAGCACCGTTATCATAAAGCGCAAAAGCTTTTCGTACGTTGTCAGGGTCGTTCACAAAGTCGATGATAAAAATCTCATCTTTTCCAGGGGCCATTCTATTCAAACGCGAAAAAGTTTGTACGATTTCCACATAATTTGCGATTTTTTTATCAACATACATTGCTACAAGTTTTGGTTGATCAAAGCCCGTTTGAAATTTATCTGCAACCAACATAACGCGATATTCAGGCCGATCAAATGCAAAACGCAAGTCTTGACCTTTTACATCTGGATTCATACTTTCTTCGGTAAACTCTTCGTTTTCATCAATAATGAATGCTTCGTCTTTAAACTCGCCATCATCTTGATGCATGACTTGCTTACCTGTCATCTTTCCTGAAAAAGCAACTAGTGAATGAATAAATCCATATTCAGAATGCTTTTGAATATAGCTGTCAAACGCTTTCTTATAACGTATAGCGGCTGCACGAGATGATGTAACAACCATTGCCTTAGCCTTGCCGTCTAAGCGATGTGCTACGTTCCTAGAGAAGTGTTCAATAATGAATTGCACTTTCTGGGTTACATTGGTTGGGTGTAACGACATCCATTGAGCCAAAGCACGTTTTGCAGCTTTACCGCTAACTCGTTTGCTATCCTCAAGCTGCTTAGCCAGATTGAAAGCTGTTTTATAGGGAACATAACCCTTAAGTACATCGAGGATGAATCCTTCCTCAATTGCTTGGCGCATTGAGTATGTATGAAATGCTTTGGGTAAGTTTTCTTTTGAGGCTGGCTGACTTGGGTCAGAAGGACAGCCAAAAAGCATTAGAGTTGAATGTTTTGGTGTCCCTGTGAATGCGAAATAGCTAATATTGTCTGGCTTTACGCGTGATTTTTGCAATTCCTCCAGCAACTCATCTACAGTCATTGTGGACATCTTACCCTGTCCACTCATACCCAGAGCTGTCTGTAATTTAGCGGCGGTTGAGCCTGTTTGAGAGTTATGTGCCTCATCAATAATTACAGCGAAGCTTTTACCTTTAAGGGATTTATCCGTAATAATTGCTTCCATTGCATAAGGGAAGGTTTGAATGGTGACAACAATTATTGGTGTACCGGTTAATAATGCATCGGACAGTTGCTGGCTCTTAGATTTCGATGATTTTTGACGGTCTATAGCAGCGATAACACCAAACTGATGGTCAATTTGTTTCACCGCATCTTGAAGCTGCCCGTCTAGTACATTTCGATCCGTAACGATGATAACGTTATTAAAAACGGCGTCACCATTATCTTCTCTTAACCTCACCAAATCGTGAGCCGTCCAAGAAATCGTACTTGTTTTACCAGATCCAGCACTATGATCAGCAAGGTAATTCTTACCAGCGCCATTTTTCTTAGCGTCTGTAATTATTTCATTTACTGCTGTCCATTGGTGGAAACGAGGGAATATAAGCGTTTCTTTTTTAGACCAATTGCCTGCTAGGTCAACAACATCTTTTTTCTCGACATAAACGAAGCTATGAAAAATACGTAACCAAGCATCAGGCTGACAAACATCTTCCCAGAAATAAGCGACTGGGTATTCGACTGTGCCATCGGCTTTAAGCTCTCCAGGAGGATTGCCTGAATGTCCATTATTACCCTTATTGAATGGCAAGAAGAACGTATTTACACCATCCAGTTTGGTTGCCATCATTATTTCTGAATCAGACATTGCAAAGTGCACAACCGCACCACGCTTGAACGTCAACAAAGGTTCTTGGCGTTTGGTTTTTGGTTCATAAGGCAACCTGTCTGAACGATATTGTTCCATAGCCGCTTCAGCAGATTGAGTAAAGTCTGTTTTAATCTCCACAGTGGCAACTGGAATGCCATTTATAAAAAAGACCAAATCAATCGCAAATTCGCGGGCAGGGTGATATTTCAACTCAGGTACAACTCGAAGTATATTGGCTTTGTAACGCTTGATAACCTCTTCGTTACGCATATCTTCAGGAGCTGTTTCAGTCAATTCAATAAGGCCACAACCAGCAATCGAGAAGCCTTGTCTTAATACTTGAACAGTACCCTGTTTTTCTAAGGCTGTAGCAAGACGATCCATCAGCACTTCAAGTATCTTTTCACCATTAAGTCTTTCAAGCTTTTCCCACTTATCACTCTGGCCGCTGAGCTGTATCCATGTGGCTAGGTCTTGTGGATATAAAGCTCTTTCAGTGTCGTAATATTTGGTTTCCCCAAGCTTCCAGCCTTGGGCAACTAGCTTTGAAACTATGTAATTTTGAAAATGTTTTTCTTGATGGGCTGATTCGCTCATATTGACTCTTCTCTAAATTAAGTCTGAAAGGGTATTTTTAAATCGTGATGCCAAATTTGCTCACAAATCGCACGATACAATTCTTGTCTAGTATCAACATCATGCTTTTTAAATGATTCATGGGCTCTAAATGGTAATTTCAACTCACTTTTCAAACGGGTGAAATTCGGGTTGTTGTCATATGTTAATGGGCAGAGTGTCTTTACTAACATATTTTCTTTAATGTAGTGTGGGTGCTTTTCCTCATAAGTTAAGTCACCATACGATTGATTAGTGCCTCTTGGTAACAACACCAAATCACCAAGTCGATTGCGGTAGTTATTGAATTCGTGCTCCTGTTTGAACTCGTCGCTATGGCGTGCATACTTATCTGCCCAAATGTGCTCAACCTCAAAGGGCTTACCTTTTTCTGGCTCATAATAGGTTGCAAATGTGGTGCTCATACCAGCTTGATGCTCGACCCATGCTGTCATGCGAGACAGCATGAACTTAACAAATCTATAGTTCTGACCATGCAGTCGGAAATCAGCAATTCCAGCAAATGATTCTTGCATTTCCGATAGTTTTTTGGAGAGTATGAGCTTTAGCTCTTCGAGACTTTTGCCACGAATGTCTTTAACCAAACTATACATTGTGTAGCGAATAGAGCTTGCCGAAAATTTGCGAAAGTTGACTGAACGACGAACCACAAAAGTTTCAATATAACGTGCTACGGTATCAATTTTTGCGAAAATTGTTTCGTCACTGTCACCGACATTTAATGGTGCAAGCATTAGTGGAAAGCTAAGGGTGGGCGCAATACCCCAACGATGGATATAAAATACATGTTCAAGCTTGGGGTTAAGTGATTTTTCTGCCTTAATAATCTGGGAGTAAGCCTTGAGGTAGAACTGAAACTCGTTATTGATAAAGTGCTCAAAAGTCGCCCCATCATCAGATTGAAGTCCTACCTTACTGAGATTATCCCGCACCCAACTATGAAAACGAGTACCTATTTTTTCAAAGTCTTCATTTTTAGAGCCTGCTTTACCTGGGCGGATAGTATCTGCATATTGTGCGCGTAACCAAGATTGGAAAAAACGCTGATCCTCATCCTTTTCAAAGCTCTTAAGTTCAATCATGGCTTTCTTCCAAATGTCATTAGCCTTTTGACGTTTGTCAGCATGATCAAAGCGGGAAAGAATAAACCCTTTAAGCATTTCTGATGGTGTGAGGTTTAAACCTCGGTCATTCATCGTCTCAAAGATTGTGTAGGCGTTTTCATCTGAATAGGCCAGAATTTCTACCATGATTACATTGTATTTGAGCCAGTCTATAAAGAATGGAAAAGCCTCATTCTTGAGTTCATCAGGAAATGCCTCAACTATATCCTGATAACGTTCCGCCATATTTCTAGTAGATTCATCATCTTTTTCAGAAGGTAAGTAGCTTCCTTCGCTAAAAAGCGCCTCTAAGCATGGTATGCGATCATCTACGGTGATATTGAATGACTTACTTCCGCGCAACTCAGAAAATATCATGGGTTCAATCTTTTCTTGATACCCAAGCTCTTTTTGCAAGTTATGCAAATAAATTAGAAACAAAGTGATTGAGGTTAATCGTTGCTGACCATCAATAATGCTGCGCTTACTATCCTTACTGCTAACCACAAATGGGCCAAGATAGTAATTATTATAGTTTTCACCCTTTTCACGTTTGTCGCCTGGGTTGTATTCGTTAAGAAACGTGGAAGTTAAATCTGTCACCAACTCCTCAATATGCTTTTCGCCCCAACTATACTCACGTTGAAAGTAATCAACTGTGTATTTTTGTTCGTTGAGTACATCAAACAGATTTCTATGACGTGCTTCAATTTTATTTTCTAACTTACTCATGAAATGGACTCCTGCTTTTTGCGAACATCAATTTTTCCTGTCACTGCTGATGTAATGAAAGCAGTTCGTCGCTCTTTAAGTAAATCGATACTGCGTTGAGTTTTTTCAATCAAGGTGTCAATTAAATTTAATTGCCGTCCTATAAATTTGGATATTTCTATCTGCTCTTCAATTGGAGGAACAATTATTGGTAATCTTTTTACATCTTCAAATTTCAATGATTGCCTTATTCCACCGCCAAGACCATAAAAGACTTTACATAGATCATAAGATCGCATTAGCCATGCAAAATATGTTGATTGAATGCTGTGTGGCCTGATCGCCATGTAAGCTGATGTAATTATGCCTCTTTCAATAACTTCAGCAGATCTCAGACTTCGCTTATCATTTTGTAAATCTGTAAATCTGAATACCACATCACCAGGCTCTACTATTTGATAGGTTTCATAAGATTCAGGTACTAGACCCATATTTCTGTTATCAGGTTTTTTAACTACTCGACCATAACTTAATGACAATATGTTGGTTTCAATTAAGCCTGAATTTTTCCGATTTAGCTCAGATAATAGTGCGAAGAATGGTTTAATTTCCCAGTGCTTTGGAATGGTTCCAATCCACTCTATACCTGAGTTTATAAACTGCACATTTGGATTTTGTCCTTTTGTTACGGATTTAATAATTAAGCCTTGACGCTTTTCTCTTAATAGCTCAATAAAACGAGTTTTCTTAGCTATGAGGATGTCAATACCTTTGGTTTCGCGGTTTATGGTCTCTAAGATTTCCAGTTGTTCATCTTTTGAGGGATATGCAACAACCTCACTCAAGTATTGTTCAGAATCCAAGTTCTGAATTCCTGTTGCTTGCTTTATTGACCGCAAATTGATTTTTAGATCGTACATAGCTGACATAAGGTAGTTTAGCCATGTCGAGTTCGCTTTGTTGGATGGTTTTATAACTGCAACAAAATTAGAGCATACGGCACTTTCATTTCCTAAATATTGAACATTTGCACCAACTAATGTTTTTTCACCACCGCCTGACTTCTCAAGAAGGATGTCACCATTAGAAACCAATTTGCTGGACCGATGCTCTTCAGAAATATGTCTATAGGTGTTTGGGCTCTCAACAACTCTGAGATAGTCTCGCTCAAAATCAGCCACTCGAATGCATAGTGTGTCAGTGCCATCCCCTAGTGGATCATCGCCCCAAACACCATTTTGACATTTTGATGTCAAAAACTTAAGTTGAGAAATTATCCAATGCTCTGGAACTTCTCCAATCCATTCAATGCCTGGATTTTTATAGGCTGGATAGGGCTTAAATTGGCTCACTCTGTCGCAACCTTTACTAGTAGCGCTGCTATTTCTGACTCAACTTCTTTTAAGTCGGCATCAATTTCATGCAAGTTTCGTGGTGCTTGATAATTGTAGAAAAAACGGTTGAAGTTTATTTCATAGCCTACTCGCCCCAATTTAGTATCCTTATCATCGATAAAACTTTCATCAATATATGCATCAGGTACGTGAGGTATAACTTCACGAGCGAAGTAATCTTGAATACTTTCTAAATAAGGTACGTTTTCAAAATCTGTTAAATCGCTATCAGCTACAAAACCTCCAGAGGTGTCAGTAACAGGTTCGCCATAAGGATCTTTATGACCAAAAGCATTTACCAATGCGTTAATAAAGGATTTATTTGTCTTAAGTTTTAGAGCTTTAGCTTTGTCTGATTTGATTTGTTCTGTCACAAAGTCTTCAGCCCAATGATATTTCATTTCTTGGCCTATTAATTGAGAGATAGCGTCTAGCCAAAAATCTTTATGTGCAGGTGCTAATTTAATCCACGCACTTTCAGTTTCTAGTTTAGATAACCCTTCATTATCAAGAACCAGTATTAATCTTAATGGGCGTAGTACTTTAATACGGCGATATCCAAACACTCTGTAATCAACCATTTTTGAGAGCTCACTGGTATTTGCGGAGTTGTATATGTCTAATATCTGGCGGCGTTGTTCATCGTTCACAATCCGACGTTTGTTACCTTCATTCTTAATTGATGTCCATAAATCAGTAGCATTTATGAGTTGTACTTTACCTCTACGTTTTTCATCTTTTTTGTTGGATAGAATCCATAAGTAGGTTGCAATATCAGTTCTAAAGAAAATGTCTGTAGGCAATGCCACAATCGCTTCAACCAAGTCCTTTTCAAGTAACCAACGTCGAATCTCAGATTCGCCTTGACCAGCTCCTCCGTTAAATAGAGGCGAACCTGATAAGACAATTGCTGCACGACCACCGCCGTTTTCAGGAAGTTCTAATTTGTTTGCTAAGTGCATTAAAAAAAGCATCGAACCGTCATTAATACGCGGTAATCCTGGCTCAAATCTGCCTAGCGCCTTTAGTTTATGTTCTGCCTCAACTGCTTTTTGATCCTTTTCCCACTTTTTACCGAATGGAGGATTCGACAAGCAGTAATGAAAGCGCTCACCATGAAATTTATCGTTTGATAATGTGCTTCCCTGTTTGATGTTTTTAGATAGGTCGCGTCCAGGATCTGATTCCAAGCGGCGAATCAACATGCTAGCAACACATACAGCATGCGTTTCAGGCTCAAGCTCTTGCCCGTGTGGAACTAATACAGGAGGAATTTTATAATGATTGCCATATTCAGAAACATGATTCATGGCGTCAGTTAAAAAACCACCTGTACCACATGTTGGGTCATAAAGAGTACGGATTAAGCCTGGGTTCTGTTCAAATAAAGCATCGTCTGGATCAAGGAGTAAGGCTGTAGCAAGATGCACCACGTCTCGGGGTGTCATGAAGTCCTCAGCACCCTCATTAACTTCGGCACCAAAACGTCTAATTAAGTGCTCATAGATGTTACTCATTACCCTATCAGGTACAACATCGGGATGCAGTTCAGTAGTCGAGAAGTTGGTACATATCTTATAAAGCAGGCCAGCTTTCTCTAGACGTACAATCGTATTAGTGAATTCAAATTCTTCAAAAATGGCTCTAGCATTATCCGAAAATAATGCAATATAGTCTTCAAGGTTGCTTCTTGTCTTTGAGCTACCAAGTGTAGAGAGTGAGTACTCAGAAGTGTTGTAGAAAGGATAGCCAGATGTTTGCCGTAAAATTGGATCAAGCTCTATTTCTGAGTCTTTGTATGTGTTATGAGCATCTCTTACAGCCTGGCGAGTCGGCTCTAATGCACATTCCAAACGACGAAGCAGAGTAAAGGGCAAAATAATCTTGCCGAAATCAGTATGCTTGAAATCACCCCAAAGATCTTCAGCGTTCTTCCAAATAAAATCAGCTTGCGATGCTGCTGAACCGATAAACTCTGCCATATTGAATTCCTACCATGTTTTGCACAAAACAATACAATAGGTAAAAATCATTGTCAACCAACTTTTGCACAAAACAGGTGATATTCAATTTATAATAGAATTTTAGATTCCAACCTCATTATGCAAATAGCCCTTTTAACTTAGAAAATAATAACAAATAAAACGGCTGCTGTATAATTACAGTAGCCGTTTTTTCATTACAAATACTATAGATATAATTCGGGAGAAATAAATGAAGCAACTTAAATAGAGTGT
>Ga0116157_10003856_pt1 | contig 14201 bp, 10 predicted proteins | sample AD_UKC048_MetaG_FD_89882 | JGI IMG/M metagenome (GOLD analysis project Ga0116157, IMG submission 89882) | Active sludge microbial communities of municipal wastewater-treating anaerobic digesters from USA - AD_UKC048_MetaG | ecosystem: Engineered > Bioreactor > Anaerobic > Digestate | place: USA...
CATTTTTATCCCGCTGAGCGGCAGCCTCTATATAGTAGTGTGTGACGAATGGCGTTCATCGAGAGGGAAAAACACCCATGGAACGGCCGGATATCATGGAACGGCAGGCGTCCCGCCTGCTAAAGCCCGCAGGGCTTTTCTGCCCTGCCGTGAGATGTTGACCGCTAAACGTATGATGTGGGATTGAAGGCCCCTGTGGGGCCTCGCAGGCGGGACGCCTGCTGTTCCGGGATCGGAAACAGCAGAGAAAAGGGCTGTCCACGAATTACGCGAAGTTTCACGAATTTTTAGGGGGGAAGATTAAAAATCTGTGAAATCTGTGTGCGGCTGATCTTTTCTTTTTCTGGGTGGATTCGCGCTTTTCTGCGGCCTCTTTTACAGAGTTATCCACCAATTCACAAAAACCGCCACCGATTCACCACCAATTCACAAACCCGTCAAAATGCAATATATTGTGTGACAGCACCTTAAGAGACCAATTCACCAATTCACCGAATTCACACCCCTCTTACCAGTCGGCCGGAATGAGGCAGGGGTAGGGAGGTGCCTAAAGGGATTATTTGATTTATATGCTATATTATTATATGTATTTATATAGATATATATGTATATATTATATATACTTACTATACTGATACTCTCTTTTAAGCACAAAAAGTGATAGCAGAACCCCCTCTACCAAGGGTTGGTTGGTAAAGGGGGTGTGAATTGGGTGAATTGGTGAATTGGTGACGTAAGTCATTGACTATCAAGCGTCGACGAATTCACACGTTCTTAGGTGTCTTGTGAATCCGGTGAATTGGTGACGCTGTCAATTTCAGGCCGGAGTACTGTAACCTGATCCGTGATATCGTTGCTCCAGGACTTGAGAATATCGGGATCAACCCGATACATTTTGGGGACTTTGTTATTGACCCCCTTTTGCCCGCTCTCGCAGGTCACCGCCTCGCGCTCAAGCAGCGACTCTATGGTCTCGCTGAATTCCCGTTTTTTCATATGCGAGGTGTTCAAGAGAGAACTATGCGAGGCGTAGCCCTTGAACCGGCGGACGAGAAAAGGATTGACAAAAAGTCCGGCAGCGGCCCCGGATAAATATAGCAAAATGTCATATTGAACAAGCGTCGGGTACCGCCCGCGCAAGGAGTGATGATGTCTGAGTTTTTCGCGGCGCCGGTTTCCGCGTATCTAAGCTGGGTAAAGGCTTATCCGATCGTTTCCGCGATGGTGCAGTTCGCAATCCTGGGCACGCTGGGCGAGGTCATTTCCAAATGGATCATCCGCAAGAGTTTCCGCTATCCTTTCACGTTCGCGCAGACGCTGTGGAAAATGGTGGTCTGGGCGCTGTTGGGCGTCGCCATCAAATACGCTTTCAAGGGCTTTACGGGATACGTAGAGTATCTGGAGGCGCACAACATGCTGCCACAGCTGGGAAAATTTGGCAGGGCGCTGGCGATCTCCGCCTTTATGAACCTGCAATTTGGGCTCTTCCTGGTCCTGGCGCACCGCCTGCTGGACAACGTCGGGGCGGGAAAAATGAACTGGTCTGGGCTGGACAAGAGTTTTTACTCGCTGCTCTGGTTCTGGATCCCGGCGCACACCGTGACCTTCATGCAGGCGGACGACCTGCGCATCGGGCTGGCGGCGCTGTGGTCGCTGGTCTTGGGCTTGATCCTGGGTATTTTCAACCGGCGCTGACCACCGCTTTCCTTTCCTGACGTGATGCGGACCAAGGCCTTGCCATCCCCGCTGCTGATCCCGGCGCTGTTTTGGTGCCTGGGGATCTTCGCGGCCCGGCTGGCTTCTCCGCCGTTCTGGCTGATGGCAGGATCGGCCTGCCTGCTGGGTTTGGGAGCGGTTTTCATCCGTAACTGGCGCGGCTGGCTGCTCCTGCTGCTGTGTTTTTCATTGGGAGGGCTGCGCCTGGAGACCGCCCAGCGGCCTACGCACCTGGATCTCGTTTTCCAAAAACAAAACCACATCCAGCAGGAAGCGGAGTTTTGGGTGTCCGCGCTGATCTCCCGCGACGCGCAGCTTTATGAGATAAAGTTGTCCGAACTGGCCGGCGTGGATGTCCGCGAGCCGCTGATGCTTTACAGCGAAAGCCCGCTGGAGCCGGGACGGAGTTATACCGCGCTGTTGGAGGTCATTCCCGGCAAGCGGGATCCGCTGTTGGACACCTTTCCCTCGCGGCATCGCGCCTACATCCGCCAAAGCCTCAAGGAGATCCCCGGCCACCGCAGGTTCCTGGCCATCGCGAGTTGGCGGGCGCGGCTGCTGGCCGGTCTGGACGCCAAACTCGGCGCGGACGCCGATTTTGCCAAGGCTTTGCTCTTTTCGGACACCTCGGCCAAGGGGATCTACCGCGACCAGCTCACGCGCAGCGGGATGATCCACCTGATCGTGGTCAGCGGCCTGCACATCTGGTTCATTTACGCGATGTGCATGATCCTCTTCAACGCCCTGCTGCCGCGGCGTCTGGCGGAGGGCGCCTTTCTCATTTTGATCCTGGTCTATTCCGCGCTGAACCACTGGTCGCCGTCGGTGGTGAGGTCGGTGCTGATGATCGGGCTGTATATTTTCGCCCGCTGGCGCAGCATCCCTCTGGGCGGGCCGCAGTTGCTGGCGCTGAGTTTGCTGGTTATTACAGCCGCGGATCCCGCGCAACTTTTCGACATCGGGTTGCAGCTATCCTATCTCTGCATCGGCGTGATCATCCTCGCCCTGCCGAAAATAGCCTGGATCAAAGAAAGCCAGCTGCCTTCCGACGCGGTCCGCCATCGGATCAATAAAACGCTGGATCTGCTGCTGCTGAATGTCGCCGTGGGCGTGGCGATCCTGCCCGTCACGCTGTATTATTTCGGGACCGCCTCGCTCAACGGCATCCTGGGCAACCTCCTCGGCATCCCGCTTTCGGGAGCGATCCTGGCTCTCTGCGCGCTGATCCTGGTCCTTCCCGGCGGAAACTTCGTCAGCGCGGCTTTCGTGGCCTCCTATCGCCTGGCGCTGCGGATCTTTCTGGGCTGGACGGCCTTCGTTTCCAAACTGCCCTTCTACCTGGAAAACGCCTGGCTGTCGCGCTGGCAGCTGCTCGGGTCGCTCATCCTCGTTCTTTGCGCAATGTATTGTCTGCGGCAGTGGAAACTGCGCTGGAAGGTGTTGCCCGCGGCGGCTCTGGGCGCGGCGCTGCTGGTGGTGCCACCGCTTTTCCGTTCCGACCCGGGCGGGATCTACGTCTTCAATTGCGGGACGGGCGACTGTATCCTGGCGCGTTTTGCGGACCAGACGAAACTTATGGTGGACACCGGACCCTTATTCCGCGAGGCGGAAAAGAGTTGGGCGGCCCGCAAACTGCTGCCCTGGCTCAAGCGCCGGGGCGTCAATCGCCTGGACTGGCTGGTGCTCACGCATCTGGACTCCGACCACAGCGGCGGTTTTGTGGATATCGCCAAAACGCTGAAAGTGAAAAACCTGATCGTGAGCGACGAAACCATGCGCGATCCGAAATGGGAAGCGTGGCGGGATTCCGGGATGCTGAAAGGCGCACAGGTCCACTGCGTAAGCGATACCGTCACTTTCGCGGCGGGCGGGGCGCGCCTGAAATTCCTGCATCCTGATAAGGAATATTTCTCCGAGACCGCAAACAGCACCTCGCTGGTTTTCCGGCTGGATTATGCGGGAAGAAGTTATCTTTTCACAGGCGACGCGGATCTCGAGGCGGAGGCCCATCTGCTGGCAAACTACGCGTCCGAACTCAAGGCGGATTATCTCAAGGCCGGCCACCATGGCAGCCGCAGCTCCAGCAGCCGGGAATTCGTGCGCGCGGTGCGTCCTACAGAGGTGTGGATCACGGCGTCGGACCGCAATCCCTGGGGCTTCCCGCATCCCGAGCCGCTGGCCGCTTTCCGGCTCTACGCGCGCGGCGTGCGCAGCACCTCCAACGGCTCGATCTACCTGCCTTTCGAACAAAAAGATTGACACCGGGCGCTATCCGCGCGAGTAAAACCCCAAACGCCGAAACGGAGAAAACATAAGATGTCCATGCAGATCTTCAACGCCCTGGGAATGAAGGAACTCTTCGATCTGATCGAGGTTTCCAGCGAATGGCTGAGCGAGTTGAAAAAGCGGGAACTGAAGCGCCCGGGCCTGAAATTCAGCGAGGCGAAGGACCGCTACGCCCGGTTGGAACGGCTGCTGGGCGACCTGCATGGCCATGACAACGCGAGGCGCACTTTGGGCGAATTGCTGGCGCACATCCCCAAACTCAGCCTGCCGCGCAAGCAGGACACAGCTGTCTTCGCATTGCACGAACTCTTTTTGTTCAAGGAATTCCTCTACCACTACGGCAATCTCGCAGAATACATCCGCAAGCAAGGCTGGATGGACCATTTCCTGCTGCCAGGTTTGGAGCATATCTTCATTCTGCTGGATCCGGATAACAGCGGCCTGCCGGCCTTCCGGCTTTCCGGCGCTTATTCCGAAAAACTGGCCGCGGCGCTCTCGCAACGGATCGAACTGGCCCAACGGCTGAAACACGCTCGGGCGATTCTACTGGATGAAGCGCGAAGCGAGCTGGGCATCCCCGAACTGAAGGAGGAATTCGTCCTGTCCCGCACCCAGACGGCACTGGCGGAGCGCGTCCTGCATTCTCCGTTCTTCGTGCTCAGTTACGAAAACGTGGCCAATTACGGTTTCCTCCTCGCCGATGACGACGCCTGCCTGGAGATCAAGAAGCAGCTCAGCCTGCTGGGCGAAAAGCAGGAAAAGGAAGAAGCCCGCGTTCTGCGCGACATCTCGAAGCAGATCAACACCCAACTGCCGCTGCTGCACTCCGCTCTGGCCGCTTTGGAGCAGGGCACCTGGCTCTGGCTGCTGGGGGATTTCGCGCTCCGCTACGCTTGCCGCGTCCCGCAACTCACGCGCAAAAAAAGCATCCGGGTCAAAGGTGCGGTCAACCTGCCGCTAAAGTTACACCTGGAAGAGCTGGGCAGATGCTACCACGCCGTCGACTACGATTTTGACCAACAGGTCTCGCTGCTCACCGGGCCGAACATGGGCGGCAAAACAACTATCCTGAAAACCCTGGGCCAACTTTGCTGGCTGGCGCGCCTGGGGATCCCTTTGCCCTGCGAGGAAGCGGAATTGCCCCTCTTCGACGGCATCTGGTACAACCAGGACGAAACCCAATCCAGCGCCGACCTCAGCAGTTTCGGGCGCGAGGTGGTGTCCTTCACCCAGGTCTTGCAGGAGGAGGGCTGCACGCTCTTTCTGCTGGACGAATTTGCCCGCGGAACCAATCCCGCCGAGGGCGAATTGCTGGTCTCGGCTGTGTTGAAACACCTTTCCTCCACCGGGCACGTCTGCGTCGCGGCCACCCATTTCACCGCGCCAGCTTTGCTCGACGGCCTCGCCCATTACAGCATCGCCGGCTTGGACACCGAAGCCCCGGCGCTCAAAGCCCGGCTTCCGCTGAGCCCTTCGCAAAGGCTCAAGGCGCTTAGCGAGGCGATGGATTACAGTCTGCGGCGCCTCAAGAAAAACCAGGCCCCGCCGCTCAGCGCGATCCGCGTGGCCCGTATCTTGGGCCTGCCGGAAGCGATCTTGAAACACACGGAAAGCAAGGGCCAATGAACACTTTCACCATCCAGGAAACCACCGAGATCTCGCTCGAAGTGGGACGCATCCTGCTCCAGAGCGGCGCCACGACCAACCGCGTGGAACTGATGATGCGCAAGGTCTGCGGCGTGTTCGGCTACCCGGAGACCGAGGCCTACGTGACTCCCACCGGCATCTTCCTCTCCGTCGCGGACAGGGAAAACAAGGTCACGACCAGCATCAAGCGCATCGACAACCGCCGCATCGACCTGGGGAAGATCACCAGCGTCAGCCATCTCGTCGGCGAAATGGAAAAACGCCATTGCCGGGACGGACGCTGCGACCTGGGCGCCGCGCAATTCCTGGAACAACTGCACCGCATCGAGGAAGAAAAGACCTATCCGGCCTGGCTGACGGTTTTCAGCGGCGGGACCACCAGCGGCTTTTTCTGCCTGCTCTTCGGCGGCAGCTGGATGGAATTTGTGGTCGCCTACGCCGTCGGAGTGCTGGTCGTCCTTTCACTGCGGCTGTTGGGAAAGCTGCAGATCAACAATTTCCTGATCAACATCCTCGGCGCCGCGTTGGTGGTATCTTTCGCCAAACTGCTGGACATCGTGGTGCCCGGGATCAAACTGGACAACATCATCATCGGCGGGATCATGCTCCTGGTGCCAGGGCTGTCCTTCGTGAACGCCATCCGCGATTCCATGAGCGGCGACCTCGTCTCCGGAACTGCCCGGGCCGTGGAAGCGCTCTTTATCGCGATCGCCATCGCCACCGGCAGCGGAGTGATGCTCAAAGTCTGGGAACTCTGGGGGTTTTAGATGCGCCCCTTCGACTACCTCACCCTGCTGCAGTTCCTCTGGGCTTTCCTTTCCATCCTCGGCTTTTCTGTGCGCGTCAACCTCAAGGGCCCCAAGATCTGGCTGCTGGCTTTGGGCGGCGGGCTCAGCTGGGCCTTTTACCTGGTCATCCTCTATTTCAGCAAATCGCTGCTGTATTCCATCTTCGGCGCGACACTCCTGGTCTGCGCCTATTCGGAGGTCGTGGCGAGGCTGATCAAGGTCCCCGTTTCCGTGTTCGTCACCTGCTCGATCATCCCGCTGGTGCCTGGGAGCAGCCTCTATTACGGGATGCAGGCCTACATCGCGGGCAACAACGCCATCGCCTCCGAGCAGATCTACAAAGCGCTGCTGATCTCCGGGACCATCGCCATGGCCATCGCTGTGGTCAGCAGCGTCACCAACATCATCTTCCGCCTCTTTAACCGCTTTTAGGAGAGAAATCTTGAATAAATCAGCCAAACAAAGCACCCTGGAGCAGCGCATCCTCAAACTGCTGGAAGGCCGGCCGCTCCGCGCCGCGCAACTACTCTTCGCCGATCCCGAATTGCAGGCCATGCAGGAATACGCCAACATCGTTTCCATCAAACGCCTCGGCTTCAACGACCACGGCCCCGTCCACATGCGCAAGGCCACGCTCAACGCGATCAAAATGTTCAATCTGCTGCACGAAGCCGGCATCCAGCTCAACCTGGAAAAGGAGGGCGCCGGGACCGCCGAGGATTCGCTGACCGCGGTGCTTTTCGCCTCGCTGCTGCACGACCTGGGGATGTCCATCGCCCGGGAAGCGCACGAGACCATTTCCATCCAGCTGGCGCTGCCCTTCATCGACCGCATCCTGGACAAGATCCTCACACCGGAGGACTACATGTCCAAAACCGCCATCCGCTCCCTGGCCATCGAAGGCATCTTCGGCCATATGGCCACGCGCCGGATCCACTCGCTGGAAGCGGGTTTGGTGCTCATCGCCGACGGCAGCGACATGGAAAAGGGACGCGCCCGCATCCCCAGCATGCTGTCCAACGAACCCCGCGTCGGCGACATCCACCGCACCTCGGCCGGCTCCATCCAGAAGGTCCGCATCCAGAAAGGCGCGGAAAAACCGATCAGCATCACCGTGGAAATGAGCGCCTCCGTCGGCTTCTTCCAGGTCGAGGAAGTCTTTTTCCCCAAGATCAACATCAGCCCCGTCAAGCCCTACATCGAGCTCTACGCCGGCGTCATCGACCGCGAACTGCTCAGATATTTGTGACCAGAACGCCCTATGTCCAGTCCAAATCTATCCGCCAAACAAGACCCGGCCAATGAACTGCTGAGCCGCTTGCGCCAGCAGACCCGCGAACTCTTTATCCATCCGAGCCTGGCGGCCGAAGTGGAACAGCGGGTTATGCAGAAGTGGCTGTCCGGAAGCCCGGAAGGCCGGTCCGTGGACGAATTCATCGCTCAAAATCTGCCCCGGGCGATCGAAGGCTGCTTTTCCGGACTGCGCGATGCTTGCGTGCAGTATTGCCGGCAGATCCTGATCAGGCCGGACAGGGCGGACGACCTGGTCCAGGAAGCCTTGCTGCGCCTGATCCGCAGCGAAAGGCCCGTCCAGCAGCTCCAGCCCTGGCTGCGTAAGGTCATTTACCACCTTGTGGCGGAGCAGTATGGTCAGGACAAGGCCCAGGCCGAATTCCTGCGCCGGCTGGAGCGGGATCATGAATCGCTGTCCCGCCTGGTTAAACTTCCCCAGGAGGAGAGCCAAAGCGGCGAGTTCGGAGTCCTGCTGCCCGAAATGCTGAAACATCCTGACTTCCTGGCCTGGCAGGAAATGTGCCGCTTCCCCAACCTGCGCGCCTGGGCGGAAGCGAATTCCCTCAGCTATTCGCAGGCCACACAACTCAGCAAACAGCACCGGCGAAATCTGAAGGCCGCCTGCCTGCGCAAGTTGGGCTGGAAAACCACGACCGACATCCTGGACTATCGGGAGTACAGATCGCTGCAGCGCTACGTCCGCAACCTCGTCCGCTCTGGCCTCGCCGCCGCCGCGGGGGAAAGCCGAAAACACAGATATCCGGCCGACCTCGCGGAGATTTTCACGGGATTTATACAACTGCACGAATGGCAGGTTACTTTGCTGGACGGCTCCCGCTACCGGATCAATATCGTCGGCCTCGACGCGGACCAGCGCCCGCTCATCATCTCCGCCACGCTCGGGATCAAAGACAACTGCCGCATCCGCACCGAAAGCCTTAAACGGCTTCCGCCGCCAAGGATCGCGGTGCTTCCGCCGAATTTCCGCCTGCCTGTGGAAAAGGGCCTCGTCCTGCTGACCCGCGAACAGCTCGAAGACCTGATCAGGCCCCAAAAGTAGTTTCTTATCCAAATCGCTCCCCCGCTCAGGGGATATTGGCGTCTATATATGTAGCGGATGCTGCCTGCTGTAAAAAAAGTATCCGGCAATGAACTTCCCTTCCCGTCCGGGCTTGCGTCCCGATCTCTTTCTAGCCGGGAACTTTTCCTTGACAAATGCGGCGCGCCAATAAATCTTTTACGCAAGAGGTGATATCATGAAGATTACTGGATTGACGTCATTGTTCCTGCTGGCCTGCGTGGCGGCCTTTTGTTTGCCCTGGGAAGGCGAATCCCCGGACCAGCGCGCCCTCAGCTTTGCCTGGCAGGCGGGCGGACAGATGAAACTGCAGACCGGCAATTACGGCTGCTTTACCGACCTCCATTATCCCCAGAGGGACGCTGCCGACCTGCTCTTTATCTCCGCGCCCTGGATCTCGGCCAAAAAGCCCCGCCGGGACGCTTCCGGCAACCTCCTGTATTGGGTCAATTATCCTCCCACGGCGGCCACGGCGGAGGTCGTGGCCTATGGCCAGCCGGGCTGGAATCCCTCGCTGGTCGCGGTTTGGGACACCCTGACCAGCATCGGCTTTGACGGCGACTATGACCTCTATGAACTGCTGCCGGCCTACAATCCCTATCTGGCGGGCAATCCCGACGCCGCGGACCTCTACCTCCAATACAGCGGCCAGGACATCGTCCTGACGAGCATTTTGGGCCAGCCCTCGCCCCGGGAGTTTGCCTTTCCCGATCCGCTGGGGACCTACTGTTTCACAATTCCCCAGCCGGAACCTTTCGCTACGCCAGGATTTGAGACCCTCTCGGCCTATTACTACGATTTCTGCCCCTTCGGCACGGTCGGGGACCGCGATTGGGGTTCATCCCGCTCCATGAACACGCATTATCCTTTGGGACTGGCGGTCCACCAGGCCAGTTACGCCTGGAGCCCCCTGCCCCTGTCCAGTTTTGTGGTTACCCAATACACCGTTTACAACACCAGCGACGCGGACACCCTCTACGACCTCGCCCTGGGCAACTACGTGGACGCGGACATGGGTCCCGCCGGGACGGAAAACATCGCGGGGGACGACATCAGCGGCTACGTGAAGGGCCCCGGCTACGAATTTGGCTACAGCTACGATGCCGATGGCGACGCCGGCCTGGAGCCCTGGTATTTGGGACACAAACTCCTGCTGCCGGGAGGCGGAGGCAACCGCAATTGCTGGTATTGGCATATTGGGGACGGCCCCAACGACTTCCATCCGCTGGACCTGTATCCAGACTATGGAGTCCGCCAGACTCCCAACGAAAAACACTGGCTGCTCACCGGGCGGAATCCCAATTACACCCAATTCCTACCCCTGCGCCCGCTGGATCCGAACGTTCCGGAATACGAACAGCCCCAGCCCAACGACACGCGTTTCCTGAATGCCCTCTGCGGAAACATCCCCACGCCCGCGGATCCCAATCCCGCCGGACGCTGGCATCTCGCTCCCGGAGCCAGTCTGAGCTGGTACAGCGTCCATTTCGCCGCCCCCGACCTTATCAGCCTGAAACAGCTTTCCCAATTCAGCGAAAACTTCATCGCCTCTTCGTTCGACCTGGGGCCTTATACATCCCAGCCCTGTCTGCCCTGGCTGGGCTACAGCCCCGGCGCGGTTCCCGGAACGCTGGACCTGGCCTGGCATTCTTACTCCGATCCGGACCATTTTCTGCTCCAGCACCGGATCTCCGGTACCGGCGACTGGAACGAGATCCAACTGCCGGGCTCGGCCAGGACCTACACCCTGAGCGGCCTGCAAGAGGACGTCTGGTATGACTTGCAGGTTCTTTCCGTCTACGATCCCGGCGCCAACCAAATCGTCCTGCCCAGCGAGATCGTTCCGGCCTCCCTGAATCTCTCCGCGGCCGAAGATCCCGTCCTGGTCCCGGCTCCCCGTCTGACGGCATCCCCCAATCCCTTTAAAATCGCGAGCTCCATCGCGGTCGGGGCCTTCAAGTCCGGGGACGGTTCTTTCCGGAACGCGGAACTGGCCGTGTATAACGTCAAAGGCCAGAAGATCAGGGTCCTGGACTGCGCCTACGCCATCCGCAACGGCCAGGCCGTCGTTTGGGACGGACACGACGAAAAGGGGGTTTCCTGCCCCAAAGGCATCTACCTGGCCAGATTGAGCCTGGACGGCAGGCCGGACGGCCACTGTAAACTGGTCAAGTATTAGGACGATTCTGAACCCGCGGGGATTCGGTAATCTGACTATTTTTATACTATAACCGTAGTTTGGACCGGTCTATTCTACGATTGGTGTGTAAAAACGGTCCAGTCAATCCGATCGGGAGAAGAGCCCCGGAGAGCGCGACACACAATCCAATTCTGAAGGCCTTTGTGGTCTTCATATCTTTCTACCCCTACGGGGCGATCCGTCATCAATGGCTTCAGGATTCACTTTTGTTATCGCGAGCGATCAAATTCAATTTAAGAGATTAACTCATTAAAATATAGGGCTTAGGCATAGATTATAATTGAGGTAGATGGGGTTAGCGTATGATTCAGCTTGACATGATTCACGGAATGAAAATAGATTCAACTTATGAATACCAATTCGAAAATGAACCTCAGGGATAAGCTCAAAGAATCGACCCGCGAAGCGATCCTGGAAGCCGCCGTGTCCGTCATTATCAGCAATGAAAACGACATGCGCATGGAAGACGTGGCGGAAAAGGCGGGCGTGGCCATTGGCACTTTGTACAACTATTTTGGGAACCGGCAGCTGTTGATCGACACGATCATCGAAAAGCGCCGCAAGATGGCCGAGGACCACATCCGCCAGTCGCTGGCGCAGACCGCAGGCCAGGACGTCGCAGCCCGGCTGGAAAAGCTGTTCCAGACCCTGCAAGGTTTTCTGGCCAGGCACCGCACTGTAACCCACCACGCTTTGCAGGCCAAGGAAGCCGACGCCAACTCCCCGGGCCAGAAATCGCTGACTGCCATGCTCAACGAACACGTCTCGGACATTTTGCAGGAGGCAGTCCAAAGGGAGGAGATCCGCCCGGAAGACATGGATCTCTATCCGCTGGTGATCTCCGGCTACCTGAAAGGGATCTTTGCCTTGGCCGATGACAGTCTGGAAACCGGCTCCAGACCGGATTTCGCCAAAAGGCTGGCGGAACTTTTCCTCAACGGCGCCGCCCGCAGGAGTTAGCCTACGTTCCGAAATCAATTGCACCCAAAGCAAAATACCGGCGGAAGCGCAAGCCCAGCCCGCAGTTTTATCCCACGTCAAAACCAAACACACTCTATATTTGACCCCCGCCCAGCGCTTTCTTTCATCGCACGGAACAAGCGCTGCTTAATTCAAGAACAGGAGCTTTTATCGACCGGATAAAAGCAGCAACCAGACAACCGCTATCTTTGCAAGGAGTTTATATGAGCAAGTTTACTCTGCTGCTCTTGGCGCTGGCCTGCCTTGCCGGCACAGGCTGGGCCCAGGTTTCAGGCTACGTGTTCAGCTACGCGGCCGGGACCTATACGGAGATCACCGGCGGGACGGTTTTGGCGACCGCCACCGTCGGAGGCACCGGCACCAACTCACTGGACGAGGGTTTCTACACCGCGACGCCGATCCCCTTTCCTTTCCATTTCAACGGCCTGCCTTATTCCGAATGTGCCGTGTCCTGCAACGGCTATATCGAATTTGGCGGAGTCACCGCGATGGGTTACACACCAGTCAGCAACACCTACGTGGCAGACGGCAATGTTTCAGCCCTGGGCCGCGATCTGCAGGGAAACGTGGATGAAGGGAACCTGGGCGAGGTCCGCTACCAGACCCTGGGCGAAGCGCCCAACCGGATCTTCGTCGTGCAATGGAAAAACTTCCGGCGCTATGCCGGGACAAGCGAAGATTACAACTTCCAGATCCGGCTGCATGAGACCACCGACGCGATCGATTTCGTCTACGGGGAAATGCTGGTCAATTACACCTCCACATCCCATCCACAGGTGGGCTTGCGGGGCATCACCAACGCCGATTTCGTGAACCGGGCCGTCACCACCGACTGGGCGGCCTCCACAGCCGGAACGACAAACACGGCCATGGCCACCCTGTCCACGACGGTCTATCCCGCCAGCGGCACCACCTACAGCTACAGCGTGACCGTCACCGGACTTCCCAACGCGGCGGCGCTGGTCTATCCCGCCGTTGGCGGCTGGACCTTTTTGGACGGCGTGTTGCGCTGGTTGCAGACCGGCGGTTATCCCAGCAGCTTCGATGTCTATTTCGGGACCGAAGCCTCCCCGCCTTACGTGACGAACACCGGCGCGCAAAACTACACTCCCACGCTGGCGCCCAATACCGTCTATAACTGGCGGATCGACGCGCGCAACATCTTCGGAGTGACGGCCGGGACCGTCTGGAGTTTCAAAACGCCAACCACCACGCAACTGGCGGAAAGCTTCGAAAGCACCGCCTTCCCGCCCCTGGGCTGGCTGAATCCCAACGGCTGGTCCCGCTCGACGACCAATCCCTACCATCTGACGGCTGTGGCCAGCAAATCCGCCAGCACTACGCCGGCGACGCTGTCCACACCGAAAGTGACAATCACCGGGACCTCCACCCTCGATTTCTACTACAAAGCCGGTTCCAGCAACGGTTACGGGCGCCTGCAGGTCGTCTATTCGCCGGACCGCGTAACATGGAATCCCATCGGACCGCTGATCACGATGCCGACGGTCACCACGGTCTGGAACTACCAGAGCATCGACCTGAGCAGCATTCCGGGCAATTACTTCCTGGGCTTCCAGGTATTCACGACGACTTCGACCGCAACGATCGCGATCGACCACGTGTTCGGTCCCGAGATAACGGCAGAGGCGCCAGGACCGGCGACTTTGGTGGCTCCGGCGAATTCGGCCGTCGATGTCAATCCGCTGGTCGCCTTCTCCTGGTCGGTTCCGACCACCGGGGGCGTGGCTACAGGCTACCGTCTCTATTGCGACACCAATCCCGATCCCGCCACACTGTTGACCACAACCGCCAACTTAAACTACACCCTCGCGGAACCGCTGCTCTACAACACTGTCTATTACTGGAAAGTAGTGGCGTATAACGGCGTCGGGGATTCGTCCCCGAATGCTGTGTGGAGTTTCACCACCTGGGCCGATCCGACCGTGACCGTATTCCCTTGGTCGGAAAGCTTCGATGGCACGACCTTCGCGCCGATCGGCTGGAACAACTTCAAGACGGCGGGGACGACCCTTCCCGGCATTTGGGACCGCGTGACCGCTGGCTCATCCCCGACTTGCACGACTCACAGCGGTGCGGCGATGGCCAGGTACAATGCGTTTTCGATCCAATCCGGCGGCAGGGCCGAACTGGTTTCTCCGCCGCTGGCCGTCCCTGAAGGCGAGTATTACAAAGTAAAATTCTGGATGTACCG